>Ga0098069_100410_pt1 | contig 19862 bp, 12 predicted proteins | sample 27_taG_FD_92584 | JGI IMG/M metagenome (GOLD analysis project Ga0098069, IMG submission 92584) | Marine viral communities from Cariaco Basin, Caribbean Sea - 27_WHOI_OMZ | ecosystem: Environmental > Aquatic > Marine > Oceanic | place: Caribbean Sea: Cariaco Basin | collected 2014-11-09 | reverse complement strand
TACCATCATGGCCAGCGGTCAAATGTTCGACCGCACAAACAGGCCGGACAGAAGACTGCACCCGACCAAAACGCCAGACCCTCAAATCACCACTTGCAACGCGGGAGCCATCCACAGAAGACATTACATTCAGTCGAAACGGCAAGCCCAATCTCGGTCGTCCAACCGGTTACAGGATTTTATTCGTTCTCCAGTTAACTCGACCATCTCCCTTTGCGTGAAACCTGTAGGGTTCCGGAGTGGAGAACGGATGATTGCTATGCCCCCGTCTGGCACCCCATCGACGTAGATCACGCTTTGAGGAGGGGTTCCTGACAGCAATCGCTCGTTCTGATTTGCGAAGGACTTCATGTTGCGCTCGATCATTTCCTGACTGATGAAGTTCGCGCCAATAGAGGTGATGATGAGAACTACGAGAGGCAGGATCCTTCCAATCCAATCGCGGAGGTTTGAGCCTGAACTATTCGGTCTAAAGAACACGGTTGCCAGCGCCACGCAGAGGGCGATGAAAAAGGCGACTAGCCAAAAAAGTAGGGACGCCAAGGAGCCGAACAAATTCGACGTGGTCAGCGAATTCACAATTAGATGGATTGGACCGAACAGGACGAAGAGAACTGCTGCCAACTTCTCATTGAATGTAAGAGCTCGAGCTAATTCCATAAAGCGTTGAACTAGCCTTGGTTATGTCGGCATTCCACCCTAAAATCGGTCGCTCATTCGACCAGGAGCCTGTGCTGAAAGCCGACCGGCAGTTGTCGCGGCGACCAAGCCAGAAGCAGACCAGCCGCTAACGACCCACTTGCGGCCGTTAACCGTCATCGAAAATCGGCTCCTTGGACTGCGGTATCGAAGGCGGCGGAGGCACCTCAGTTGGCCAATCGCCTAGTCGGATTAATGTCACGCTTCTGAAATAGCCGAGCGCGTCGTTACAAGCTTGTTTCGTGTCACAGCGCGCAAACATGTTGAGGTTCAGATTGTTTTGTTCAACCACCTGAACATGAACAAAAACTCTGTAAGGTTTCGGTTCATTTTGGCGCTCGCTGTCTCCGTGCTCAAAGACCCCGACCAATGCGTCGCGTCCGGAGATATTTTCGTGATGAATTTCGCACGAAAGACTCGATTGCGAGCACTCAGGCGGTCCGCTGTAATAGCCAAGGTCGGTGCTTATTATCGTGTCCTCAGAGCGAAATTCTTCAACCTTACTATCGATACCAATGACGTCTTGCCGGACGAAAGCTGGTGGCAAAGCCAAATCGTAATCATATCTGGCACCCTGATGGGTTTGCCTAGGTTCATCGTCACATGAACCCAGCAAGGCGAGCAACAGCGAAACGGCAAAAATGGCTAGAGAATGCATCTGCCCTAGACTAAGGCAGGCTTCGCAGTTCTGTAAGACATTTATGAAAGTCGGCTAACCACCCCACCCTCCGACATCCAGGGGTCGCCCCGACAGCCCCGATAGCGGATGTCTTGGAGGGTAGCGGCTATGACCGCTTTCGGGAGGGGTGGGCAATTAGGCTAATGGCCGAGATGGGGCGCGAAGCTGACTTCTATCGCGAGTGTCTTCTGCTAGCTTGCACCTATGTCCAATAGAATTTCTCCTTGGTCGCGATATGACGGGCGGACATCTATGGTCTCTAGTGGGCGCATCGCGCTTACTGCAGCTTTCGCAGATGTGGTGTGCGTGCGAGCTGGTTTTCCGTCGCATCAGCTTTCGGAGATATTTTCAGCTCCTCTTGACGATGGAGAGAATGACGCCGCTCGGGACCTTGTGAGGCATGATGCCGAGCATATGACGCGGATGTTCGTAAATGGTCGCATAGACACTTTCGCGCGACCTCTCGGTGGTGGCGATGTAGTAGGCATTCCACCTACCGTTTGGGAAATCGACGACCCGCTTAACCGTTTCGCTACCGGCGCATTGAATCTCGATCGTTGGTGGGAAATTGAGTCGCCGCCCACCCACCGAATCTTTATCGACCGACAACAATTCGACGAATGGCTTGCCGCGCTGAAACCGCTAGGTTTTCTGACCAATCGCCAGGTTGAGGAGGTCGTCGATCCACAGTTGCGCGCGCAACGAGCCGTCGCCGAGCAACGATTGAAAAGTGAGCTTCCGCAAAGCGCGAGCCTAGAATCTACAGGATCCGAAAGTAAGCAAGGTGCAGGTGATCCCCCAGGCGTGGGTCCGTTGCTGCTTGCCGTCAGCGAAGTGAGCGAACTGATCGGTAGAAGTAATTCAACAATCTACGCCGACGTGAAAAAGGGTGCTTTTCCGGAAGGCATCAAACTCGGCTCAAGCGCCAGATGGAAGAGAACGGAGGTTCTCGCGTGGATCGAAGAGCAGGCTGCCAAGCGCGGAGATCGTTAGCGCCGCTTGCGACGCGGACTATCGATAATTTCTTCGGGTGTGATAGCGCCATCAAGAATCATGTCGGCCCAGCGCTGAGCGAGTTCTCGCCGGCGAGGCATGTATGCGGCACGGTTGTAGCGAAGCTCGCTGGCGCTCATGCCCTTCGGCGTATGTGCGAGCATCAGATCGATAATCATGCGGTCGGCGAGTAACCGCACATCGCTGCCAAGATCGCGCTCGGCCTGTTCGTTCATTATGGTTGAAAAGCTGGAGCGCCAACCGTGTGGCACGTGTCGCCCCTTGTAACCTTCCCGGTTGTATAAATACCCGATAGCGTTCTCGCTGATCGGCTTGAGCCCCGATCTCGCACCCGGGAAGACGAATGTCGATCGTCCCGTCAGCCACCGGACTGCCCTCAGCGCTTCGACCGCTTGGCCGGAGAGCGGGACCGGGTGTTCAAAGGCTTCGTCGCTACGAAGTTGAAGCTCCTGCTTAATTTTTCCAGCCGGGACCTTCCATAATGCCGTGCTGCTGTCCGATTTGCTATCGCCCCAGTCGATGCCGGTAATGTCTTCCCACTCCATAAAACGGAGCATGCCGGGGCGCTGCGCCGTCAGCGCGAGTAGGCGGCCTGCCAGACGATTGACCGGCGAAGCGCCAGCTCGGTCGATGTCTCCTATCAAGGTCCGGATTTCGTCTATCTTCGTCAGGGCTGGGTAGCGCTTCGATGGCGGTAACGGCTTCAGCGCGTCATCGATATCGGTCGCGGGGTTTTCGAGCTTCGCGCCCTTTGCGTTGGCAAAGCGGTAGATGGCGGCCACACGCTGCTTTATCCGTCGGGCCGTTTCGATAGCCCCACGGTTTTCAATCTTGCGCAAGATCGACAGCAATAAGGGCTTGTCGATTTCTTCCAGAGGCATTGCGCCTAGTTGTGGAAAGACATCGCGTTCCAAACTGGTGATTACATCGTTCGCGTGAACCGGTTTCCAGCGGTCAATCTGCAATGCATGCCATTCCCGGGCCACATTTTCGAATGACGCTGCCGGTTCGTTCTGGCCCACCAGTCGACTGCGCGTGGCGCTGTGCCGAGGGTCGCGGCCAGCGCGTAAAATCCTTTTCGCCTCATCGCGCTTTTCACGAGCATCGGCCAAAGATACTTCAGGGTAAGCCCCTAGGGTCAGGAGGCGTTCTTTCTTGTCAAAACGGTATTTATAGCGCCAGCTTTTATGTCCGCTCGCCGCTATGTGCAGGTGCAAACCGCGGCTGTCGGCAAGCTTGTAAGCTTTTTCTCTCGCCGCAGCCGCTCGCACCGCCTTGTCCGTCAACATCCGATACCCCCATTGCTTTCGGGCCGTTACCCCCAATTTACCCCCACCTTCGTTCGGCTAGGGATGGGCAGCGTTGGACACCATAGGAGTTGGAAATGGCGGAATTGTAAAGCTTTCCGCACGAGATTGGAGAGGATTGGAAGGCCTTACAAAGGCCGGTGGCGGAGACGGAGGTGGCAAGTGGGTTGATGCAATCACTTGTGGTTTAACGGAAATGTGAAGCGCTTCGAGGGCTCGCTACCACAATTGCTACCCCGCCTTCCTGAACTGCAATTTTCAGATCTGGCTTTGAGCAATTCGGGGGCTCAGAATCACGAAATTTTGGAGAAGCAGAATATTACCCGCACGGGAAAACTACCCTATCAAAACGTCTCTCCAAAGACGAAATATCCCGTTCGGGAAAATTCCTTTGCAATTGACCGGAAATTGGCATAGATTTCCCGCTCGGGAAAGGTAACGTACATGCTCGATGTTGCCACTATCGGCAAGATCATTCGCGATGAACGCAAGGAGCTTGGACTACGCCAGGACGAGCTGGCCGCCGCAAGCGGGGTGGGCCTGCGCTTTTTGGTCGAGCTGGAGCGAGGAAAGCCCACCGTCCAAATGGGCAAGGTGCTTGATGTGCTCGCGGCCCTTGGATGCGAACTACAGATCAAGCGGCCCGACGGAATCGTGACCGCCGGTCGAATGGATGAGCCTAAGAAGGACGAGGTGGAGTGATGCTGCCGGTCTTGGACACGCTGGTTGTCTGGTGGGGCGAGCGTCAGGCGGGCGAACTGTCCATCGACAAGGGTGGTGCGATGCACTTCGTCTATTTGCCGGAATGGCTCGCTGACGACAAGGCACCGGCACTTTCCCACGCAATGCCTAAGCAGGAAGGGCCATTTGGGGACCATGCCTGCAAGGCGGTCTTTGGCGGTCTGCTTCCCGAAGAAGGTCAGCGCACCGCTATCGCCCGGGCACTTGGGGTTTCGCCTGACAATCCATTTCGTCTGCTCGAGGCCTTGGGCGGAGATGTTGCGGGTACTCTGGCCTTCCTGCCCGAGGGGGAAGAGCTGTTCCAAGCCTACTCCACGACCGCTCCAGAACCACTCCTAGAGGGCGAGCTAGCGGAACTATTCGACCGTTTGCCTTCCGTGCCCATGCTGGCAGGCGAGGGCGGCGCAAGGCTGAGCCTTGCAGGGGCTCAGAGTAAACTGCCCGTGGTGCTCACCGCAGAAGGAGGCATCGCGATCCCTCGTCCGGGCGAACCCTCTACCCATTTAATAAAGCCCGAACCGGACCGCTTTCCCTACCTGGCTGCGAATGAGGCCTTCTGCCTCGCTTTGGCACGCGCCGTGGGTATCGATGCAGCCCATGCAGAGTGGCGCACTGTTGCGGGGAAACCGTTCCTGCTGGTTGAACGCTATGATCGCATCTCGGTTGAAGGAAAAACACACCGACTGCACCAGGAAGACTTCGCCCAAGCACTTGGCGTACCCTCGAACCGAAAATACGCGGCAGAGGGTGGACCGACCTTTCGGGACAGCTTTGCGCTGTTGCGTAGCGCTGCCACTCGACCCGCGCGCGAAGTGCTGAAACTTGCCGACGCGGCAATCTTCAACCTCATCATCGGCAACGCCGACGCTCACGCGAAGAATTACAGCCTGCTAAGACTTGAGAACGGCGAAGTGGCGCTTGCCCCGCTTTACGATGTCGTCGCCACACACATGTGGAAGCAACTCTCGCCAAAGCTCGCGATGCGATTTGGCCGCGCCGCGACCGTGGAGGAATTCGACATCGGGAACGTCGCGCGCTTCGCGGAAGAGGCCGGGCTGGGTGCGCCTTTCATCCGTCGCCGGTTGGCTGACCTTACTGAAGCGGTGAGGGCGGAGATTGAGAAGGGTGTTCAGGTGCCCGGCAATCCGGCTGAGGAAATGGTCGCGCCGGTCGCAGAGGCATTATCGGCTCGTGCCAGCATCGTTGCCTTGAAGCTCTTAGAGACATGAGGGTGCAGATCGGTGGTGCAAGAATGACGTTTCAATAGACCAAACGGAGTGATCGAGACAGATTTCGTCCATTACGTTCTTGCTAAATAATTCTCTATAAAGTCAATTCATCGCCAATCGGTTGGCAGGGGGCAATCTTGACGACGTCATTTCAGACCAATCCATACAAGCTCAGCGACCTCATGCGCGAATGCCATGAGGGCAAGCTTCAGCTGCCAGATTTTCAGCGTGGATGGGTTTGGGACCAAGATCGCATCACCGACCTTTTGGCTTCGATTTCTGAGGGCTTCCCAGTGGGTGCGCTTATGACCTTGGATGCGACTGGCGAAGTGTCGTTTGCGGTTCGCCCCGTTGAGGGCGCGCCCTCTCCCTCCAAGGATATCGAGGCTTACCTGCTTGATGGCCAGCAGCGCATGACCTCGCTCTACCAGTCGACTTACACAACCGTTCCAGTCTCAACTCAGACTGTGAAGAAGCGACCGATCAAGCTGCATTTCTACTTCGATATTCGCGCAGCGCTCGATCCCGATGTCCCGCGCAGCGAAGCCATTGTGCCGGTCCCCGAAGACCGGATCATCCGCGAGAACTTTGGCCGGGACATCAAGCTCGATCTTTCAACCGAGGAGAACGAGTTCGAACACCTGCATTTCCCGATCGACCGAATGTTTGAGGCGCATATTTGGAATCAGGCCGCAACAGCTTGGATCTACAAGGATCTCGCCCAGCGCGCGGAGCATCTCAAACTGGTCAACGACTTCATGCAGGAGGTCGTCAACAATTTTACCCAGTATCAGGTGCCGGTTATCAAACTGGGCAAGGACACGAGCAGGGCAGCTGTCTGCCTCGTTTTCGAAAAGGTGAACACAGGCGGAAAGCCGCTCGACGCATTCGAGCTTGTGACCGCGATGTATGCGGCAGATGAATTCCACCTGCGCGACGATTGGAAGGAACGCCGTAAGCGACTGGTCTCAAGCCAACCAGTGCTAGACAAGATCGAACCCGTCGAATTTCTGCAGGCGATCTCGTTGCTATATACCAAGGAGGTACGGGAAGCGGCGGCCGCAGCGGGCAAGGAGCCGCCGGCAATCAGCGCAACGCGCAACAGCCTGCTTCAGGTTCCATTGTCGGCATACCAGAAGTTCGCGCCGAAGGTTGAAGCGGGTTACATCGCGGCAGCCAAGTTTCTCCATTCGCTGAAGATCTTCAAGGCGCGGGATCTTCCCTATCAGACCCAACTTGTCCCGCTTGCGGCGATTTTGGCAGAGCTTGGGAATGCCTGGGAAAACGACGCAGTCCGGCAGAAGCTGGCCCGCTGGTACTGGTCCGGAGTGTTTGGGGAGCTGTATGGTTCGGCGGTTGAAAGCCGCTTCGCGCTCGACATTCGCGACTTCAAGCCTTGGCTGTCGGGCGGCGCAGAGCCTCAGACTGTTCAGCGAGCCAGCTTTGAGGAGCGCAGGTTGCGGACCCTTCGCTCAAGGCTTTCGGCAGCCTACAAGGGTGTTCATGCTCTGCTGATGAAATGCGGGGCGGAGGACTTCAAGTCAGGCCAGCCCTATGACCAGGCTGTGTTCTTCGATGAGAATGTCGACATCCATCACATCTTCCCGCAAGCGTGGTGCAAGAGTGTCGGGATTGGGCCGGAGATCTACAACAGCATCGTCAACAAGACGCCGATTGCGTCTGGCACCAACAGGATGCTCGGCGGTGTTGCCCCTTCCTCCTATCTGGGCAGGTTGACCAAGGGTAATGACAACAATCCGGCGATTGCCCCCGATCGCCTGACCGCGATCCTCCAGAGCCACGAGATCGAGGAAAGCTATCTGCATGCCGACGACTTCGAGGGGTTCATGGATGATCGGCGCCAGAGGCTGTTGACCATCATCGAAAACGCGATGGGCAAGGAGGCTTTGAAAGAGGCCGAGGTTCCATCCGACCATGACGAAGAGGATTACTACGCGGAAGAAGAGCTAGAGGCTGCGGAGTAACCACTACCCATGACCCCTGCAGAATTTATCCAGAAATGGCGCGCCGTTGACCTGAAAGAGCGTACGGCTTCCCAGTCGCACTTTAACGACATTTGCCGCCTGCTCGACATCGAAGACCCGATCACCGCCGACCCCAAGGGCGAATGGTTCACCTTTGAAAAGGGCGCTTCCAAAACCGGCGGGGGCGAGGGCTGGGCAGATGTCTGGCGCAAGGAATGCTTCGCCTGGGAATACAAGGGCAAGAAGAAGGACCTCGACCGCGCATTCGCACAATTGCAGCAATATGCCATCGCGCTCGACAATCCGCCGCTGCTGATCGTCAGTGACATGGACCGCTTCCGCATCCACACCAACTGGACGAACACGGTGCAGGAGGTCCACGAATTCGCGCTGGATGATCTGCTCGATGGCGCCACCCGCGATCTCCTGCGCAATTGCTTCCTCGATCCTGAACGGCTGAAGCCAGCAAAGACGCGCCAGATGCTGACCGAAGAGGCGGCAGAGGAATTCTCCCAGCTTGCCCAACGTCTGCGCGCGCGCGGGCATGAGGCCCATGCCGTCGCCCACTTTGTCAATCGGCTCGTCTTCTGCATGTTCGCCGAGGACGTTGGCCTGCTGCCCGACCACATGTTCACTGCCATGCTCAAGGCCAGCGTCGGGAAGCCGGATAGCTTCGCAACCAACGCAGCCATCCTGTTCGGGGCAATGAAGACCGGCGGACTGGTCGGCTTCACTAGAGTCGAATGGTTCAATGGGGGCCTGTTCGATGAAGACAGCGCCTTGCCCCTCGAACGCGCCGATATCGACAACCTGATTGCCGCCGCCGCTCTGGACTGGTCGGAGATTGATCCGTCAATCCTCGGCACGTTGTTTGAGCGTGGGCTGGACCCTGACAAGCGCAGCCAGTTGGGTGCGCATTACACCGATCGCGACAAGATCATGCAGATTGTCGAGCCGGTCATCATTCGCCCGCTAATGGCGGAATGGGATGTGGTTCGGGCAAAGATCGAGGAAGCGTTGGCCAAGGCCGAAAAAGCCACTGGCGGCGCGAGGACGCGGGCAGAGACCGAGGCCAAGCGCCATCAGGCTGAGTGGCACGAACGGCTCCGAAATTTCCGCGTCCTTGATCCCGCCTGCGGATCGGGCAATTTTCTCTATCTCTCTTTGCTGGCGCTCAAGGATATCGAGCATCGCACGAACCTTGAGGCCGAAGCGCTCTCACCGGCGCTTGCTGCACGCTTTCCCTCAAGCGGGCCGGAAAACGTCATGGGAATTGAAATCAATCCCTACGCTGCAGAACTAGCACGAGTCTCGGTCTGGATTGGAGAAATCCAGTGGATGCGCCGCAATGGGTTTGAGGCCGCCAAAAACCCGATCCTTCGCAGCCTTGGGAACATCGAGTGCAGAGATGCGATCTTGGCACCCGATGGGGCGGAAACACAATGGCCGGATGCAAATGCAATTGTCGGCAATCCACCTTTCCTAGGCGCAAAGCTTATGAAGCGTCTGCTGGGCGTGAAAGAGACGGAAGAAATTCGGGCTGCATTTGAAGGGCGATTGCCCGGTTTCACCGACCTTGCCTGTTACTGGTTTGAGAAGGCGAGAGAGAAAATTTCCGAAGGGCGCTGTGAGCGAGCGGGCTTGGTTGCCACGAACTCCATCCGAAAGAATACGAACCTTCCAGTCATGAAGCGCATTCTAAATGACTCGCGGATTTTCGAGGCGTGGAGCGAAGAGAAATGGACCATCGATGGCGCGGCAGTCGACGTATCGCTCGTTTGTTTTGGTGACAGTGGGCAGGCAGCCTATCTCAACGGCCAGGAGGTCGATTCAATCAACCCGGATTTGACCACTGGACTAAATCTAACATTGGCGCGTGCGGTACCCGAGAACAGGAATGGTGCCTATCTTGGGATCCAGAAGAGTGGTCCTTTCGACGTTCCGGGAGGGATGGCGAGAGTATGGTTGGCTGAGCCTACAAACCCCAATGGTTTGCCTAACAGCGAGATATTGAAGCCATACTGGAACGGAGATGATGTAACCGGGCGTCCAAGGGATTTTTGGCTCATCGATCTACCGCTCGGCCTTAGCGAAGCAGACGCATCCGCATTCGCGAGCCCGTTCGAACACATCCGAACAACCAATGACGAGGACGGAAAGACAATTGCAGAGCTTCGCGCGGAGCTTGGCGATCGGGCGGGCCCACGATGGTGGGAACCCCATTGGCCACGTCCAGAAATGCGGGCAAAGATCCATGCGGTTGATCGATATCTCGTCACGCCAGAAACTGCTCAGTATCGGATCTTCGTATGGCTCCAACTGCCGATACTGCCAGACAAGAACTTGATCGTAATCCCGCGTGATGACGATACGACCTTTGGTATTTTGCAGTGCCGGTTCCATGAGCTCTGGGCGCTGCGGAAGGGTTCTGACCTCCAAGACCGTCCAAGGTATACTCATACCTCGGTATTCGCGACCTTCCCTTTCCCGGTAGGACTTACGCCCGATGTCCCGACCGCCGATTATGCCGATGATCCGCGAGCGCAAGCCATCGCAACAGCCGCGTCCCGGCTCAATGAAATGCGCGAGAACTGGCTCAATCCGCCAGACTTGGTCGAGCGCGTCCCCGAAGTGGTTGAAGGCTATCCCGACCGCATCCTGCCAAAGGACGAGGCCGCCGCGAGAGAGCTGAAGAAGCGCACCCTCACCAACCTCTACAATGCCCGCCCCGCATGGCTGGACCACGCCCACCGCGCGCTCGATGAAGCGGTTGCCGAAGCCTACGGCTGGGGCGACGACTACCGCGCCGGTTTGCTGACCGACGACGAGATTCTGGCGCGCCTGTTCCGGCTCAATCAGGAAAGGGCGAACGGCTGATGCACGCTCCAGTCGCACCCGAAATCAATCGCCTGATTGACCTGATCGACTACGTCGAAGCCACCGAGCGCGACAAGCTGAAGACCGTGCTGGATTATCAGGACCACGAGGCCTTCCGGAAAACCGGCGCTGAGCTTCAAGGGTTGCCCGGCGTCGCGCTCGACGTGGGCCGTGATGACGATCCGATATGGTTGCGTGTCGACCGGTTGCCAAAGAAGGCGCCGCCAGCCCCGGAGGACGCTGAGCTATCGGTCTGGTTGACCTATCGCGACGATCCAAAAAGCGAGCCGCGACTAAAGAGCGAAGTCGCAGGAGCCGTCCTTGTTGAGGCTGGCTTGATCGAGGCCGAAGATGCTCCCGAGCATGTTTCGTTCGAGCACTTTGCCGAGCGCGAGGAGGTCGAACTCCTTTTCGAGTATTGGCTGAAAAATGCCTGGGCGAGTTGGGTCGAGACCGAGACGCCTCGCCGCGCGACAATCGCGCTCTATAATGCGCTGTTCATGCTGCGCCAGCAACTCGAAGGCGTTAGCGATATCCCGCTTGAGCTTACGTGCGGCATCGGCTTCGCTACGCTGTTTCGTGACGGCAAGCGATTGCGGTACCCCTTGCTGACTGTAGCGCAGGAAATCAGCCTGAATGAGTTGACCCATGCAATTGAGGTGAGGCCTCGCATGGAAGCCGATCCTGGCCTCGAACTGGATGCTCTGGACAAGATGGGGCTGGGTGCGCTCGATCAATGGCGCTCTGCCACCGAGAAGTTTCTTGACGAACTGGAGGAAGAGAGCCTGTCTCCATTCGCCTCGGAGACGTCTGCGCCGCCGCTTCGCCAAGCCGCTGCCTTGCTCGACCCTGACGCTGTGTACCTTCCCGATCAGGATCCACCGCAGTCCGGGATCATCCCTTCGGTCGAACCACAGTTCCGCATTGGCGATGCCTTTGCATTCTTCCAGCGAGAGCGTCGTGCCACGCAGTTGATGGAAGATTTGCGCCGGTTCCGCTCACTTCTTGAAGACGGGGAAGAGGCGCCGGAGCTGCCGAGCGCAGTGGCCTCCCTGCTTGTTGAGCCCGCCGATGCGGTGAGCGAAGAGGAATACCCCGAGTTTCGCGGCATCTCCAGCATTCCCGGTGTAACGACCTCGACAGGTGAAGGGAAGGATCTGTTCTTTCCTTTGCCTTTCAACCGAGAACAGGTCGAAGTGGTGCAGCGCCTGGAAGTGCGCCCTGGTGTAGTTGTTCAAGGGCCGCCGGGGACTGGCAAGACACACACCATTGCAAATATCATTAGCCACTACCTTGCCCTCGGTAAGCGCGTCCTGGTCACATCGCAAAAGGCGCCCGCACTGAAGGTTTTGCGAGACAAACTACCGGAAGCGGTGCGTCCGCTCGCGGTGAGCCTGCTCGAAAGCGATCGGGACGGTCTCAAACAGTTTCAGGAATCCGTCGATATCATCGCCGAAAAGCTCCAACGCCTGCGGCGCCACGAGTTGCAGGACGAGATCGATGATCTCGACGAGCAGATTGACAGGCTGCACCGGCAACTGGCGCTGATCGATACAGAGGTCGACAAGATTGGTCGCGCAGCAATTTCGCCAATCACGCTGGATGGCGACACTTACGAACCAATTCGCGCCGCCCGGCTGGTCGCAGCCTCGCCGGAACTAACAGCTTGGATGCCGGATGATCTCGATGTGTCTTCATCCTGCGATCCAGCGTTTTCCGATTCCGACATCGCCGAACTCAGGACGGCTCGGAGGGTCGTAGGCGACGACCTCGTCTATATAAACGCGCGTCTTCCGGACCTTGAACGCCTTCCCACAGTTGAAGCGCTCCTAAATACGCACAAGGATCTGTCGAAAGCTGAGCAGATCCGGGAAAGGATTAGCAGGGGTGAACTTCCGGCTTTGCGCGAAGATCGAGACGACACTGTTTCGCGTCTGCGGGACCTCACGGCCAAATTGAAGTCGCTGTCTGCCGAAGAGCAACGGGTGGCAGGAGCGCCCTATCCTTGGACCAATGAGTTGCTTCAATGCATTGGAGAGGCCGAGCCAGACAACCGACTGAGTGCCTTCGAAAGCTTACGTGAAGAGGCTTTACGGCTCGGCACCGAGTATCAATATTTCCTGACCAGGCCGGTATTCGTACCGGAGGAAGCGCTGATCGATCCCAAGTTCCTTGCTGCCATCGAAAGGGAGGCCGACGGCAAACCTGCATTGGGTCTTGTTAGCGGGATTTTCGCGGCAAAACTCAAAGCTCAATTGGGTGAAGTCACCGTGCTCGGTGAGCATGCCTCAGGTGCCGAAGCATGGAGCGACGTGCAGCGATTTGTGGCTGCACGAGCCTCAGTTCGGCGTTTTCAGGCGGCTTGGAACAACGTGGTGGCCGGCGGAATTGGCGATCAGCTAGAGGGGCAAGAGTTAGGCTTGGCGCAACTCGCAAGGCGCCAGTTCGATCACATAGACGCTGCCAATGCATTGATCGCAAGCCGCCAAGAAATCCGGTCTATCGTCGATGCCATTTTTGTCTCGTTTTCAGCCCTGCGGGATGGAGATCAGCAAGCAATCAGCCATCTGCTCGATGCCGTTGACGCACACCTCTTACGATATCGATTGGCCGACGCTGAGAGCTTGCGCACTTCGCTCCGTTCAGAGTTGGATTCTTGTGAATACGAAGTCAGCACGGAGCTTCGAGCCCTAGCGGTAACGCGTTTGGGAAGCCCGGAAGTCTCAATCGATACCCTTTCTGAAGCGTGGACCTCTCTCATAACGCGCCTGCGAGAGATCAAAGCGAAATGCGACGCTTTTGAAAAGATTGCTGCGGTGACAGATTTCATCGAGATGTCTGGCGCCCGACGATGGGCGCGGCGTCTAAGGTCAAATCCGGTCAATGGTGTCGAAGATGAGCTCTTGCCTGGCGATTGGGAGAACCGGTGGCGTCTCCGCCGCTTAGAGCGCTGGCTGGATGCCAACGACAAGCATCATCGGCTCAGGGAACTTGGCTATGATCGCAATGAGAAGGAGACACTGCTCAAGCGAGCATACGAACGTTCGATAGAGCTGCGCACATGGCTTGAGCTTAGCAAGAAGGCTAGCGACGGGGTCAAGGCGGCACTCGCCGCTTATGCCGATGCCGTTCGAAGGATCGGGCGGGGCACCGGGAAACGTGCAGGCCGATACCGACGCCAAGCACGTGAGGCATCTGATCGCGCAAAAGGTGCTTTGCCATGCTGGATCATGCCGCACTACCGGGTTTCAGAATCGCTTCCCGCAGACTTGGGGCTGTTCGATCTCGTTATTGTTGACGAAGCATCTCAGTCGACGGTGGCGGCACTGCCAGCTCTTCTCCGAGCCAAGACCATCCTCATTGTTGGCGACGATAAGCAGGTGAGTCCCGACCTTGTAGGGCGCGATCAAGCGAGAGCGGATGAACTAGCGGTTCGACATCTTTCAGGGCAAGTTCCTGACTACCGTGCTTCTCTTCGCGAAGAGCAATCGTTGTATGATCTGGGTAAGGTTGTTTTCGCCGGTGGGGCGATCATGCTCACCGAACATTTCCGTTGTGTCGCGCCCATCATCGAATTTTCTAAGGCGCAGTTCTACAATCACCGCCTGAACCCGCTTCGGCTACCCACTGCCTCGGAACGGCTTGATCCTCCGCTAATCGACGTTCGGATCGAGGACGGCTATCGTCAGGGAGACATAAATCCTCCTGAAGCAGCCTACATCGTCGAAGAGATCGAGAGAATCACGTCCGATCCTATGATGGCAAAGAGGACGATCGGCGTAACAACCCTGTTAGGTCAAAAACAGGCAGCTCACATTTATAGCCTCATTGAGCAAAAACTGGGACCTGAGGTGATTGAGCAGCATCACCTCCGCGTTGGTGACCCAACCGCATTCCAAGGCGATGAACGAGACATCATGTTCATTTCCCTTGTGGCACAGACTGGCGACAGCGCGTTGTCCGGAGTGCGATTTGAGCAACGCTTCAATGTCGCCCTCTCGAGGGCATGTGACCGGACCTATCTGGTGCGCTCAATTGATGTGGAGGCCTTGCGCCATTCCGATCAGCTAAGGCGCGCGCTGCTGGATCATTTCCGTATGCCGTTTCCCTCTGATGGTCAGGAGGCCAAGGATCGGCGAGAAAAATGTGAGTCCGATTTTGAGCGCGAGATGTATGATTTGTTGGTCGAGAGAGGGTACAGGGTCGACACCCAAGTCAAGGTAGGGGACTTTAGGATCGACCTCGTCGTCGAGGGCGAGAATGACCGGCGTGTCGCCATTGAATGCGACGGCGATAGATATCACGGCCCTGATCGCTGGGCCGCCGACATGAACCGGCAGCGTATTTTGGAAAGAGCTGGTTGGACGGTCTGGAGATGCTTCGCATCTCGTTTCGTCAGGGACCAAGGACAAGTCCTGGAGGAACTGGTCGGATTCTTATCCGAGCGTGGCATTCAGCCAGTTGGCGGTTTCGACGAGTGGACAAGTCGACATGTTGAGCAACGTACCTGGCGTACTACTGACGCAGCTGGAGGTGACGACGCAGAGCAAACTTTCGCGCCTGATGAAACCGCTGACACTAGTGACGGTAACCAGGCCACCACGAATGATGAAGCTGCTCAGCATTCGCCTGCTGAGGACGAGGATCGCAACTCGACCAGGGTCACTGAAGGCCAAGTTCAGGCGGAGATTTTGCAGTTGATGTCGGATGGACAGGTCTGGAGCAACGCCCAGCTGAAGCGGACGTTGCCTGACCACCTTCCACTGTCACCTGCAGACCGCGAAACTGCTGCATTCAGGCCGCACGAAGAGAAATGGGAGGAGCTTGTTAATAACGCACTTTCTCCATCGCGCGGCAACTCGCTCCATTCGCGCGGGTTGGTGGAAAGCCGAGGAAGGGGGCTTCACCAGCTTGCCACCTCGCCTGGTCAAGATGAGCCGCAGACCTCGAATGATCGGTCCGTGGAATCGCCTGGAGCGGTTTATCGTTTGCCCCTTCACGAGGTGGGGCAAGAGTACCAGTTTTCCGAGTTGTCAGTGCCCGAAGGCGATGGCGATCAGATTTATGAAGATGGCTATCAACGACGGCTGGAATCAATCGTCGGGGAAGTCATCGAACTCGAAGGACCTGTCTACCTAGACTTAGTTGTCGAGCGGGTCGCCCGCGCGCACGGGAAGCAAAAGGCGGGAAGGATAATTCAGGAGAGGGTCGTTGCTGCGGTACCAGCCGAATGCCGACGGTCGCACGATGGGGATCGCCTTGTCCTTTTTTCCAAGCATTCGAGCCCGGAGACCATCGTACCCCTAAGGCCCTCAAGATCCGACTGGAGATCGCACCGGGATATCCCATTGATTGAGTTGGCGAGTTTGGCGCTACCCGGAATCCGTTCGAAGAAATCAGACGAAGATATTCTCGCGCATTTCTCCAAAGCGTTCAAATTGGCTCGGCTCCGACAGCCGACGAGGCTCAGATTCGAAGAGGCAATTGCGATTGCGAGATCGGCAGTAGAGGCTGAGGTATGATTGTTTCAGGCATACGACGCTCCTGCGCCGCGCGGGCGCGGAAATCCTTCGGAAATGCGTTCGAAAATCCTTCAGAATGCACTGCCGAAATGACTGGTCACGTGGGGCCGTTACGGGAAATTTGATGGCACACCGTACCCGGAGATCCGGTGTTTGGGATGCGAGGATTTCTGCGGGTTTCGCAGCCATTTGACCATCTGTCGCCAAGTATTGTCATCTGATGTCACTTCTCGATCCGCAACTCACATGTGAGTTGCTCGGGTCTAAGCTATTAAATTGAAATCGAAAATTAGCGTTTTCCTACAGGGTGGTCGCTGCCGTAGACTGATGTCAGTCGAGAGGGGTCATTGGGCCGAGGAGGGGCGGCCAAACGTCAGGTGACGCCGTGCGGTTTGCCCTTCAATGCTATGTCGACGAAGACCTTCATGCCCTTGTAAAAGCCGCTGCTGATGCAGCGCATATGAGCGTCAGCCAATGGCTGAAGCTCACCGTCATCGAGGCGCTCGAGCAGCCCCAGGACGAGGCGTTCCGCGATCAGGTTCTGGCCGATCTGCTCTTCACCAAGATCGCCCTCGATGGCTGGCTCCGAACCCACAAGGATAAGGAGCTGCGGGACCGGGTTGTGGTCGCTTACCAACGACGCATTCGCGAATATCGCGAGCGCAAAGCCGCGAAGCGCGAGGGGCGCTGAGCGATGCTTTCGGTTGCCAATGTGCGCTCGGCTGGCGGTGCGGCCAACTACTTCGCCAACGACAATTACTACACCAAGGCAGACGCTGATCGGTCCGGAATCTGGGTCGGCAAAGGTGCGGAGCTGCTGGGTCTTTCAGGCGCGGTCGATGGCAAGGCGTTCGAGGCAATACTGCGCGGGGAACTGCCCACTGGCGAACGGATCGGGCACCAGGGACAGTACCATCGGGCGGGGACCGATCTGACCTTTTCACTGCCAAAGAGCTGGTCGCTTCTGGCACTCGTCGGCAAGGATCAGCGGATCATTGACGCGTACCGTTCGGCGGTCGTCGAAACCCTCCAATGGGCGGAGAAAAATGCGGCCCAGTTTCGCACCGAGAAGGGTGGCAAAGAACGGCTGCATGCAAGCGACAACCTGACTGTCGCGCTGTTCCAGCACGACACCAACCGCAATCAGGAACCGAACCTGCACTTTCATGCCGTCGTCGCCAATATGACGCAGGACAAGGATGGCAAGTGGAGGGCGCTCCGCAATGACAAGCTGTGGCAGCACAATACCTTGCTCAACGCCATGACGATGGCGCGCTTCCGGATCGAGGTAGAGAAGCTTGGCTACCGGATCGGCGCATTCGGAAAGCACGGCAACTTCGAAGCCAAGGGCATCGACCGTGATGCGGTGATGGCCTTCTCGACGCGGCGGCAGGAGGTGCTCGAAGCCCGACGCGGCGGCGGGCTTGAGGCGGGCGTCGTGGCGACGCTGGCGACACGGCAGGCCAAACAAAGCGATGTGGATCGCGGTGCCTTGATGGCTCAATGGGAGGGGCAGGCCTGGGATCAGGGGCTCGACCTTGAAGGCATGGTGCGCGACGCCAAGCTGCGTTCGCACGAGCTGGCTGTTGCGGCTGCCAAGCGGGCAAATGATCGCCCCACTTTACTTGAACGGGGCAAGGCAATGATCGCCAGCGTCGCCGAGCGAATGGGCATCAAGGAGGGCGATCCGCTCATCCCTAAGCGGATCCATCTGAAAGGCCGGGAAAAAATTGCGACGGCTCACGCGGTTGCATCGGCGGTGCGGCATTTGTCCGAACGAGAATCCGCCTTTACGGCAACTGATCTTGCCAAAGCTGCGCTCGATTTCGGCTTGCCGACAACGATGAAGTCAGTCGAAAAGCGCATCGGTCAACTTGCGCAACAAGGTGCGCTGCTGCGTGGGCGTGGCACGCAGAAGGGGTGGCTGACCACATCCAATGCATTGACGCTGGAGACCCGCATGTTGGCCGAGATCGAGAAGGGAAAAGGCGCAGTTTGTCCGATCCTCAACGCGGACACTGCCGGGCCATATCTGCAAGCGTCGGCAGCCATCAACTACGGCATGAAATTGAATACCGGTCAGGAAGCAGCAGGCCGGTTGATCCTGTCTTCGACCAATCGCGTGGTAGCCGTCCAAGGTGTGGCAGGGGCCGGCAAATCAACCGTGCTGCGGCCACTAAATCAGCTTCTGGAAGAACACGGCAAAAGGGTGGTCGGCTTGGGTGTTCAGAATACTCTGGTCCGCATGCTGGAAAAGGATACCGGCATTCCGTCGATGACATTGCACCGTTTTCTCGGGCAGAATCGTAAGCTGCTTGATGGCTCGGCAGGTAAAGCCGAGATAGCCGCTGCGCGCGAGGAATTTCGCGACACTGTTCTTGTTCTCGATGAAGCCTCAATGGTCTCTACCCGCGAACAGGACCGCCTGATCCGGCTTGCCAATCTGCTCAAGCTTGATCGCCTCGTCCTCATGGGCGACGAAAAGCAGCTGGGGGCTGTCGAAGCGGGGAAGCCCTTCGCTCTGGCGCAGCGCGCTGGGACCGAAACGGCGCGCATGGATCACAATCTTCGTGCGCGCTCAGATACATTGAAGAGGGCGCAGCAGGCGGCCCAGTCAGGCAAAACCAGCGATGCACTCGAACATCTCAAGGATCATATCGTCGAGGTCCAGGAAGACAGTGCAATCGTTGCGGCGGAACGTTGGCTGTCCCTTCCGCCTGCCGAGCGCGAACGCACGTCGATCTTTGCGGCAGGTCGTCGTCTGCGCTCTGAGATAAATGCCGCGGTTCAAACCGGGCTCGCCGCCAATGGCGAAATCGGACCGGCGAGCGCACGGCTTACAGTTCTGTCCCGTGTGAACGCGACCCGCGAGGAATTGCGCTACGCGCGCAACTATCAACCGGGAATGGTGCTTGAAGTGGCAAGCCGCCAATCGCGGCATGATCTCGGACGAGGAAGCCATGAGGTCGCCGCCGTCGATACCGAAAAGAGTGTTGTTACGCTTCGCGATGAGCGAGGGCACTTGCGCCGCTTCGTGCCAGCGAAATTGTCGTCGAAGGGCAGCGACCAAACATTGCAGCTGTTCGAGAAGAAGGATCTCGATCTCTATACCGGGGACGCCATCCGTTGGACGGCGAGCGACCATAAACGCGGATTGATAAATGCCGACAGGGCAATAGTGACCGCGATCAACCAGGACGGCGTGACGGTCACGAGCTCCAGCGGCATGGAGCATAAACTGAAGCCGAACGACCCGATGCTGAAGCGGATCGACCTCGCCTATGCGCTCAACGCCCATATGGCGCAGGGCCTCACAGCAGATAAGGGCATTGCCGTGCTCGACAGCCGCGAGCGGCGCCTGCTCTCGCAGAGCAACTTCCTTGTCACGATCACACGTCTGCGAGACGAGCTCACGCTGATTGTCGACAACCGGGACAAGGTTGGGCGAGGGATTGCGACCAATCTGGGCGAGAAGACATCAGCCGCTGAAATCACCGAGCGACTTGGCCTAGCGGCAGCCAAGGGACAGCGCGCGGGTCAGATCCAAGCGGCCAACCAGGAACCGAAGGTCGAACGAGATAAGGAACCTGAGCTGACCAAGGAGCGGATCAAGCCGTTCGAGATTGGCTTGTAGCGAAAGGGCATGAAATGGGCCGATTTCGGACTGACCGGTTTTGGCAGCGGAGTGGACTTAGCGGACGTTCATTTGCGGCATCGCGCTGAATGTGATCGCCCTTATGTCCGTGATTGCAGTGACCTCCGCGCCGGTTCTAAGCGCAGTGCGGGTTGCCGACACTGAACCCCCGTTT
>Ga0098069_100409_pt1 | contig 19876 bp, 21 predicted proteins | sample 27_taG_FD_92584 | JGI IMG/M metagenome (GOLD analysis project Ga0098069, IMG submission 92584) | Marine viral communities from Cariaco Basin, Caribbean Sea - 27_WHOI_OMZ | ecosystem: Environmental > Aquatic > Marine > Oceanic | place: Caribbean Sea: Cariaco Basin | collected 2014-11-09 | reverse complement strand
TTTTAATTTTCGCTCTTTTTTCTGCAGCGGGAGCTTTTTCAGCAGCTTCAGATCACACTTTTGTGAGAAGTATTTTAGGCGATGCTTATGTGAATATGACGTTACAGAATATTGCTGAAGGCGATCCCATGGCAGTTTATAAAAAAATGAGTGAAACCGATATGTTTTTGGGAATTACCATTAACAACATTCGGGTTTCTTTAATGGCTTTTAGTATGGGAATTCTTGCCGGAATAGGTACGGTTTTCATTTTAATGCAAAACGCGGTAATGCTGGGATCGTTTCAATATTTCTTTTATGACCAGGGATTGCTTTGGGAGTCTGCCAGGACGATTTGGATTCACGGGACTATTGAAATTTCAGTAATAATAATTGCGGGTTGCGCAGGTCTCGTAGTGGGAAAAAGCATACTATTTCCGGGAACTTACACCCGCCTGGTTTCGTTCATCAAAGGTGTGAAAGATGGACTTAAGATTGTGATTAGCACCATTCCATTTTTTATAATTGCCGGATTCCTGGAAGGTTTTGTTACCAGGCAAACTCAAATGCCAGATTGGTTAGCAATTTTAATCATCGGTAGTTCTTTAGCGCTTATTTTATTCTACTATATTTTCTATCCCCATATTTTAAATAAAAAACACCAAATTAATGAAGCAGGATTACATTGATTTCAAGCAACAGCGAGAGATTGGAGATATTATTAGCTATACCTTCAAATTTATTCGCGAAAATTATAAGGCCTATTTTAAAAGCATTGCTAAAATTGCCTGGCCGGCTTATTTGCTTTTAATCGCAGCCGTAACTTATTATTCTTACTCTACGGTAGGCAATTCGCTTATGTTCAGTCAGGATGGCGGTTTCTTTATAAGTTTTGGTTTATTAATGCTTGGTCTACTTTTGTATTTCGCGGTGATGAATGTGGCAGCCTTTCAATTCGTTAAATCCTATGTAAATAACCACGGGGAGACAAACCACCACGAAATTAAACAGGGCGTGAAAAAAGACCTGGGTGGAATGTTTGGTCTTGGTGCAATTACCTGGATCTTAATTTTCGCCGGACTTATAATCTTTATTATTCCCGGTATATATTTAAGTGTACCGCTAAGTATTGCAGCCGCGGTTCTTGTGTTTAAAAACGAAAGTATTGGCGGTAGTATTTCTGAAGGTTTTCACCTGGTAAAAAACAACTGGTGGACGAGTTTTATAAGTCTTTTTCTTATTTGGCTTATTGTATATGTGATTAGCTTTATTTTTCAAATTCCGGTACTTATCTACACCTTCATAAAAATGTTTACGATGATGGAAGAAAATTCAGCTTCAGCTGCAAACGTAGCCGATATGTTCGATTGGGTTTACCTTAGCTTAACCATTATAGCTTCCGCAATCCAGTATATACTTTACGCGATTACGCCAATTGGGGTGGCATTCATTTATTACAGTTTAAACGAAGAAAAATATTTCACCGGCGCCTACGAAAGCATCGAAAATCTGGGCAAAAACGAATAATGATCAAATTCCTGCTTTTTTTCAATTTATTGTTTTTCGGAAATTTTATTCCGCAGGAGCCAGTAGTTGCTGATTCTACTGAAATAGCTGAGAAAATCACTGATGAAAAACTGGAAAAAGCTGATTTTGACACCGATAAAATTGAAAGTTATAAATCTGAAAAAGCTTTTGATTATTTAAATAAAATTGAAGAGGATTCCTGGTGGACCCGCTTAAAACGTTGGGTTAACCTAAAATGGAATGCTTTTCTCCAATGGCTGTTTGGCGATTATCAAACTAACGCATTCTGGAGTGCTGTTCTCCAGGCTTTACCTTACGTTTTACTTGTTTTGGTCCTGGGAGTCATCACCTGGCTTTTTATTCGTTTAAATCCTGGAAACGCGGTGATGGCAGAACCTATTACCGGGAAAGTAAACCTTCAAAAAGAAGAAGAGCTTGTAAAAAGGGCTGATATTTACTCTTTGATCAATCAAGCCATAAGTGAAGCGAATTATCGTTTAGCGGTGCGTTATTTGTATTTAAAAAGCCTTCGCTTGCTAGATCAAACAGAATATATTTCCTATAGATTTCAAAAAACTAACGAAGACTATATTAATGAAATAAGCGAAACTGAAATAAAAGAGCAGTTCACAAAAATCACCCGACTTTACGATTTTATCTGGTATGGAGATTTTCAACTTTCTAAAGAACGTTTTGAGAAAGTTAACCGGGAATTCACAAAAATGGAAAACAGTTTAAAACCTGGAAGTAATGGGTAAAACAGCAAAGCTATTTTTCGGTTTTTTCCTGCTCCTGGTTGTTTTTCTAACTTACCTGGAGGCTTCAGAACCAGAACCCGTGAATTGGACGCCCAGTTATATGAGCGATGATAAAATACCGCTTGGAAGCCTGGTTTTTTACGAAAGCTGGGAGAATACCAATAAATGGGAAATGGAAGAAATTAGCATTCCACCATTTGAAAAACTTGCTGATAGCCTGGGAGATGGCACTTATTTTTTCCTGAATAATGCTGTAGCATTTGATCAAGATGAATTAAATAGAATATTGGATTGGGTAAATAATGGCAACGAACTTTTTATTTCTGCCAGGGGCATTAGCCCGGCTTTACTGGATACGCTTCAGCTGGAAACTAAAGTGTTTATTCCAAAAAACGATCTAAGCTCAAAACCCGAACTGAATTTTAAAAATTCGTCTTTAAAAAGTGAAACTGGTTTTAAATTTAAAAATGAATTTCCTCCGCTTTTCTTTCAGCAAAAAGATAGTGCTGCTATTCAGGTTCTGGGACAAATAAATATTCAGGGAGATGATAAAAACAAACAGCCTAATTTTATAAGTTCTGAATTTGGGAAAGGAAAAATTTACCTACACACCACCCCTGAAGCATTTGGTAATTACTTTCTTTTAACACAGCAGAATTATGAATATGCGGAAAAAATTCTGGCTTATATAAATGAGGAAAAACCGGTATTTCTAGACAATTATTATAAAGCAGGTAAAAGCTTTTACTCTTCTCCGCTCTATATTCTTCTTAGCGATAACCGACTTAAATGGGCCTATTATTTCTTACTGGCAGGCAGTGTTTTGTTCATTATTTTTGAAGGAAAAAGAAAACAACGAGCCATACCGGTAGTAAATCCTTTAAAGAACCAAAGTTACGAATACGCTAAGACCGTTGGCGATCTCTATTTAGAAGAAAAAGAATATGCAGAATTGATTTCCAAAAAGATCAATTTATTTTTAGAGTACATACGGATGAATTATAAAATTTCAACCAAAAATATAGATGAGGAATTCCATACTTTACTGGCAGCAAAATCTGGAAACAGTATAGCTTCAGGAAAGAAACTTTTTGATAAAATGGAAAGATTCTCTAACAATCAAAATGCCGGCAAAAGTGAATTTTTTGAACTTGCTGAGGCAATAAATAATTTTAAATCACATTCCAATGGAAAATCAGGAAAATAAAGAAACCGAATCGATAAATTTTGATAGTCGTATTCCTTTAGACGATCTTAAAGAAGCTGTTTCAAGTTTAAAAAACCAGCTGGCCAAAGTTATTGTTGGCCAAAATGATTTTGTAGAATTATTAATCGCCGGCCTGCTTTCTAACGGCCACGTTTTAATTGAAGGTGTTCCCGGGGTTGCGAAAACATTAACTGCCAAACTATTCGCAAAAAGCCTGGATACTAATTTTAGCCGAATTCAATTTACACCAGATTTGATGCCTAGTGATGTACTGGGAACTTCGGTATTAAATGCTCAAAAAGGCGAATTTGAATTTAAACCCGGCCCTATCTTTTCGAATATCGTTTTAATTGATGAGATTAACCGTGCCCCGGCAAAAACCCAGGCTGCCCTCTTTGAGGTAATGGAAGAGCGCCAAATTACAATAGATGGTGTACAACACGATTTGGAAGCACCTTTTATGGTATTGGCCACGCAAAATCCTATAGAACAGGAAGGAACTTACGCTTTACCGGAGGCTCAATTAGATCGATTTTTATTTAAAATTGAAGTAGATTATCCAAGTCTTGAAGACGAAATAAATATTCTAAAAACCCACCACGACCGCAAGGGTTCACTACCGATTTCTCAAATTGAAGCCGTTTTGAATCCTAAGAACCTAAAGGAGCTAAAAAACCAGATCCAGGAAATAATCGTTGAAGAAAAGCTGATGCATTATATTGCCAGTATTGTTGGAAAGACCCGTAATCACTCGCACATTTATCTTGGTTCTTCTCCACGAGCTTCTATCGCGGTGATGAATGCTTCAAAAGCTTTTGCCGCAATTAATGGAAGGGATTTTGTAATTCCGGAAGACATTAAAAAAGTGCTAAATCCTGTCTTAGCTCATAGACTTATAATTAGTCCTGATAGAGAAATGGAAGGGATTACCGCCAAAGAAGTGATAGAAATGATTTCCCAATCTGTAGAAATTCCACGTTAGTGCTCAACTTCTTTAAGTCCTTATATCTAAATCAACGTTTTTTTTATGCGATCTTCGTCATCGCACTTCTCTTCCTGTTTTCCTATTTCTTTGATTTTTTATTTGGATTCACCTGGGTTTTAAGTTTGCTTTTGCTATTATTCTTTCTTGCCGATCTGGTAAGTCTTTATAAAAACAACCAAATTAATGCCGAAAGAATTCTTCCGCAGAAATTCTCCAACTCAGATGAAAATGATGTAGAAGTAATCCTTGAAAACAATTACGGTTTTTCAATTTATGTAGAAATTATAGATGAAATTCCGGTGCAATTTCAAAAACGCGATTTTTTTAAACGTCTAAAAATTGCGACCGGTGCTACCGAGAAATTCAGTTATTCTTTACGACCGGTAGAACGCGGTGAATATTTCTTCGGAAAACTTAATATCTATACCTACACAAAAATAGGACTTGCAAAACGCAGAAGTATTTTTGGAGAACAACAAATGCTTAAAGTCTATCCTTCATTTATCCAGATGAAAAAACTGGATTTCCTGGCTATAGATAATCGCTTATCTCAAGCTGGTTTAAAGAAAATTAGAAGGATTGGGCACACTATGGAATTTGAGCAAATTAAAGAATATGTACCGGGAGACGATATAAGGACAATAAACTGGAAAGCCACCGCAAAACATGGTGACCTTATGGTGAACCAGTATCAGGATGAAAAGGCGCAACCTATTTATTCTGTAATAGATACCGGGCGGGTAATGAAAATGCCTTTTAATGGTTTGAGTTTACTGGATTACGCAATTAATAGCAGCCTTGCTTTTTCTAATATCGCGCTTAAGAAAAAAGATAAAGTAGGTTTAATTTCGTTTTCATCTAAAATTGAAAGTATACTAAAGGCAACCGCAAAGTTGAGCCAGTTGCAGCAAATTATGGAACGCTTGTATAACATCAATACACAGTTCCCCGATTCAGATTTTAATATGCTTTACAGCAATTTGCGCAAAAGGATCACGCAGCGAAGTCTGTTGATGTTATATACCAATTTTGAACATATTTCGGCACTAAAAAGACAGCTTCCCTATTTGCAGGCCATCAATAAAAAGCATGTGCTTGTGGTGATATTCTTTGAAAATACAGAACTGGATAAAATTATAGCCAGCAAACCCGATAATACTACCGATATGGCTCACCAGGTAATCGCTGAAAGTTTTACGCACGATAAAAAGCTAATGGCGGCAGAGCTTCGGAAACACGGTATTAATACTTTGCTTACCAAACCCGAAGATCTCAGCATTAACGCAATTAATAAATATCTAGAAATTAAAGCGCGGGGAATACTTTAATACGTAAATCTAAACATCTCCTGGAAGTGAATATGAGAAGAAATCTTAATACTTAACCAACTCAAGATGGTAGACATTTTTCAGTCTTTTCTCTTTACTTTTTTCTCCCTTTTCTTTTGAAGAATTTTACGGTTCAGCATTCAATAATTACAACTCGGTTATAATTATTAATACGGCAGCATAATTCCATTTAGTTTTGAAGATATAAATCAATAAAAACTAAGTTATTATGAAAACAATTGCCATTTTATTCAGTCTATTCCTTTATCAAATTGCCTTCGCGCAAACTGAAACTACCGGAAACATTGTTGTGAGTGTAGAGAATCTTTCTTCGGAAGAAGGTAAGGTTTATTTCGCCCTTTTCAATGAAGATAATTTTCTTAAAAAAGCCCCTATCCAGGGAGAAGTAAGTGAGATTAAAGAAGGAGTCGCGCAAATCACTTTTTCTGAAGTTCCTTCCGGAACCTATGCCGTAACCGCTTATCACGATAAAAATGGAAATCAGCAGATGGATTTTGAAAGTAATGGAATTCCGAAAGAAAATTACGGAGTTTCCCATAACCAAATGAATTTATACGGGCCGCCGCTTTGGGAAGATGCTAAATTTGAATTTGACGGATCTGAGAAAAATTTGAAGCTTCAGTTTTAAAGAAAACTCCGGCAGATATCAGTTCACATAGACAAAATCATATTTATTCTAATTTAGAATAGAAAAAACCAATACATTTGCAGTAACAATAAGGCTTCAATTTTATGACGATTACACAACTGCATTATGTATTGGCTGTTGCCGAGCATAAAAATTTTACTAAAGCAGCGCAAAAGGTTTTTGTAACCCAGCCTACGCTAAGTATGCAAATTCAAAAACTGGAAGAAGAACTGGATGTACAGATATTTGATAGGACAAAAAAACCTATTCAACTAACCGAAACGGGACAAAAGATTGTACAGCAGGCAAGAAATATTGTTAATGAAAGTGACCGAATCAAAGATATTGTAGATCAGCAAAAAGGCTTTGTAGGTGGAATTTTTAAACTGGGCGTAATACCCACGATAATGCCCACTTTATTGCCTATGTTCATCAACAATTTCATTAAAAAGTATCCGAAAGTAAAACTCAAAATAGAGGAATTAAATACGGAGGCTATAATTGAGCGCTTAAGGGAAGGACATCTAGATGCTGCAATTGCCGCTACTCCATTGGAATTGCCTAGAATTAAAGAAAATGTGCTTTATTACGAACCCTTTGTAGGTTATATCCCAAATGCTCACAGGCTGCATAATAAAGAAAAAATTGAAGTAAACGATCTTGATATAGACGATATGCTCCTTCTGGAAGATGGGCATTGTTTTAAAGACGGAATCATTAATTTATGTAAGTCTTCCCGAAATTATGATGAAGATCATTTTCAGCTGGAAAGCGGAAGCTTTGAAACTTTAATAAAACTGGCCAATGAAGGATTGGGTATGACGCTTCTGCCTTATTTACACACCCTGGACCTAAAAGATGGCGAGAAGAAAAACTTAAAAATGTTTAAAGATCCTGTTCCCGCCAGAGAAGTGAGTCTTATCTATAACCGGAGTGAATTAAAAATGCAGATCATTGAAGCTATAAGAAGTACGATTGCAGGTGTTGTAAAAGGTGCTATCGCTTTTCATAATGTGAATATTATTAGCCCTTTAAGTAAGAAGAACGAGTTTCAGGAATAAATCAGGAAGAACTATTCTCTAGTTTAGTAAAAAACAAAAAAGCGGCCTTTAAAGCCGCTTTTTTTTATGTATTTAAAAGAATTAGACATTGATTAAGCTCTGGATTTTTATTGGTTAAAGCCATGATCCAGATTCGCAGTTCCTCAATTTCATGAGGTAAAAGTCGTTGCAGTGCTTTTTTCACTTCCCTGCAAAAAAGGGTGGGGTCAAAACTAACTTTGTCAAGAACAGTTTTGGTGTATTCAAACATCGCTCGCGCCATAATTTGAAAGATTTAGATTAGAGTTAGGTTAATTAAAAAAGAGTAGAAATCTTATAATAGGCTGTAGCTTTTTAGAATCACCTAAATATAATAAAAATATCTCAATTCCTCTTATTTTCACAAGTGTTTAACCAAACTAAAATCTGCGATCACCACCTATTACATCTCCTAAGCCTCCAAGAATACTGCCTTCTCCTTTATCTTTGCCCCCACCTTGTGGCGCAGCCTGCCAAATTCTGTTAGCCAAACGGCTAAAAGGTAGGGATTGTACGTAAACGGTCCCCGGACCTGTTAGCGTAGCGAAAAAGAGTCCTTCTCCACCAAAAATGGTATTTTTAATTCCTCCTACAAATTCAATATCATAGTTTATATCCTGGGTAAATCCAATAATACAACCGGTATCAATTTTTAGCTTTTCACCGGGAGATAATTCTTTTCGGGCCATAGTACCACCGGCGTGAACAAAAGCCATCCCATCACCTTCCAGTTTTTGCATAATAAAGCCTTCACCACCAAAAAATCCTCTACCGAGTTTCTTACTAAATTCAATGCCCACAGCAACACCTTTCGCTGCGCATAAGAATGCATCTTTCTGGCAAATAAACTTATTACCGTAACGAGTTAGATCTATTGGAATTATTTTACCTGGATATGGGGAAGCAAAACTAATACGCTTTTTCCCCTGAATTTCGTTACTAAAAATGGTCATAAAAAGACTTTCGCCGGTAAGCAAGCGTTTTCCGGCGCCTAAAACTCTCCCTAGAAAACCTTCATTTTCTTTAGAGCCATCACCAAAAATGGTATCCATTCTAATCCCGTCATCCATCATCATAAAATTGCCTGCTTCAGCAATTACGGCTTCCTGTGGGTCTAGTTCCAGTTCTACATACTGCATCTCTTCCCCGAAGATCTGGTAGTCTATTTCGTGTGCGTTCATATTATTTTGCTTTAATGGTCCATTCAAATTCAAATATGGCAACCTGTTGCCCAGTATCGTTTATACCGGTAGATTTCATCCAGAAGGTTTGCCCTTCTCCCGTAGTTAAAGTCTTTTCAATGGCTTCATCAATTAAATGACCGTCATAACAATAAAAACTTATTTTGCCTGTAGCCTTTTTGGTAAACTGCGCACGGTTTTGAGCCACCAACATAGAAATCTTAGAATTAGATTTCTGAATTTTCCCCATCACCAACGCACCTGTACTTAATTCTGCAGCCATTGCCTGTACAGCAAAATACATACTCTTAAATGGGTTTTGGTTAATCCACTTATGTTTTACAGTTACCTTACAAGTATTTTCCTCAATCTCATCAACCCTAACTCCGCAAAGCCAGGCACTAGGCAGTTTCAGCATTAAAAATTTATTGAGTTTACCTTTATTTAATGTCATTATGAAGTATTTAATTTTAATAAATGTATTCAATTTAATCAATATCTGTTGACCTTATAAATCATAAATTTATGTTAAGTTTTAGTACTATGCTTTGCAAAATACCTTCTTTTAACCATATATTTGTATTATAAATTATTAGGTTATGAACTCAAATATAGCAAAAGAAGAAAAAACACTGGCCACGATCTTACATTTATCGGTCTTTTCAAAGTTTATTATTCCATTTGGGAATTTTATTTTTCCGCTAATATTATGGTTAACAAAAAAAGAAAAGCCTTTTATAGACGATCACGGCAGGAAAGCCATCAATTTTCAAATTAGTCTTTTTCTCTATACCATTTTCCTATTAGCAGTAGGATTAGCCATTGTACTTTTCCAGGCAATTAGGTTAGGCGGCGAAGTACCCTTTGTTATTGGTCCAGACCAATTTTATATAGACGAAATGGGACAGGCAATTTCTATAGTTATCACCATTAGTGTATTTGCTATCCTGCTTTCAGCACTATTTATTTTAGAAATATTTGCGGTGATAAGCGCAAGTGTAAAAGCCAGCAATGGAGAAAATTATTCTTTTCCTTTAAGCATCAATTTTATAGGAAGAGATTCAGATAATCATCAATTTACTAACCATCAACAATCAAAAAATGAACAGTTTAAAAACCCTAAAAATCAAACGTTATGAAGATAGAGAACACCAAGGCTCAAATGCGTAAAGGTGTACTGGAATACTGCATTCTTTCGGTATTAAAAGACGAAGATGCGTATGTAGCTGAAATTCTAGACACTCTTAAAGACGCCAAACTACTGGTGGTTGAAGGCACAATTTATCCTCTATTAACCAGGTTAAAAAATGCAGGATTGCTCAGTTATCGCTGGGAAGAATCCAGCAGCGGACCACCCAGAAAGTATTATGGCCTTACCGATACCGGAAAACTCTTTCTAAAGGAGCTTACCGGCACCTGGAACGAACTGCAAACCGCTGTTAACATTGTAACCACTCAAAAAAACAAGAATCATGAATAAGACAGTAAATATAAATCTTGCCGGTATATTCTTTCACATTGACGAAGATGCATATGCCAAACTGCAGCATTATCTGGATGCCATAAAACGTTCTTTTACCAATACTCAGGGAAAAGAAGAAATTATAGCTGATATTGAAGCACGTATTGCTGAACTATTCAATGAGAAAAAGAAAGAAGACCGTCAGGTTATCGGCATTAAAGAAGTAGAAGAAGTAATCGCCATAATGGGGCAACCCGAAGATTATATGGTAGATGAAGAGATCTTTGAAGACGAACCGGTTTATTCTAAAGCCACAAAATCTTCAGGAAAACAGTTATTTAGAGACACCGAACATTCCTATGTTGGTGGTGTTTCTTCAGGACTGGGACATTATTTAGGTATAGATTTTATTTGGGTACGTATACTTTGGATATTACTTACCATCTTTTCCAGTGGTGCGTTTATTCTTATTTACATTGCCCTTTGGATCTTTGTGCCAGAAGCTAAAACCACAGCCGATAAACTGGCTATGCGTGGTGAAGAGGTAACCATTAGTAATATTGAAAAAAAAATTCGGGAGGGTTTTGACAATGTTACCGGAAAAGTAAAAGATGTAGATTACCAGAAATATGGAAACCAGGCTAGAAATGGCGCTAACTCTGCAGCTACCGCAATAGGAGATATTATTACATTCATCTTAAAGGTATTTGTTAAACTAATAGGTATTGTATTAATAATTCTAGCGGGATCTGTATTAATTAGTCTATTTGTAGGCCTATTTACCGTGGGAACCTTTGGGATTATAGATGCTCCCTGGAGTAGTTATGTAGAAATGGCCGTTAGCGGCGCACCACTCTGGTTGTTATGGTTACTAGGTTTTCTAATTGTAGGTATTCCGTTTTTCTTCCTGTTCGTTTTAGGATTAAAAATTCTTGTAGGCAAATTAAGATCTATAGGAACTCCGGCTAAACTGGTCCTACTCGGCCTTTGGATACTTGCTTTAGTTGGTGCCACCGTAATAGGAATTCAGCAAGCCACTCACAGGGCTTTTGATGGGGAACAAGTAGTTTCTGAAACCCTTCCTATTTCAGCAAACGATACGCTTTACCTGGGAATGCAAAGCGATTCTAATTATTCATCAAGTATTTATAGAAGTACAGACTTCAAAATAAAGTATAATGATAATGATGAGAAAGTACTGTATAGCTCTGATGTTCGCTTAATTGTAAAAGCTACCAAAGATTCGCTGGCAAAACTGGAAGTCGTAAAATCTGCGGAAGGTAAAGATTACAAAGAAGCAAAAGAACGCGCTCAGAATATTGATTACAATACCAGTTTCAGCGGAAATGAATTGTTGCTAAACAGTTTCTTTACCTCACCGGCTGAATTTAAATATCGAGACCAGGAAGTGAAAGTAACTTTATATCTACCGGAAGGCACTACTCTTTTTGCAGATAACAATACCAGTACATTTCATAGAAATACAGATTACTGGGGAGATATATTGATCTCTGGAGATGAAGAGAAGTTCTTAAAGATCACCGAAGATGAAGCCATTTGCGAAGATTGCCCGGTTGAAGATTGGGAGTCTGATAGTGAAGACGAATGGAATGAAGAGGGTGATTTTAATGCAAGGATAAACTCTGGTGAAGAAGAAGTAAATATTCAAATTAATAGTCGAGGGGTAACGGTAGATAAAAAACCGGTTGATAATAACAGAGAGAACAATGAAAATGAGGAATTATGATACAGTTAATCTTCCAAATACTATTGGTGGTCTTCAATTTAGGAGAACCGATAGTAGAAAACGAAAAGATAGTCAAAGATTATATAGAATGCCATAAAATCTTAACCAGGAAATGTAATGTAGCTTTCTACGAATGCTAAGCAAATCTTAAAAGCCTCCGTCTGGAGGCTTTTTTATTATATTTGTTTCAAACACAATTTTCATGAAAAAACTATTATTACTATTTAGCGCTGTATTATTCTTTAGCTGTGGCGCCCAAAAAATAAAAGGAAGCGGAAACGTTACTACTGAAAAAAATCGATTACCAGACTTTCATAGCATTGAAATAGCCGGTGATTTTGAAGTAGAACTCAAGAAAGGCAGTACTGCAATGATAGAAGTTGAAGCCGATGATAACTTACATAATATAATTAGAGGCGAGGTTATAGACCGCACGTTATACCTTAAGCCCAGTAAAGAAATTGGAAAAAGTAAATCCCAGGAAATTATAATAACTTATCCAGAAAATCTTCAGAAAATAAATGTTTCAGGGAAAGTAGAATTAGAAGCTGAAGGAGAACTTTATGCGGAAGAGCTTAAGATTACCAGCAGCGAAGATGCCGAAGTCTATCTTACTATTACCGCTACCAAATTCGATCTTTTTAATGAAGGTGATTCTAAAATAGAATTGAACCTCACTGCAGAAGATGCTTATTTTCAGCTAAACGGCTCCAGCGATATTGAAGCCCTGGTAAACGCACCAAAATTTAAAGTGGATACTTATGAAAAAGCAAAAGCGAAAATTGAAGGTGAAGTAGACGATTTGCAATTGCGCGCCGAGCATTCCACCAAATTTGATGGTAGAAGGTTAACCGCAAAAACCGCCGTCGTTATTGCCGAAGGCAAATCTAAAAACGAGATAGAAGTATTAGATAAATTAACGCTTACTGCTAAAAACCGAAGTGAGATCGAGCTATACGGTAACCCCGAGATAGATTTGTTAGAGTTTTCAGAAAAAGCAGTACTGGCTAAAAAAGATTAAGTTTTTTAGTCTACATTTAATGTTGCTAATTTTAAACAAATAACTATGAAAATTGCTCTAAAACCTATCTTATTACTCCTGGCTTTAAGCCTAAGTTTTGTTTCCTGTAGAGAACAGGAAGAAGAAAAATCAGAAATTGAACAATTGGCCGAAGAAGAAGATGCCAAGGTTAAGGTGAAAGAAGATAAGATAAAGGTCAAGACCGATGACAAAAAGATCAAGATCAAAGAAGATGATGGCGAGATAAAGAAGAAAGTTAAGATTGATAACGATGATAACTAATCAAATCTAAAAATTGTTTTAAAAGTCCCGTTTTTCGGGACTTTTTTATTGGGTTTTAGTATCTTAAATTAAAATTATTAAAATGCATAAAAAAGAGATATATACCGCTGGCAAAGAATTACGGGAAGCAGAAAAAGTTTTGATCTTAATTCACGGCCGTGGCGGTAGCGCTAAGGAATTCCTTTCTTTAGCCAACCGCCTAAACACCCCAGATTTTGCAATTTTAGCCCCGCAGGCTACAGATTTTACGTGGTACCCAGATTCGTTCTTAGCTCCTGTTGCTCAAAACGAACCCGCCTATTCTTCCGCTTTAAGAGTGCTGAAAGAATTGTTAGAAGATATAAAAGAGACAGGCATTGCCTCTGAGAATATTTATGTTGCAGGCTTTTCACAAGGCGCCTGTTTAACACTCGAATTTGTAACCCGAAACGCGCAGAGATTTGGCGGCGTAGTTGCTTTCACCGGCGGACTAATTGGTGATAAAATTAATACTGAAAATTATTCGGGTGATTTTAACGGCACACCTATTTTTATTGCCACCGGAGATCCAGATCCTCACGTACCGGTAGAGCGTGTAGAAGCTTCAGCTGAAATTCTGCGTGAAATGAATGCAAATGTTGAAGTAAAAGTCTACAAAAACAGGCCGCACAGTATTTCAGAGGATGAGTTGAAACTCGCCAATCAATTTGTATTTAATTAAAATCCCGACTAATCTATGAGAAGCATAAAAAAAATTCACGATGCGGTAAGCTCTCCAATAGCCGATCTAATTACCTATCGCGCCCTACCCACACATTCTATAGATCATATAGATCCGTTCTTATTTTTAAACCACCACGGTTACCAGGAATATCCTGAGAACAATAACGGTTTACCATTTGGGCCACACCCCCACCGTGGTTTCGAGACGGTAACTTTTATATTGAAAGGTGACCTCACCCACAAAGATAGTAGTGGCTGGGAAAGTGTTATTAAAGCCGGGGGCGTACAATGGATGACCGCGGGAAAAGGACTTATTCACGCTGAAATTTCTTCAGATGAATTTAAAAGAAACGGCGGCGAACTGGAACTACTCCAACTTTGGGTAAACCTGCCCGCAAAGCATAAAATGACCGAACCTAATTATAAAGGACTTCAGGAAGAAGATATTCCGCAGTTAAGTTTAGATAATGGCAAAGTAAAATTAGCCGCAGTTTCCGGAAATTGGGAAGACAAAAAAGGCGCTTTTGAACCTCTTAATAATATTCAAATGGCTACGCTGCATTTTGCTGAAGGTGGTAAATATTCCATAGAAATTTCCTCAGAGAGGAATATTTTCTTTTATGTGGTAAAGGGAAATTTGAAGGTAAACGGCAATGAGGCGAAAATCCATAACCTGGTAGAATTCGATAATGATGGAGACAAACTGGAAATTGAAGCTCTGGATGAAAGCATTTTACTGCTTGGGCACGCATTACCATTTAATGAACCTATTGTAGCCCAGGGCCCTTTTGTAATGAACTCTCAACAAGAAATTCAACAGGCCTTTCAGGATTATCAAAATGGGAAATTTGGAGAATGGAATGGCTAAGTTCTAGTTAGGAATTTGAGTCTTTAGAATTTAAATAGTCCTCATAAATACTTAGACCAAAAGCCTCTACTCTTTTCCAATCTGTAAATTCTATTGGCTTTTTTGATTTTGTTGGCCCATCGGTCAATTTTATAATGAGTTTGATCAATAGTCTATCAAGGAATGAGTAAGATTTATAATCTAATTTCCCGGCAAACACATCTATGAAATCAGGATTCCAGTCAGTCTTTTTCAGGAATTTAATCAGGTAAGGATTTGTATCCGGGGAGTTTTTATCTTCGTTCCGGGCTACAAGGTTAACTGAGAAAAATGCAGTTCTTATTCCATTTAAATATTCCTTATTGTTCAGTACAAATTCGGAAACATTCTTATTATGTTTTCCATACCGAATACTTGCCCCAATAAGCAATGTGTGAAATTCAGATAAATCGGCATAAAAAGAATCAATTGAGAAAAGTTCTGTTTCAATTTCGTTCTTATCAAAAACTCTATTTAGTTCCTGGCAAATTTTAAGAGTCTGTCCATCTACAGAAGAATAAATAATTCCAATTTTTCGCTTCGTAAAGTTATCTCGGCCTTTCATACTTTCCATATTAAAAACGACAATATCCCACGATACATAATTAAATAAAAAAACCTCCTTAGCGTGAACTAAGGAGGTTTTTATTTATGATAAATTTCGGAAATTACTTCCCTTCCATTTTATCTTTTAAAGCTTGAAGATCGGCGTTAACATCACCAATAGTGGTTTTGTCTTTGCTTTGAGAAGCTGCTGCTTTTTTAGCGGCTTGCTTAACGATTTGTTGCTCTTCTTCTTTGTGAATAGCCATATGTGAAGCTACCACTCTCTTGAATTCTTTATTGAATTCAATGATCTGGAACTCTGCAGATTCACCTTTAGTCAATTTGTTACCGTCTTCTTTTTCAAGATGTCTGGTTGGAACAAATGCAGTGATATCTTCATTAAAGTCTATAGTCGCACCTTTATCTACGATCTCTGCAATCTCTGCGGTATGTTTAGTACCAACAGCGAATTCAGTTTCGTATTTATCCCAAGGGTTATCTTCAACCTGCTTATGACCAAGGCTTAACTTACGACCATCTACGTCTAATTCTAGAACTACAACCTCAAGCTCATCACCTACATTAGTAAATTCTGATGGATGCTTAATTTTCTTAGTCCATGAAAGATCAGAGATATAGATAAGTCCGTCAATTCCTTCTTCTAATTCTACGAATACACCAAAGTTAGTGAAGTTACGTACAATTCCTTTGTGTTTAGAACCAACAGGATATTTTGTAGTAATATCTGTCCATGGGTCTGGAGTTAATTGCTTAATTCCAAGAGACATTTTACGGTCTTCACGGTCTAAAGTTAAAATTTGAGCTTCAACCTCATCTCCAACATTTACGAAATCCTGAGCTGAACGCAAGTGCGTGCTCCAAGACATTTCAGAAACGTGGATAAGACCTTCAACACCATCGGCAACTTCAATAAATGCACCGTAATCTGCGATTACAACTACTTTACCTTTTACCTTGTCTCCAACCTTAAGGTTTTCGTCAAGAGCTTCCCATGGATGTTTGCTTAATTGCTTAAGACCAAGTTGGATTCTTGTTTTAGCTTCATCAAAGTCAAGAATTACCACGTTTAGTTTTTGATCAAGTTCAACGATCTCATTTGGATGGTTGATACGAGACCAGCTAAGGTCGGTAATGTGAACAAGTCCATCAACTCCTCCAAGGTCAACAAATACTCCGTAAGAAGTGATGTTTTTAACAGTACCTTCAAGTACCTGACCTTTTTCAAGCTGACCGATAATTTCTTTCTTCTGTTCTTCGATATCGGCTTCAATAAGCGCTTTGTGAGAAACCACAACGTTTTTGAATTCGTGGTTGATTTTCACAACTTTGAATTCCATTGTTTTTCCAACGTAAGCATCGTAATCACGGATAGGCTTCACATCTATTTGAGAACCTGGCAAGAATGCCTCAATTCCAAATACATCTACGATCATACCACCTTTAGTTCTGCATTTCACAAAACCGTTTACGATAAGACTTTCGTCGTGAGCTTTGTTCACACGATCCCAAGCCTGAATTACACGAGCTTTACGGTGAGAAAGGATTAATTGTCCTGTAGAATCTTCACGAACATCGATCAAAACCTCAACGTCGTCTCCAACTTTAAGATCTGGATTGTAACGAAATTCGTTAAGAGAAATAACGCCTTCACTTTTTGCGTTAATGTCTATAATTGCATCACGATCTGTAATATTAATTACTTTTCCTGTTACAACTTCGTCATTTAAAGTGTCTACGAAATTTTCTGCAACTAATTTCTCAAATTCTTCTAACTTCTCATCATCAATAGGGTCAATTCCCTCTTCATAATTGTGCCAGTTAAATTCTTCAAGAAATTTCTCAGGGTTTTCCTGTTGCTCAGAAGGAGCAGGTTGCGATGAAGTAGCCATTCCAGCTACCGGTTGAACTTCAAGATTATCGTCCTGAACGTCCTGGTTTTTTTTGTCTTCAGCCATTGCTGATAAAAAATTTGTATCCTGTATTCTTCGGAAAAATTAAGCAAATAAAACACAGAAGTAGTTATAGTTTTGATTTTCAACCCCTTTTGATTTTCCGATTCTTCGCCAAAAAGGGCTGCAAAAATACAACTTATTTTTCTTTTCTCAAACCCTAATTAGTTTAAAAACAGCATGCTTATTCTTCAATTTTATCCTTGGCCAATTTCAATACTTTTTCAAACTGTTCCTGCAGATTCATATCTGAATTATCAATCTCTATAGCATCTTCAGCTTTTACTAAAGGAGAGTCTTCGCGGGTGGTATCTAGGTAATCACGTTCTTTAACGTTAGCAAGCACATCTTCATATTTAACCTCATCTCCACGTCTCTTCAGTTCATCATACCTGCGCTCTGCACGTTTTTCGGTAGAAGCGGTCATAAATAACTTCAAATCGGCGTCAGGAAAGACCACGGTTCCAATATCACGACCATCCATAACTACTGCCTTATTTTTGCCAATTTCCTGTTGAATTTTAACCAGCATCTTTCTAACATCTGGCACAGCAGCAACTTTACTCACCTGCTGAGAAACTTCCATCAACCTGATTTCCTTTTCAACATTCTCATTATTTAAATGAACTTCTCCATAACCTACCTCTTCATTAAATACAAAGCTGATATTGATAAATGGTAAATGCCTTAAGATGGCTTCCTCGTCAAAATGAGTATCACTAACCAACATTTTACGCATTAGGTACAAAGTCACTGCACGATACATCGCTCCGGTATCTACATAAACATAGCCCAACTCTGCTGCAAGTTGTTTGGCCACGGTACTTTTTCCGGTGGAAGAATATCCGTCTATAGCAATCGTTATTTTTTTACTCATAATATATTTTCTGTATGGATGGCAAAATTAGGCAAAGCTTTACTTTCCCTAAAACTTTCGCTGTAAATTAAAAAAAGCTGTCTAAAAAGTCCTTTTAATTAAACGTCATTCTGTCCCGAAACTTCGGGATTATTTCAGAATCTAACAAGTTGATAATCTATATCAAGTTAGAAACTGAAACCAATTCAGGTTGACGAAAACAGGGCTCTTTAAACAGCTTAAGTATTAAAGCGTCTTGGCGTTTTTCACCTTTTGCTTGGTAATTGCAAGATCAATAACTTCACTCATATCATTTACATAATGAAAAGTAAGTCCTTTTAAATAATTTTCTTTGATCTCTTTTATATCACGTTCATTCTCTTTACAAAGAATAATTTCTTTAATGCGAGCACGTTTGGCTGCAAGGATCTTTTCTTTGATCCCTCCTACCGGCAGCACTTTCCCTCTAAGAGTGATTTCTCCGGTCATTGCGATGCTTTTCTTCACTTTGCGTTGGGTAAATAAAGAAACTAAAGAGGTTAACATCGTTATCCCTGCACTAGGTCCATCTTTTGGAGTTGCCCCTTCCGGCACGTGAATATGAACATTATATTTTTCAAATATTGAAGGATCTAAACCAAGTTCCTCGGCGTTAGATTTCATATACTCCATAGCAATGGTAGCCGATTCTTTCATTACCTTCCCAAGGTTACCGGTAATATTCAGGTTGCCTTTTCCTTTAGAAAGGATGGATTCAATAAACAGAATATCTCCGCCAACCTGGGTCCAGGCTAATCCTGTAACCACACCTGCTACTTCATTATTTTCATATTTATCGCGCTCCAGTCTTGGACTACCAAGAACTTCTATAATGTCTTCATTAGTAACCTTAACATTATATTCTTCCTCCATCGCAATATTTTTGGCCGCGTGACGTACCATTTTTGCAATCTGTTTTTCCAATCCACGCACTCCAGATTCCCGGGTATAACCTTCAACGATCTTCTCTAATTGAGGTTTTGCAATTTTAATATGCTCTTTGGTAAGTCCGTGTTCTTCCAATTGCTTTGGAAGCAAGTGTTGTTTGGCGATTTCTACCTTCTCCTCTATTGTATAACCGGTAACATTTATAATCTCCATACGGTCCCTAAGAGCGGGCTGAATGGTATTTAAAGTATTTGCTGTTGCCACAAACATTACCTTAGAAAGGTCAAAGCCCATTTCCAGGAAGTTATCGTGGAATTCACTGTTTTGTTCAGGGTCTAATACTTCTAATAATGCTGAAGAAGGATCTCCGGCATGCCCAATACTTAATTTATCAATTTCATCTAAGACAAAAACAGGGTTACTTGTTCCTGCCTTTTTTAGAGATTGAATAATTCTACCCGGCATCGCACCAATATAGGTTTTTCTATGTCCACGTATTTCAGCTTCATCACGTAATCCACCAAGTGAAACTCTTACGTATTCTCTACCTAATGCTTCGGCCATAGATTTACCAAGGGAAGTTTTACCGGTTCCCGGAGGCCCGTATAAACAAAGAATTGGAGACTTCATATCGTTACGCAGTTTTAATACTGCCAGATACTCTATAATTCGGCGTTTTACATCGTCCAGGCCATAGTGGTCTCGATCAAGTATTTTCTTCGCTCTTTTTAGATCGAACTTATCCTTACTGAATTCATTCCATGGAAGATCTAAAAACAGATCC
>Ga0098069_100407_pt1 | contig 19911 bp, 12 predicted proteins | sample 27_taG_FD_92584 | JGI IMG/M metagenome (GOLD analysis project Ga0098069, IMG submission 92584) | Marine viral communities from Cariaco Basin, Caribbean Sea - 27_WHOI_OMZ | ecosystem: Environmental > Aquatic > Marine > Oceanic | place: Caribbean Sea: Cariaco Basin | collected 2014-11-09 | reverse complement strand
TAAGAGGATCTATATTGATGTATTTTTCAAAAGTGCTGATTGATGTTTCTATCTTCTGCGTACTGTCGGCATAGATGTTTGAATTTATGGCACCTACCCTGTTGGTCACGCTAAAGGTTCCTTCATCCACAGAAATGATAGGCACTACCTGAGAAAGCCCTTCAATTAATTTTATAATAGAATCTTCAGGAATTAATCCGCCTGTAAGAATGATTCCCGAAATTCGCGGGTAGTTACTGGAAATATGGGCCTGCAGGGCTCCAAGAATTATATCGGCACGGTCGCCCGGTGTGATCACAAGGCTTTCGTTTTTGAGATGCTTCAGGTAATTACGCAGCTGCATGGCACCCACATTAAAGCTTCCGGACTGGTTGTCGAGAAACTCTTCCCCAAAAAGCACCTTCCCCTCAAGGGTCTCTACGATCTCCTTGAGGGTTGGATTTGCAAGCATATCAATAAGAGGCAGCGCAAATACAGCGACATCATCTGGTAAAAACTCCCTCATGCCGTTGGTGGCAATAGTAAGGTTCTCAAGTTCTATCTTATTACTTACCATGGCAATCACCTGCACATCTTTATTTATGAACGTTTGGAAGGCCATTTGCAGGCTTCCCATAAGGCTTTCTTTGGTCTTGCCACGACCACTGGCGATTATAATAACCGGAAGGCCTAGGTTTTTGGCAATATCTACGTTTTCATCAAATTCAAAAATACTGCCTTCTCCCGAAAAATCACTGCCTTCTACCAGCACAAAATCAAAGGTTTCTTCAAGTTTTTTATACTTCCTTATAATGGTATCAATGATCTCACCCGATTTCCCATCGTTGCGTTTTTGAATGACCTCATTCCTGGTGTAGGCATAAGAATCTTGGTACGACATGGGAAGATCAAAATATTTAAGGACGGTATCGATGTGGTTATCGAATTTTCCCGGCTTTTCTTCATTGATTATTGGTCTAAAATAGGCTACTTTAACTGTTTTCCCTAACAGAGCCCGCATAAGTCCCAGGGAGATTAAAGATTTTCCACTGTTTGGCTCTAAGGTCGCTATATAAAGTCCTTTGTTCATAGTTTTCAAATTCTGGTGCAAAAGTAAGGTATATATAAAAGCTTGTTTGGCGCATTGGGTTAAAAAGTCGTGAAAATCTGATGAAAATCAGTTGAAGCCGATAATTTGATCCCCTTTTTTGCTGCGGAAAAAGTCTGATGAAAAATGCTATTTTTAAGGAGTAAGCTTTTCAGCTGAAGAATTTTATGATATTAACATTAATTTTTTTTTCAGAATTGTACTCTGGTGACACTGTCTACCTGTACTGACCCTTCTAAAGATTTAGGTCAAATAGATAATTTAATGACAATATAACAGTTCTTTACTAAGACTTTCTTCTCTGAGTGCTATTCGATGGGAAGTGTGCACCAATCGGTCTACAATAGCATCAGCTATTGTAGCTTCACCAATAATTTTAAAGAGCTACCTTCTAACCGGTCCTTTTTGAGTGGTATTGATTATGAGCAGAGATACTCCTTTGTTCAGATAAGTTACGGTGGCCAATTCAATTATTTTTTGAGAGGTATTTATCTCTCTGGATACATAATATTCAAGTTCTTCAATGGTAGCCTGGTATCTGAACTGCGCCATTTTTTTGCAATCTCAGCTTAATCCAGTGTATTCACCCGAAGAATTTTATTAGATAATTCTAATTTCCTCCTATTTAATTACCCATGTGACTTTTATTCTCAAGGTATAAGTTAAACTTAGATTTTGTTTAACTAAAACAAAGTCTAATTAATAATTATAAATATTTCAAAAAATGTTTTACACATTTAATAAATTGATAAATCTATAACTAAATAATACTTATTTAGTAAAAAAAATAAGTAAAATTTTTCAAGTCTTTACTTTTCTTCTTATATTCACTTTATCATAATTTTATTAACATTCTTTACTCTTAGCATAATAATAGATTTATAGTCTCTTCACTGAAAAATCAATAAGAGTAAAATAAAATTAAGAAATTTAATGAAAGATAAGCTAGAGAAAAATTGTAGTGCAGAAGAACCAAATATGAATTACAATTTGGAAGTGCTACAAAAAGTAGATAGTTCCAGCACAATTGAACATAGTGATAGGGATCTTTTACTTTGGTCAAAAATTAAAAAAGGTGAAACCAAAGCTTTGGGAGATTTATATGATCATTACATAACCATCTTATTCCCTTATGGTATAACACTCTGTTCCAACAAGTATTTGGTTATGAACTCTATTCATGACCTTTTTGTAGACTTATATAAGTATAGAAAAAACTTAGCAGATAAACCACAAGTCAAGTACTACCTATTGAAATCATTAAAAAGAATAATCTATAAAAAAGCTAATAAAAGGGAAAATAATTATAATAAACTGGAGGAAAAACACTTTATAAAATATGACCTCTTCGAATCTTCAGCAGAAAAAAGAATTATCGATTCCGAAAACGTTGTAGATAAGGAGCAGCGATTAACCAAAGCCCTTCATAGATTGCCAAAAAAACAGAGAAGGGCCATCCAGTTAAAATTTCATCAAGGGAAGTCATATGAGGAAATTGCACAATTAATGAATGTTACCATTGAGACTTCAAGAACATTAATTTATAGAAGTATAACTTCCCTTCGTAAAATAATGACCAGTAGGTATATTCTAACAATTTTTCTTTTTATTTAATAGTTTTTCATCTTTGTGGCTTGGAGCTGATATATGAGCCCATGCAACATGAGAAACCTGCACATTTGGTAGCAGTGGATGGTTTTTTTATGGATGCCAGCGAAGTGACCAATGCTCAATTCAAAAAATTTATAGAAGAGACCGGATATGTAACTGTAGCAGAACGGGAGATAGTTTGGGAAGAAATGAAAAAGCAGCTTCCTCCCGGCACTCCTAAACCTCATGATTCTATTCTACAGCCTGGATCTCTGGTATTTAAGAAAACAACTGAAAGTGTGCCTAACCTGTACGATTACTCCCAATTGTGGGACTGGATAGTTGGTGCTAACTGGAAACAACCGGAAGGGAAGCTCCGGTTAAATCTTTTCCTTCAAATCAATTCGGACTCTATGATATGGCAGGAAATGTCTGGGAATGGACCCAGGATTGGTATAATGTGAACTACTATACGGAAGTGGGGAGGGATGATATTATAAGAAATCCTCAAGGAGCAGAATATCCATATAATCCTAACAATCCACGGGTACAGGAGAAGGTGATAAAAGGAGGATCTTTTTTGTGCAACGAATCTTATTGCGCCAGTTTTAGAATTTCTGCCCGTATGGCGAACTCAACAGATTCTGCCCAGGAACATTTGGGCTTCAGGACAATGGCAACACCCGATATGCTATTAAATAAGGATTAATATATTAGAAAATATTAATGGAATTTGGAATAGTATTATCATTTTACTGTTCAACCATAATCTAACAAGAGAATATGAAAAATTACAAGAGTAGGATAATTACCTGTTCAATTACGCTTTTTCTGTTTTCAGGATCAATCTTTTCCCAAACAGAAAGCAAAAGGCCAAATATCATCCTTATGGTGAGCGATGATCATGCATATCAAGCAATTAGTGCTTATGGTTATGGATTAAATGAAACTCCGGCTATTGACAGATTGGCTGAAGAAGGTTCTATTTTCACCAGGGCTACTGTCACAAATTCGATTTGTGCACCCAGTCGTGCTGTTATACTTACCGGCAAGCATAGTTTTGTGAACGGGAAGGTTGACAATGTTCAGCCATTTAACTGGAACCAGCCTAATTTTGCAAGAGAATTGCAGAGGGCTGGATATTCGACAGCAATGATCGGGAAAATACACCTTGATGGTCTCCCACAGGGCTTTGATTATTCTATGGTTTTGCCTGGACAAGGACATTATTATAATCCAGATTTTCTTGTCAACGGAGAGAAAAAACGTTTTGAAGGTTATGTTACTGATATTACTACCGAACATGCGCTTAAATGGTTAAAAGAAGATCGGCCGAAAGACAAGCCTTTTCTATTAATATACAATCAAAAGGCACCCCATAGAAACTGGAAGCCTGGGCCGAAATATCTTACCCTTTATGATTCTATTGATTTTATTCCTCCTGCGACTTATTTTGATGATGAAACCCATTATGCCGGGCGTGGTACTGCAGCAAAAACACAGGAAATGGAAATTGACGGCCATGCCAGATGGGGACATGACTTCAAATTGCAGGTGGACCCTGAAGGAAATCCAACCCAACTTAATAATGAGCTAATACGATTTAATGATAAACAATTGGCAGCTTGGAATGCTGCTTATGGACCAAAAAATCAGGAGTTCATTCAAAAATTCTTTCCTAAAGAAAATCCCGATGGTGGAGGTATGTTGGAACCAATGCATAAATTGGAGAACGAAAAACAGAGGGAGAAACAAATAGCACTCTGGAAATACAACAGATACTTAAAAGATTATTTGCGTACCATAAAATCTGTTGATGACGGCGTAGCAGAAGTACTTGATTATTTGGATAAAAATGGTTTAGCTGAAAATACAATTGTAATCTATACATCAGATCAAGGATTCTATCTCGGAGAACACGGGTGGTTCGATAAACGATTCATGTATGAACAATCTTTCCGCACACCTTTATTAATTCGTTATCCCGAAGAAATAGCTCCGGGAACAGTCGTGGATGAACTAGTTCAAAATCTCGATTTTGCACCGACACTTCTTGACTATGCCAATGTAGAAATTCCTACTGAAATGCAGGGTGAATCTTTTAGAAAGATACTAAATGGAACTTCAAGTGAATGGCGAGATGCAGTATATTATACCTATTATGAATATCCCTCGGTACATATGGTAAAACGGCATTACGGTGTGGCGACCGAACGTTATAAGCTGATGCATTTTTATTATGATATTGATGAGTGGGAAATGTATGATTTGCAGGAAGATCCTGAAGAATTGAACAACATTTACGAAGACCCTAATTATACAAAGGTAAGAGCCAATATGCACGAAAAGCTAAAGGAGCTACGTGAAAAATACGGAGATTCAAAAGAACTGCAGGAAAAATATCTGAAGGAATATCTTGAACACCTAGAAAACAGAAGAAGTGAATAAGCTTTAATCTTTTTGCGTTTTGCTTCGCAGGAGCTACAAGTGTACCAGAAAATACCTGCTTCTTCAGGCTAAAAAAGATATCCATCTCTGGCCCTGGCGTCCGAAAAAAAACAATGCTTCCCGGCGTAAGCTAAAAACCATTGCAGGGCGTTGGCGTTTGGTCAGAGAGCTGGAACGAAATTACTCCAGGTAGATTTGCCAGGTAACTGGAGCTCGTTAAAAAAGGTGTTCGTTCAGAACAAAAACAACAAGAACAAAAATTACAGTTTACATGAACCCCGGGTTTATTGTATTAGCAAAGGTAAGGCTCATAAAAAAATACGGGTGCAAATCCTCTATGGTCCTGACTCAGAAAACCGGAATTATCGTTAGGGCTATGATCTTAAAGAAAGATGTATGATGATCATTCCCTAAAAGATCTGCTATGGCAACCACAGCTCACCAGGTAACACCCAAAACAGCTACACTTGACAAAGGGTAACAGGGCAAGCAACAGATTGATCAAGCTCTGGTTCATCTTCCAAAGCCACTACTCAAGAAAAACAGTGAAGATCAAAAAAGGAAAAAATAAAAACACCATTACCGATAAGCCGCTATAGTACCCATTATCAGACACATTGGATTAAGGCAAAGATCAGCCAGAAATGTCCTAAAGATGATCAAATTGGTAACAATATGCATATTATTATGCTCACAGAAGGCTTTAACTTCAACATTATTATATCCAATCTTGAGGCCTCTATAAGTTGAATTCATTCGTAAAGGTAGAACTACGGAAAAGACTTGACAATCCTTTCAAAACTAATTTCCGCTAAATAAATTTTTTGGTGATTTCCGAATAGAGTCTATAAAGAAAGAAAATTTAAGCTCCTAAGGTAAGATTTTTTGATTCCTTGTTACATATTATTATATCTACCCTCAGGAACTTAACCCCTTCTAACTTAATTTTACTGCCTCATAAAACCCTCTCCAATGAATTTTAAAAAACCGGGGATCGATGACCTCCAGAATGTCCAATCATGTCCACCATCATTTATGCGGAATTCATGGTCCACTCCCATGTTTCGTAATGTGACATGTGCCTTGGCATTGCCTGAATACAGAAAATCATCATCCCCGATATTAAAATAATACCTTGTTTTCAATTTATCCTTTGGTATTGCTTCAATCAATTTCAAGGGGTTGTTGGCATCCCAATGACGGGTGTCGGGGTTTTCTGAATCTATATCCATTCCATAAATATTCTTCGCCATTCCTTTCCACATTGGATTTTGGGTCATAGGATCATCCAAGGAGATGATTGCCGCACTAAGGGGGACACAAGTACCAAACATATCATGGTGTTTTACCCCATAAAGAAAGGCACCATAGCCACCCATTGAATTACCAACCACAGCTCTCTGCTCTTTTGAATTTTTTATTCTATATTCTTGCTCGACCATAGGAATAAATTCTTGAAAGAACATATCCTCAAATTTAGAATTTCCCTTAAAATCGTTAATATAGAAATGCTGCCCACCATCAGGCATTATTATAATTGAGGGGGGTATTTCACCTTTTTCAATAGCCGAATCCATGAAGTGGTCTATGAGCCCATATTGTACCCAAACATTTTCATCACCTCCATAACCATGCAACAGGTAGATTACTGAGTAACTTCGTTTTGATTCATCATAACCGGCCGGCAAATAAACTGAATAATCAATTTTTTTGTCCAGAATGGCACTCTTAATCGATTGATCTTCCAATACTTTTCCCTGCCCAACACAAAATATCGGATAAAAAGAAAGCATAACTGTTACAACATGTAATACGAAATATTTTGTATTTCTCATTTTAAGGTAATTAGAGGTTACTCAAATTAATTTTTTTAGTCCCGAATGGAGGCGCATATGTTCGGGCCTCAGCAAACGTCAGTCGATTTCGTAAATAGACGATTTGTGCGTGAACCCTGATAAAAGGCGTGTCAACTTCAGGTGGCACATCATACCATTCGTCATCAAAGGTAAAAATCACACTTCGGTTGCCCGGTAGGGCACCAGGTGTAAGCACACCATGAACCTTTGGCACATTGTCCCCTTTATTGGCATAATGGACATATTGTGGTCCTCTGGGAAACCACATACCGGCACCGCCAATAGTTTCAACCATTAGTTGCCCTAATTGGGTGTTGGAAAGCTGGTTTTCTAGAGTTCTTAAAGACCTTGCCAAGTGAAATGCTCCCTGACTATGCCCCAGCAAAAGTACATTTGTATCTGTATCGATAATTTCTAGCACGCTTTTTTCAATCGAGGCCTCTACCGTTTCATTGGTAGGAAGAATTATTTCAAGGACATCAGCTATTCCTTCTTTGGTGCCATTATGAATACCAACAACCGGTCGGCCAGTGAATTCTGCAATTTCCACCATATTCTTATATTGCTTGGCTACATCTATGCCCGCACCGTTAACAAACCATATTGGCTCATCATTCTTGAGAGTTTCAGGATATACCGGGGGAACATCTAAAATACTGGTGATTTGATGGTCATAAAGCAAGGTATCTGCTCCAACATAATAACCATCAAATTGAATGTCTTCTGACTTGTTTCCGGACAACAAATGTGTTTTATCCGATACAGACAGACTTTCTTGCATAGGTAACGTTTCTTCTTCAAAAGTTGTGTCCGAGCAGGATGTGAACAATAGCAATGACAAAATAGCCATCCCTAAAAATAATCGTTTGGTTTTCTTCATAATTAAATTGGTTTATATAATTGTTACTAAAATTCTAATATGTATAAGTTATTTCAGTGGGTAAATAGCCTATTCTATGGGCATTGATTAAAAGTGTCTGTCCCTTTTCCAATTTTATGGTCTCCCCTTGGTAGACTTTCCAGATGTGGGGCACATCAACAGAATCAACAGTTTTATTTTGGTCGATAGTAAAACCAAAATCCCAGCTTTTGGTCTTACGTTTTGAAATTAAAGCTTGAGTATTTTGATCAAGGATGCGATAACCGATTGAGCTGCCTTTTGTGCCACATTCTATTATGTACCCTTTTTTGTTTTTTATTACTTTAGGGGGTGATGTTTTAGGTGGTCCTTTTTTGTTGTTCCACCAATCGTTTAATACCATCTCTTTCTCTGGTATTGAGGAAAGGTCACCCACTTCTGCTATCCAGTCAAAAAGTGCTTTTTTCAGTTCCTTCTTTTTTGCCGCATAGTGGGGCTCATCCGCAAGATTGCACACCTCATGGGAATCTATTTTGGTGTGGTAGAGTTCTTCCGAAGGTTTGTTTTTTGCAAACCAGTCCAGTAGATGTGGGTTATGCAAACGTCCCATTTCGCGCAATTCTAATATTTCTTTCATTGTAGGTATGCCTTTTCTGTATTGTAAGTCTTGGTATTTTGGAAGTTCTGGCATAAAGTTGTACACGAATCTGAAATTCCCGTCGCTTACAGATCGTACCCTATCATATTTATTTCCCATTCTATCCCTGGCGGCAAAAACGTATTTTCTTTCTTCATTTTCTTTGAATTGCCCCAGAAAAGCATTACCCTGAAGATGCTCGGGAGGCTCAATGCCCGCTATGGAAAGCATGGTTGGTGCCAGGTCAACTGCACTTATCAACCTATCATCTTTAGTACCGGAAAGACGGTTGTTGGGATATTTCACAATCAAAGGTATGTGCGTGCCCCTTTCAAGAATTTCCCGCTTTGCCCAGGGCATAGGTCCACCATGATCGCTAAAAAATATCACATAAGAGTCGTCATATACTTTATCTTTTTTTAGTCCACAAACAATCTCGCCAACAGCTTGATCCATTTGTTCGATACGGGTATAAAGAACCGCCATGTCTTTTCTTGTGGTTTCGGTATCTACATAGTAAGGTGGCAATTCCATAACATTTAGGTCAAAACGAACACTATTGGGCGGGACCATTAATTTTGATTCGTGTGTGATAGCCAAATTAAACACGCTGAAGAACGGAGTGTTTTGGGGACGGTGTCTGTAGGAGGCTGCAGGGCTACTGTCATCCCAAACCGTAACAGGCTCCTCAAATTGATAATCTTCTTTGTGGTTGTTTGTTGTATAATAACCCCTAACCCTTAGATATTCAGGAAAAGCTCTTACGTATTCCGGCAAAACAGCTGAATAACTCGGCAGGCCTTGTGGCATAAAAACGGGGGAACTTGAAAGGGTACGCATGTGTTGGGTACCTATCGAAATAGCGTGCATCCCTGTGATAATTGATGATCGACTGGGGGCACAAACTCCCGCAGTGGTATATGCTTTTGTAAAAAGAACCCCATCATGCGCCAGATTATCTATGTTCGGGGTTTTTGCAACGGAATCACCATATGCCCCCAAAAAAGGAGAAATATCCTCACATACAATCCATACAATATTCGGTGCTTCTTGAGCACTGGCAGTTCCAGGTAAAAGCATAACCAGAAGAAATAGAGTAAAATGTCTTTTTCCGAAAATTAGGTGGATAAGGTAATCTCTACTCATCTCATTTGTTGTTAAGGTTCATACATTTAGGAGATTGTGTACTCAACTTTTATCATCAAAACAAACTTCCTATATGCTGTATAAAGTACATTTTGAATTATTTATAGACATTTTATTTAAAATAATCACTAAACTTTCACTTTAAAGAATTTCTTCTCTTACCAGGATACTAAGTTTCACCCATATATATTGTTGTTAAAGGGCATCTTATATACGTGAAATCTAAATTTTTAAAAAAAAGAAATTTTTTTGTCTATAAAATTCATCTTAAAGTCTTTTATAAATGTGAAAGGCTATTAAGAGCAGAATAAAAATTGCAGTTCGCCATTAGTTTTATGAAAAAAGAAAGTACAAATACAGCAATATCTAACAAAGAGATACAGGATCTCCGGAAAGAAATTCTGCTTACCGTCGAAAAAGAAAAGAGGAGCAAAAAACGAATAAAATTAATATTTGCAGCTGCTGCAACCTTTGCCCTTTTATTTGGAGTGGGATATTTTTCCCAGATTCAATCTGAATCTTCACTAGAAGATTTTGTGAGAACGGCTCCAAAAATTAACATTGAAGAAGCAGAAGGGATAACTTTATTGCTTGGAGATGATACAAGCATTGATTTAAATGAGGAAAATTCAGCGATCAAATACTCTTCGTCCGGACAAAGTATAAATATTGGTTCGGGAAAAAAAGTGACCCAACATACTAAAATAAAAGATAAACCGGTATTCAATATAGTAATAGTACCCTTTGGAAAAAGAACAACTTTGGAATTATCAGACGGAACTTTAGTGTGGTTAAATTCAGGTTCTAAATTGATTTATCCTGCGTCTTTTACGGGTGGTTCAAGACAGGTTTATCTTGAAGGGGAGGCTATTTTTGATGTAGCCCATAATGCAAAAAAACCATTCAAAGTAAATTCGGAATATCAGGAAATTCAAGTTCTGGGAACAATTTTTAATATAACCAGTTATCCTGGTGATCAATATATAGAAACAGTTTTAAAGGAGGGAAGTGTAAATATTACCTATCAAAATTCCGGAAATACGAAGGTAAAATTAAAACCGGGGAATTTATCCAGTTTTAATGTGAAAAAATCAGAGATAACGACAGAAAACGTTGAAATAAGTAATTATTTTTCCTGGAGGAGTGGCTTTTTAAGTCTTGAAAATATTACCCTTTTAGAAATAATGAAAAAGCTTTCCCGCTATTACAACTTTACTTTTACTATTCATGGTGACGATTTGAGGAATCAGACACTCTCAGGAAAGCTGGATCTTAAAGAAGATTTTGAACAGGTCCTTGATATATTGAGGCAAACAACAGAATTTAGTTTTAGAATTAAAGACAATAATTTAATAATTCGATAAAAACCTGCATATGAAAAAATATATATAAAAGAAAAGCCGAAAGATGCTGTAACAACTTCCGGCTTGGTGCTAATACCACCAAATATGATAATATTAACTAACTGAACTTCAAAATTATGAATAAAAACACTAAGAGTGCAAATTTAGGAGGTGATTTTATTTTCCGCAGACTATTTTTAATTATCATGAGATCTTTCGTGTTCTTTATCCTTTTTGGACTTGCTTCGAGTTATGGAAATAATTCTTATTCCCAAACTATAGATATTGAACTAAAGCAAGTTCCTCTCCAAATTTTGTTTCAAACAATAGAGGAAAAAAGCGAATATATATTTATTTACAAGGATGAGATTTTAAAAGATGTAGAGTTAGTCTCTGTAAATTTGTCCAATGCTGATTTATCTACTATTCTCAACTCTGTGTTAAAAAAACAAAATCTAGAATATAAGATTAGAGACAGGCAGGTCATTATATTTAAACCTGAACATACGGACTCTTTTGATGATGTCAAGCCCACATTAAAAAATATCCAATTTCAGGTCTCAGGAAATATTGTTGACGCCACCGGGATGCCACTACCTGGAGTGAATATTATAGAAAAAGGAACTACTAATGGAACTGTGACAGATTTTGACGGGAACTTTGTTCTTAGCGTTAGCAGTTCAGACGCTACCCTGCAAGTTTCTTTCGTAGGATTTCGGGAAAGAGAAGTGCCACTTGAAGGTCGTTCTAACCTCACAATCCAGCTGGAAGAAGATGTTGCCGCTTTGGATGAAGTAGTAGTCGTTGGATACGGTACACAAAAGAAAAGTGATTTGACGGGATCTGTGACATCATTAAGCCAGGATGACTTGAACCCTGGGGCAAATGCTTCGATTGACCAGATGATGCTGGGTAGGGCTGCCGGAGTACAGATAAATCAGGCCAGTTCAGCACCTGGAGGTGGACTGTCAATTAGAATAAGAGGTTCTAATTCATTAAATGCCAGCAACGAACCTTTATACGTAATTGATGGGTTCCCGATAGACAATAGTCCTAACCTTGGTTCTGGTGGGGCGGCCGAAGTAGGACAGAACCTGAGCCCAAGAAACCCTTTGAATGCCCTAAATCCAGCTGATGTGGAATCCATAGAGATTTTAAAGGATGCCTCAGCAACAGCAATTTATGGTTCGAGAGGCGCAAATGGGGTAATCTTGATTACTACCAAAAAGGGGAGAAAGGGTCAGATAAATGTTACTTATGATGTTTATAGTGGAATTCAGTCGGTTGCTGAAAAAATGGAAGTGCTTTCTACTTCCCAATATATTGATGTTATAAACGAACTCTCTATTGCACAAGGGAATGATGTGGTTTTTAGCGAGGAAGACATTTTAAGCATCGGTAGGGGAACCGATTGGCAAGACGAAGTCTTCCGTTCAGCTCCTTTGATGAACCATAACCTGGCTGTGAGCGGAGGCAGTGAAAACATAAATTATTATGCCTCCTTTAACTATTTTGATCAAGAGGGTGTTGTAAGAAACTCGGGTATAAAAAGATATACCGGAAGAATAAACCTAGAGACAAATATTGGAAACAGGGCCAAGATCGGCCTTAACTTCAATACAAGCTTGATCAAAAACAACAACAATGTTGATGGCGTCAATACCAATGAAGAAGCAGGCCCCATTTACTCTTCATTGTTATATGATCCTACCGAACCCATATTTAATCAAGATGGTACATTTAGCCAATCTGCAAACCTTACAGTAAACAATCCTGTCACCTTGATAAACGCCATTTTAAGTGAGAGCGAGACCAATAGGACTTTCGGAAATGCCTTTTTGAACTATGATTTTACGCAGGACCTTTCAGGAAAGTTCAATTTCGGGACTGATAGACAAACGTCAAGAAGAGATATATATAATACCACCCAGACCATACGGGGGGGAGCCGCAGGTGGTATTGCAAATGTAAACGTGTTGGAACGTTCAAATTATCTGTTCGAGTATACGATGACCTATGACAAAGCTTTTAATGAAGATCATGCTCTTACGGTATTAGGTGGTATTACGTATCAAAAATTCAGTTCAAGATTCTTTTCTGGCAATATCAGTGGTTTCCCTACAGATGATATCGAAACGAACAATTTAGCCCTGGGTGATACTAATACGGATGTGCTCTCCAGCGGCAAGGAAGAAAATACTTTATTGTCATACTTGGGTAGGGTGAACTATAACCTATTCGACAAATTTTTGTTTACCGCCTCTATTAGGGCAGATGGATCATCGAGATTTGGAGAAAACGACAAATGGGGTTATTTTCCATCCTTTGCCTTCGGATATAAGCTGGATCAAGAAGAATTTATTCCTGATAGTTTTAGTCAGCTCAAGCTGCGAGCGAGTTGGGGCCAGACAGGTAACCAGGAGATTGGTAATTATGCGTCTCAATTAACATTTGGGACTGGCCCAAATGTGGTGTATGGTGGTACAGTAACTGGAAGTGTAGTCCCTAAGCGTATTGCAAATCCTGACCTTAAGTGGGAAACAACCGAACAATTTAATGTTGGTCTTGATTTCGGTATTTCTAGAGGCAGGTTCAGTGGAAGTCTGGATTATTTTTCAAAAAAATCAAAAGACCTGTTGTTTGATCTTCCCCTCCCATTAGCTTCAGGCTATGCTTCAATTTTAACAAATGTAGGCGAAGTCAAAAATAGTGGTTTCGAGTTTCTTTTCAACTCGAACAATATAGTAACCGAAAATTTTAAATGGGAGACTTCTCTAAATTTTTCTATAATTGAGAATGAAGTAGTGGATTTGGGTCGCATAGAGAGTATTGTGACAGGGAGTGTTCAAGCAACCGGCAACACGGCAATAATTCGGGAAGGCGATCCCCTTGCCTCCTATTATGGTTATGTAGTGACTGGCATTTTCCAAGAAGGCGACAATATAGCCAATTCCCCACAACCAACCGCCCAGCCCGGTTTTCCTATCTTTAAAGATAGGAATGGAGACGGTGTCATCACTCCTGAAGACCAGACCATTATAGGTACTCCTTATCCCGATTTTACGTACGGCATACAAAATTCAATTTCTTACAAGAATTTGAAGCTGGATATCTTTTTTCAAGGCCAGGCTGGCGTCGACTTATTAAACATTAATGTGATAGAGTCTCTTTATCCTGCAAATTTTAGAAGAAACCGGCTGGCATATCATATGTTGGATCGATGGACACCGCAAAATACCGATACAAAATGGCCATCAGGGGTAAACCCCAATGCTTACGGTGCAGGAAAAGTTAATTCGCTGGCTATTCAAGATGCTTCATATCTACGATTGAAAAATGTTAAATTATCATATAATGTGCCAGTACAAAATATTGATTTTTTGAATGCAGTTCAAGTTTATGTGACTGGCCAGAACTTATTTACAATTACTGATTATGAAGGTTTTGATCCAGAGGCAAATTCGTTTGGTAGAAGTAACGTAAGGATCGATTACAGCAGTTATCCCTTAGCAAGAACCTATATGTTGGGACTTACTGCCAACTTTTAAATCCAACAAATAAAATATCTACAATTATGAAAACTTATCATTATAAAATAATGTTTATATTAATGTTGACGATATCGACAGGCTGTGAAGACCCGTTGGAGGAAGAAGTGTTCTCTGAACTTGCACCCTCAACTCTGTTTACTTCAGAAAAAGGACTTAATTCTTTGCTCAATGCAGCATATAGTTCCGCACATAGGTCTGGATTTGATCAATCATGGTCTCCTTATTTTCTGAGTACTATGCCGGCAGGGGAAGTTTGGGGAGTTGGCGGATCAATTGAAAGTCTATGGCAATCATTAATTGATTACAACTGGGATAGCAACCATGGACAGTTGCTTCCGGTATGGACAACTTACTATAATTCCATTCGTGATGCGAATATAGTTTTGGACAATCTAGATAATGAATCATTTTCGAGTGATTACAGGCAGAGGACTGAAGCCGAAGTTCATTTTTTAAGGGGTTGGGCATATTCTGAACTATATAAATATTTTGGGAGATTACCTCTTTATAAGTCCTCGACAGACGACCCATTGTTGCCTCGCTCTAGCGATGAAGAAACACAGGCATTTATAGAACAAGAACTTCTAGAGGCAATCGCGACTTTACCGACCGAACCTTTATCTTTTGGCCGGGCATCCAAGGGGATAGCCATGTCTGTGTTGGCAAAGTTTTACCTGAACACCAAGCAATGGCAAAAGGCGGCTGACATGTCTTTGAACGTAATAGAATTAGGACAATACAGCCTCTTGTCCAACTACTCTGATATTTTTGAAATTACTAATGAGGGTAATTCTGAAATAATTTGGGCACTTACCAAAGATGCCGCCGGGGCAGGCCAATATATGAATGCATTGATTTTTCCTCCGGGCTATCCCACGCCTTACCCTAACAATTCAGTATATGCGGCGCGTACCTACCTCTTTGATGATTTGGTAAACTCCTTTGAACCGACAGATACACGCACCAGTCGCATTATTACGGAATGGGAAAATACAGCAACAGGTCAGCTTGTGATGGGATTGGGTAATGACCAATCATTTCCGTACAAGTGGCCTTTTGATCCCAATGCAGTAGGGCCTTCTGCTGGCAATGATATGATTATGATAAGGTATGCCGATATATTGCTGACAAGGGCTGAAGCCCTTATTGAACTGCATGGGCCCACTCAAGAAGCTATTGACCTTATTAATCAGGTCAGAATCCGGGCCGGGGCCACTCCGTTGATGTTGGGAAATTTTAATAAAGAGTCGTTGCTCGATGCTATCTTGCGTGAAAGGGAGCGGGAATTTTATTTTGAAGGAAATGCAAGGGAAGACCAGATTAGGCATGGGGTCATGATTTCCAGGGCTCAGGCAAGGGGGAAAAATGCCCAAGATTTTCATGTTCTTTATCCCATTCCGCAAAGAGAACTGGATGCAAACCCAAATTTAGAGCAGAATCCCGGATATTAAATTTCCAAGGTATGCTATTAGCAAATAAAAAATTTCTTGAAAACCACTGTCTCCTAAAATAAGCTTCGTGAATTTTATATATTAAAAACAGGTGTGTTTATTAAGTCAAGTCATGCACTTATTTAATTAAAAATTAAGTGGTTTATATTGTTAAAAGTTTTTTTGCGGCTGTACATATACGCCAGTTTATAAATTTAAGAGAGTAAAATAATATTTGAATGGAAATCAAGAAATTGAACTTATGAAAAATAAATTAGTTTTAATATTTACAATCTTGTCGTTAACAATTGTATGTGCACAACAACAAATTGAAACAAAACAAGAACCACAAGGGGAAGATAAGCCTTTGAACTTTGTAATCATCTTTGCCGATGACCTGGGATATGGCGATTTGAGCTCCTATGGTCATCCTACCATTCATACCCAAAATCTGGATCAAATGGCGGCTGAAGGTCAAAAATGGACAAACTTCTATGTAGGAGCCAGCGTATGTACACCCAGTAGGGCAGCATTACTAACAGGGAGGCTTCCCATTAGAAATGGGATGACAAGCAGTGTGAACCGTGTTCTCCATCCCGACTCTCATAATGGTTTGCCTCAGGATGAGGTAACCCTGGCAGAACAACTAAAAAAAGCGGGTTACGTTACGGCCTCTATTGGTAAATGGCACTTGGGTCATAAAGAAGAGTACTTACCTACAAATCAAGGGTTTGATTACTATTTTGGGATTCCATATAGCAACGATATGGACAATATTATACCATTTAGATCAATGGAAGGATATATTGATTTTTGGAATTCAGAAGAAAGAAAGGATATAAACACTTTCAATATTCCTCTTATGCGCAATACAGAGGTAGTGGAACGGCCAGCCGATCAAAATACTTTGACAAAACGCTATAATGAAGAGGCTGTTCAATTTATAAGAAAAAACAAGGATAAACCCTTTTTTCTCTATTTGGCTCATAGCCTTCCACATGTACCACTTTTTACATCGAAAGATTTTTTGGGCACCAGCAAAAGGGGGCTTTATGGAGATGTTGTTGAAGAAATTGATCATGGAGTCGGACAAATATTGACCGAACTGAAAAATACTGGTCTTGATGAAAATACTATTGTAGTCTTCACTTCCGACAACGGACCCTGGCTCATCATGAACCAGGAAGGCGGAAGTGCAGGGCTATTGCAAGGAGGAAAAGGGTCAACATGGGAAGGAGGTATGCGTGAACCGGGTATTTTTTGGGGGCCTGGACGAATACAACCTGGTTTTGTAACACAGATAGGTACTACCATGGACTTATTTACGACCTTCAGTAAATTGGCAAAAGTTCCATTGCCCGATGATCGTAAAATGGACGGAACGGATCTGAGTCCCACACTTTTTGAAAAAAAGCCCAGTGAAAGGAAAGAAGTATTTTATTATCGAGGGGATGAGCTATATGCAGTTAGATTGGGGGCCTTTAAAGCCCATTTCATAACCCAGGGTGCGTATGGCCCACCGGCACGTGAAGAACATGATCCTCCGCTTCTCTACAATCTTGAAGTGGATCCCTCTGAAAAATACAATGTTGCCAAAAACCATCCGGATATCATCCAACAAATAAAAACTTTGGTGAAGAATCATAATTCAAATTTGGTTAAAGGGGAAGATCAATTGAAAAACCGGGGGTGACTTTTCAAAATGTAACACCTATAAATTATAAATAATTGCAATAAATTTTTAGACCAAAATGAATAATAGACATCAATTTAAAGTTCTGGTTGTTTTGTTACTGCTGTTTAGTTTTAGTGTTGCAGCCCAAATCAATAATACCAGCTATTCACTGGTAGAAATTCCTGCTCCGTCACTTAAGAATAATTTTATAGGTACAAATGATGTCCAAAAGATTGGGGTTTATTTACCACCGTCTTATTCAGACTCAGATCAATTGTTTCCTGTTGTCTATTTTTTAAATGGATATACTGTTGAGGCTGGCGAATATCCAAAAACGGAAACTTTTGAAAATTATATGAAAAATTGTGAACAGCAAGAATTCATCTTAATAGAACTGAATGGTCATAATTTGTTTGAAGGATCTATGTACACAAATTCACCGGTATCTGGAAATTGGGAAGATTATATCGTAAGGGATGTTATAAACTATGTTGACAGCCACTATAGAACTTTGGCTAAAAGGGAATCGCGTGGCATAGCAGGTCATTCAATGGGTGGAGGTGGCACAATTAACATTAGTTTGAAGCATCCCGACGTTTTTTCTGTAGCTTATGCCATGAGCCCTGCTGTTTTAGCTAATGATAACTTAATGAATGGAATGTTTGGAAACGATTCAATTAAAGTGCAGGTTCATAATTTATCCATGAAAATGGCCAAGGTGAGGGATGAAGATTTTGCCGAGACTTTGCAACAAGAATTAAAATCATATGATCGAAAGGCAACAAGTATATTAGGTATTCTCGCCTTTGGGTCTGCTTTTTCTCCCGACCTGTCACAACCTTTAAAAATAAAGTTTCCCTATAAAATGAATGATGATGGTACATATATCGAGGTAGAAGAAATTCATGAGAAGTGGGTAGCTGGTTTTGGTAATTTGAAGGAAAAAATAAAAATGTACAAAAACAATCTCGTTCAATATAGAAAATTTGCTTTAAGTTGTGGTTATCAGGACGAAATGCAAGGTTTATTCGAAGGTTCAGTTTATTTCTCAAAATTATTGACAGAGGAAAAAGTACCGCACAGTACATGCTGGTACACAGGTAAACATAGCGATAAGGTAAGTGAGCAACTTATGAATGAAGTATTTCCCCTTATGTCGGGATACCTGCTTGGTGAATGAGTTTTATTGGCCCTTTTTAAACCTAATTCAAAAACAATTTATAAAAACATTTCCTTTGTTGCCCAATTCTTGAGGTGGGGGTGTAAGAATTGATGAACCAAACCTGATTAAGATGGTTTGAACCTGAGGTATCTGTTGAAGGTAAAATCACTTCCAGGATTTTTTAGCGCGAAACCTTTTACAGCACTTAAGAAGGTTAGTTGCTAGTCATATTCAAGTACATTTTTTACAACTCTGTAATAACCTGAAGGTCTTTGATCCAACCACTAAAAATCCTGCTCATAATTCTAAATTTAATACTTGTCTTCTATTCCTAAAATAAGTTTAAGAAGTTGATTTTTTAAAGTTTTGAGGCATGATCTACAGCACGTGCGGTCATCTCCATGTAAGTTAAAGATGGATTCTGGTTTCCTGAAGAGGTCATATAAGAACCATCTGGCACATAGAGAGTAGGAACATCATGTACCTTTTTGCCCTTGCTGTAGGCTTAAGCTGGTTGTTAGAACCAATAAGTTAAAAAAATGCCGTGCAGTTGTCATTCTGTAGAACATGATTTCCTTATTCTATAATAAATTTTACCCCGTCAGAAAATATTTGTGCAGTGAGACCATTATAAGCCGAAGAGAAATTTTAAACCTTGAGTACTCCGTGGGGTTATATTCTTTTTCAGAATTGTATTTTTAGCTTAGGATTCACAGGTAAACAATCTTACCGTGAGCACTGTTAATAGTTGTGAATTGCTTTCAGTCCCGACGGTTATCGGGAGTATTTTTAGCTTAGGATTCACAGGACCCCAACTTTATTATATTGTCTGAAATATGTTGTGAATTGCTTTCCGTCCCGACGGCTATCGGGAGTATTTTTAGCTTAGGATTCACAGGAAGTGCGAGTAATTCATTAACAGGGGTTCGTTGTGAATTGCTTTCAAAATTGTATTTTTAGCTTAGGATTCACAGGCTCTCACAGGAAGATGGCGCACAAGTAATGTTGTGAATTGCTTTCAGTCCCGACGGCTATCGGGAGTATTTTTAGCTTAGGATTCACAGGAATTACTTTAAGGAAGTGCGGGTTACTTATGTTGTGAATTGCTTTCAGAATTGTATTTTTAG
>Ga0098069_100403_pt1 | contig 20003 bp, 19 predicted proteins | sample 27_taG_FD_92584 | JGI IMG/M metagenome (GOLD analysis project Ga0098069, IMG submission 92584) | Marine viral communities from Cariaco Basin, Caribbean Sea - 27_WHOI_OMZ | ecosystem: Environmental > Aquatic > Marine > Oceanic | place: Caribbean Sea: Cariaco Basin | collected 2014-11-09 | reverse complement strand
TGTTGCTGCGTCCCGGCTGGGACGCGCGAGAAGTCCTCAGTCACTGGCGCGTATGGATCATCAAGGCCTTCTTCACGGCCTTCATGGTCTCGATCGTGCCCTTTGCCTTCCATACCATCGTGACGGCCGATTTCGCCGAAGTTGCCGCGCGTCCCGAACGCATCGCGCTGACCATTATCGAAGCGATGTTCATGATCGATGTCATGATCGGGACGGTGGGCTATATCGTCACCATGCGCCCGCTCGACGCGCATATCCGCTCGGGCAACCCGCTGCTGGCGGGCTGGGTGGCGGCGCTGATCTGCTATCCGCCGATCGTCTGGGGCATCCTCGGCAATGGCCGGGCGATCAATTACGAACAGAACACCGCGGGCTGGGTGCACTGGATGGCCGGGAACGACACGCTGCTGACGCTATGGGGCGCCGTGCTGGTCGCGCTCACCGGGGTCTACGCATGGGCGACCTTCGCCTTCGGCCTGCGGTTTTCCAACCTCACCTATCGCGGGGTGCTGACCAACGGCCCGTATCGGTTCACCCGCCACCCGGCCTATGTGTCGAAGAACCTGTTCTGGTGGGCCGCGGTCCTGCCCTTCCTCGTAACCAGCGGCTCGCCAGTCGATGCAATCCGCAACAGCTTCTTCCTGGTGGTGGTCAACGCGATCTATTTCTGGCGCGCCAAGACCGAGGAAGCCCACCTGCTGGCCGAGGATCCCAAATACCGCGAATACCACGCATGGATGGCGCAGAACGGGCTGCTGACCGCGCCGCTGACGCGGATATGGAACCGGGTCAGGCCGCAGCCCGAAATCGCGCCGCAACCGGCGGAGTAATCAGCGCAGCGGCTGTCCCTCGTCGGTGTCGTAGATGCGCAGATCGCTGGCCTCGGGCGGGTTCGCCCCCATGAACTCCTGAAACGCTGCCATGTGGTCGGACTTGCCATGCGCATCGAGCGCCGCCTGGTCGCGCCAGCGTTCGAACAGGATCAGCGTGTCGGGATCGGCGAGGTCGCTGGCAAAGGCATAGTCGATGCAGCCGTCCTCGGCGCGGCTGGCGCGGACCATTTCGACGATCGCCTTGCGCGTGGCAGCATCGATCGAGCGTCCCAGCCTGATTGTACCGTTGATCTGGATCATCGCTGTTCTCCCACGCTTCTCAGAAGCTGTACTTGTAGATGCGGTCGATATCGCCGCCCCATTCGCCGTTGTAGCGGTCGAGCATGACCTGCGCCGGAACCTTGCCCGTGGCCACGATTTCGTCGAGCGTTTCGAGGAAGCCGGTCTCGTTGTCGCCCGATGAATTGAGACGGCCCCGCGCGGCGAGTCCCGCACGGGCGATTGCCATCACTTCCCTGGCCAGATCGTGCAGCTTGCCGCCACCGGGGATGGGCGCATCGAGCGCGAGCCGCGGCACCGCGTTGCGCAGTTCCTCGCGCTCTTCCATCGTCCAGTGCTTGACCAGGTCCCACGAGGCATCGAGCGCGGACTGGTCGTAAAGCAGGCCGACCCAGAAGGCGGGCAGCGCGCAGATCCGGCTCCACGGACCGCCATCGGCGCCGCGCATTTCGAGAAAGCTCTTCAGCCGCACTTCGGGGAAGGCGGTGGACAGATGGTCCCACCAATCGCTTTCGGTGGGCTTTTCGCCGGGCAGGATTTCCAGTTTCCCGTCGAGGAAATCGCGGAAGCTGAGGCCTGCGGCGTCGAGATACTTGCCGTCGCGGAAGACGAAATACATCGGCACGTCGAGCATGTAGTCGACCCAGCGTTCATAGCCGAAGCCGTCTTCGAAGACGAAGGGCAGCATGCCGGTCCGGTGCGGATCGGTATCGCTCCAGATATGGCTGCGATAGGACAGGTAACCGTTGGGTTTCCCTTCGGTGAAGGGGGAGTTGGCAAACAGCGCGGTGGCCAGCGGTTGCAACGCCAGCCCGGTGCGGAACTTCTGCGCCATGTCGGCCTCGCTCGAATAGTCGAGATTGACCTGGATGGTGCAGGTGCGCAGCATCATGTCGAGGCCCAGTTTGCCCACTTTGGGCATGTGCCGCATCATGATGTCGTAGCGGCCCTTGGGCATGACCGGCAGTTCCTCGCGGGTCTTGTCGGGCCACATGCCGAGGCCAAGGAAGCCAACCCCGCACCGTTCGCCGATTTCCTTCACCTGCGCGAGGTGGCGGCCGGTCTCGGCGCAGGTATCGTGCAGGTTTTCCAGCGGCGCGCCCGACAGTTCGAGCTGGCCCGCGGGCTCGAGGCTGACGGTTCCGTCAGAACCGCGCATGGCAATGACCTTGCCGCCTTCCTCGATCGGCTCCCACCCGAATTCGCGCAGCGACAGCAGGATGTCGCGGATGCCGCCTTCTTCTTCATAGGACAGCGCGCGGTGGTCCTTGCTGCCATAGACCAGTTTTTCGTGCTCGGTACCGATCCGCCAGTCGGCCTTCGGCTTTTCGCCGCGCTGCATCGGGGCAACCAGCTGGTCGCGGCTTTCGATAATGGGGTCCTGTGCCCCCGATGTCTCGCGCGTGCTCATGGCGCGTGGCGATAGGCAAGGCGGCCGTGCGTGAAAAGGAAATTAATCTGCGTCCAGCCAGTCGCCCGCTTCGGCCATCCACACCGCCATGCCGGCAATAGCCGCAGTTTCGCCGCGCAGGATGCGGGGGCCGAGGCTGATCGCGACCGATGCGGGATGCGCGCGGATGGCTGCGCGCTCGGCGTCGTCGAACCCGCCCTCGGGGCCGACCAGCAGCGCGGCGGGCCCCTCGGCATAGCAGAAGGCATCGGCGGCTGGCTCGCCGCCTTCCTCGTCAGCGAAGAACAGGTGGCGATCCTGCGGCCAGTCACGCAGCAAGGCATCGAGCCGGGCCGGTACCGCGACTTCGGGCAGCGCGGTGCGTGCGCATTGTTCGGCTGCCTCGGTTACGATCGTGGCCGCCCGCTCGGCATTGAGCTTGTCGGCGACGCAGCGCCGCGTCAGCACCGGCGCAATCCGCGCCGCGCCCAGTTCGGTCGCTTTCTCGAGCACGAGGTCGAAGCGGTCCTTCTTGAGCAAGGCCGGGCACAGCCAGAAATCGGGCACCGCTTCGCGCGGCCGCTGGTGGTCGCGCGGCTGCAGCACGATGCGGCGCTTGCCTGCTTCGATCACTTCGGCGGCCCATTCACCCGTCATGTCGTCGCACAGGATTACCGCATCGCCGGGGGCGACGCGCATGACCTTCGACAGGTAATGCGCCTGATTGCCCTCGACTGTGACCGGCGTATCGGCCGACAGTTCCTGCTCGACGAACAGACGCGGAGCGCTCTTGGGCGGCCAGGCGGGAGTAGCGGGCATGGCTCCTCTAATCACATCCGCCATTCGGGCGAAAGCCGGGATCGGGGTGCTTTCCTAAAGAAGGTCCACGGCGATCCCGGCTTTCGCTGCGATGGCGAGATTGATAGGGCCGGCGCGATGAATGAAACCGTCGTCCCCGACAGCGAACACCGCGGGCTGGTGGCGCGCCTCCCGCAACTGCCGCGCGACCTGGCGCAACTCGCGCGGTTCGACCGGCCGATCGGCTGGTGGCTGTTGTTCTGGCCTTGCGTCTGGGGCGTGTGGCTGACCGGCGCGGGCTGGCAGCTGGGGCTGCTCGCGTGGCTGCTGCTGGGGGCTATCGCGATGCGCGGTGCGGGCTGCGTCTACAACGATATCGTCGATGCCGAGCTCGACCGGAAAGTCGCCCGCACCGCTTCGCGCCCGGTCGCCAGCGGGCGTATCTCGAAGAAGCTCGCATGGGCATGGCTGCTGGCGTTGTGCGCAGCCGGGCTGCTGGTGCTGTTGCAACTGCGCCCGCTGGCGCAGGGGGTGGCACTGGGCAGCCTCGCGCTGGTCGCGGCCTACCCGTTCATGAAGCGGATCACCTGGTGGCCCCAAGCCTGGCTCGGACTGGTTTTCACATGGGGGCTCTTGGTCGGATGGACGCAGCTGCGCGCCGACAATTGGGACGCGCTCGCCGCGATGTATGCAGGCGCAGCGCTGTGGGTGATCGGCTATGACACGATCTATGCGTTGCAGGACCGCGAGGACGACGCGCTGGTCGGCATTCGGTCGAGCGCGCTGCGTCTCGGCGGGCAGGTGCAGGGCGGGGTGGCGCTGTTCTATGCCGGTGCGGTCACGCTGTGGGCGCTGGCCTTCTGGCTCTATCGCGCGGATTGGGTAGCGCTCTTGGCGCTGTTGCCTGCTGCCGCACATCTGGCCTGGCAGGTCGCCACGCTCGATGCCGAGGATGCCGGCAATCCGCTTGCCCGGTTCCGCGCCAACCGCTGGGCCGGGGCGCTGGTCGCGGCGGCCTGCTTCGTCGTGGGCAACGCCTGATGTGCAATCTGTACCGCATGACCAAGAACAAGGACGAGGTCGCCAAGTGGTTCGATGCGATCGACGACCTGGCAGGCGCGAATTTCGGTGCGGAAGTTTTGGCGCATTTGTGGGCGTGGCGGTGGACCTGATCGAGCCATGAGGCCCCTAAGAACAGGCGGGATACCCGTCTGCGCAGGATGACGAAGGATTAGAACGGTGGATTTCGACATCGACATCGATGGCTGGCCCGCGGACGTGGAGTGGGATGCGCTGACCGTGCGCGCGCATGCGGCGCTGGGCACTGTCGAGCCCGCGCTGCACAATCCGCGGCTGACCGCTTCGGTGCTGTTCACCTCCGATGCGGACGTCCACGCGTTAAACAAGGAATGGCGCGGCAAGGACAAGCCGACCAATGTGCTGTCGTTCCCCATGCTCGAGCGTGAGGACCTGCTCGACCTTGCACCCGAGGGGCCGCCCGAAATGCTCGGTGATATTGCGCTGGCCGCGGGCACCTGCGCGCGCGAGGCAGCGGAGAAGGGGGTGCCGCTGGAAACGCATGCGACGCACCTGCTTATACACGGTTTGTTACACCTTGCCGGGCACGATCACGTCGATTCGGACGCGCAGGCCGAGGCAATGGAGGCGCTGGAAATCGCAGCGCTTGCAAAACTGGGTATCGGCGATCCATATGGGGACCGCAATTGACTGGAGTACACTGGTAGGGCCATGCCCGATTCTTCATCACCCGCGGGAGACGCGGAGAGTAGCAGCGGGCTGATCCTCGCTATCCGGAAATTCTTCGACCCCGATCACGGCGAACGCTCGCTGCGTGCGCAGCTCGAAGACGCGATCGACGAGCACGAGGACGAGAACGGCGAGGATACGCCCGAACACAGCGGCACGGGCGACCTGTCGCTGGTTGAACGCCAGATGCTGCGCAACCTGCTGCATTTTTCCGAGCACGACGCCGACGATGTCGCGGTGCCGCGCGGCCAGATCATCGCGATCGAGGCCACGGCGAGCTGGGACCAGCTCGTCGAGACCTTCGCCGAACACGGCCATTCGCGCATGCCGGTCTATCGCGAGCAGCTCGACGATGTGATCGGCATGATCCACATCAAGGATGTCTTCACCATCCTCGCGCGCGGCGAGACCCCGCCGGGCGACTGGACGGTGCTGCTGCGGCAGCCGCTCTACGTCCCGCAGACCCGCAACGCGCTCGACGTGCTGGCCGACATGCGCGCGCAGCGCATGCATCTGGCCATCGTGGTCGATGAATTCTCGGGCACCGACGGCCTCATCACGATCGAGGATCTGGTCGAGGAAATCGTCGGCGAAATCGAGGACGAGCATGACGATGCGCCCGAGCAGTGGATCGTCGATATCGGCGGCGGCATGTGGGATTGCGACGCGCGCGCCGAGCTCGAGGATGTCGCACGGCAGGTCTCGCCCGCGATCGTCGAAGTGGAAGAATCGGTCGATACGCTGGGCGGCGTGGCCTTCGTCCTGGCCGAGCAGGTGCCCGAAGTGGGCCGCGTTCTCGAACACCCCAGCGGCTGGCGGATCGAGGTAATCGACGGCGATGAAACGCATGTCACGCGGCTACGGCTGCATGCGCCCGACCTGGCTGCAACGCCGGGCTAGGTGAGTTGCAGATTTCTGCACATTCATGCTCGACAGGTGCGTTTGACGCTCATAGCATGCAACGGTCATGGCTACCCGGCGACTTCCCCCTCTTCGCGCCCTCGAGGCTTTCGTGCGCACTGTCCGACTGGGCTCCGCGCGTGCCGCGGCGGACGAACTGGGACTGAGCCCTTCGGCGCTGTCGCGCCGGATCGGCAATCTCGAGGACTTCGTCGGCAAGAAGCTGTTCACGCGGGCGCGGCAGTCGATGCAGCTGACCGATGACGGGCATGCCTTCTTCGAAGCGGTGAACCCGCAGCTCGAAGCGCTGGCGCGCGCAGTCGAAAGCCAGTCGGAAAACCTGTCGGTCCTGCGTCTGCATCTGGGCGTCCTGCCGCTGTTCGGCACGCAGCGCCTGTTTCCGCGGCTGGCCGAACTGCGCGAACGGCATCCGCTGCTGCATATCGACATCGATACCGGCGCGCATCTGGAGGACCGGGTGGGCGATGTGCTCGACGCGGCGATCATCCTGTCGCGGGGCCCCTCGCGCGGACTGCACGCGGTCCGGCTCGACTACAACAAGGTCCACGCGATTTGCAGCCAGGACCTGGCCGCCAAGATCGGGGAAGAGCCCGATGCCGAAGTGCTCGGTCGCCAGACGTTCCTGATCCACAACGAGCTGCCCGAAAGCTTTACCGCGTGGCGCGCCGAGATCGGCCTGAACGATTTCGAGCCGGCGGCGATCGATCATTTCGATTCGGGCCAGATCATGCTCGAGGCGGCGGCGCAGGGGCTGGGCATCGCGATCATGCACGACGACCACATGCGCCGCGCTGCGGACAACCGCTTGGCGACGCTGTTCGGCGCGGATGTCGAAAGCCCGTACAGCTATTGGTTCGTGTGCAAGCCGACTGCGCTGGAAGAGCGCCCGGTGCGGCTGTTCCACGACTGGCTGGTCAAGGCCGGGCTCTAGCGCAGGCCCGCGCCGTCAGGTCTCGTCCAGCGCCGGCGCGGTGTAGCGGATCGCTGCGACCGTATGGCGGAAATCGCGCAAGGGTTCGTCCAGCGTCGCGCCCAGTTCCTGCTCGATTTCCATGCGTGCCTGCGCCGCGATTGCCTTGCGCCCGCGATAGTCTTCGGGGCTGAACGGTTCGAGATAGGTGATGCGAAGCGGGAAGCTGCCCTTGCGGCCCATCACGCGCATGGCGTTGTTGACCCCGCCTTCCTCGCCGATCCAGCCGATGAATTCGGCCACGTCGCCGTAATCGAGCACCACGGGCTGGACGAGCACGCCGGCGGGCGGCGGTTCGAGCACCGACAGCATCGAGCTCTTGAAGGGCAGCAGCGACCGGCCGTCGGTGGTGGTGCCTTCGGGAAAGACGGTGACCGACCAATTGTCGGCCAAGGCCTCCTTCAGCGCGTTGATCTGCTGCGCCACGCCCATCCGGTTCTCGCGCTTGACGAACACCGTGCGGTTGAGCCGGCACAGCCAGCCGATAACGGGGACCTGCGACAGTTCGAACTTGGCCACGAAGGCCGTTCCGGTGGCGCCGGCCAGCGCGAGTATGTCGACCCACGAGACATGGTTGGCGATGAAGAACACATCGCGCCGTAGCGGGGTCCCGTGGATTTTCACGCGCGCGCCGATGATCCAGGCGGTGTAGCGCAGGAACAGCATGGGGAAGGGCGACCCATAGGCGAACACGCGGTAGAGGTAGTGCAGCGGCACGCAGACCAGCAGCCCCAGCAGGATGCCCAGCGTCCGCAGGACGAAGCGCACCCATTCGCGCGGGGCCAAAGGAGTGGTCTCGCCGCGCATCGCGGCAAGCCTGCGAGCGGATAGGGCGGCGAGGCGACGCTCGGCGTCGGCGCGATCGCTATCCTTCGCGGTCGAGACGGACGCCATAGAGTTCCAGCCGGTGGTCGACGAGGCGGTAGCCCAGCTTGGCCGCGATCTGCTTCTGCAGCGCCTCGATCTCGGGATCGACGAATTCGACGACCTTGCCGGTTTCGACATCGATCAGGTGGTCGTGATGGGCTTCGGGTGCGGCTTCGTACCGTGCGCGGCCATCGCCGAAATCGTGGCGGTCGAGAATGCCCGCTTCTTCGAACAGCCGCACGGTCCGGTAGACCGTGGCGATCGAGATGCCCGAATCGATCTTGTTGGCGCGTTCGTGCAGCAGTTCGACATCCGGGTGGTCGTCGCTCTCGGACAGCACGCGCGCGATCACGCGGCGCTGTTCGGTGATCCGCAGGCCCTTGTCGGCGCACAATTGTTCGAGATCGATCTTCTGATGCACAGTCATTTCCAAATAAAACGCCCCGTACCCTTATCGGGCCGGGGCGTCTTGCTCAAGGCGAACCGGAAGCCTCAGGCTTCCTTCTTCTTGCGGCCGCGCTTCTGGCCGGGCTTGCGGCCCAGCCCGATCTTGACCGCAAGATCGCGGCGCGTGGCGGCATAGTCGGGAGCGACCATCGGATAGTCGGCGGAAAGGTTCCACCGTGCACGATACTCTTCGGGCGAAAGACTGTGCTCGGTCGACAGGTGCCGTTTGAGCATTTTCATCTTCTTGCCGCACTCGAGACAGGCGAGATGGTCTTTCTTTACCGACGAACGGATAGAAACCGCGGGTTCGGGCATTTCCTCGGCCGCGCTATCGCCCGTATCGAGACCCGACAGCGCTGAATAGACATTCGAAATAAGCGTGGGCACGTCCTCGACGGAAACACTGTTGTTGCTCACGTGAGCGGCCACGATGTCCGACGTCAGCGTGATGAGGGTTTCAGCCATGTCGGTATGGAATTCTTCCATCAGGGTACCTTCTATATTGTGGAAATCACTAGGTTGCGACCCCGTGTGGGTACCATTGTATAAAATGGACAAGAAATTGCAACAATTGTTGACAATTCTGACTTTTGGCGCGTTTTTACAACTTTCGCGCGAAGGTAATGGCGTCCAGTTTCGCGCCATCAAGCGTCCGGTAATAGGCCGGTCGGCGGCCGATCGGCTCGAAACCGCAGGCCCGATACAGGCTTTCCGCCGGGTTGTTCGCGCGCATTTCGAGGAAGACCCGGTCTGCGCCGCCGTCACGCGCGCGCCTGGCGAAGGTCTCGATCAGGAACCGGCCGAGCCCTCTCCCGCGCATTTCCGGGCGGACGCCGATCAGCAGCAGTTCCTCTTCGCCCGGCGCCCGCCGAGCGAGGATGAAACCCGCGGCCGGATCGCTGCCGTTCGCGAGCTTCACGCTGGCGTCGGCGAGAATGGCGTAAGTGTGCGGCATGGCCAGCGAGTTGGCGACCTGCTGGCGGGTCCAGGCTTCGCGCCAGTGCGGGTCGAACGCCGCTTCCATCACGGCCATCAACTGGTCGAGCTGCTCCATTACCCCGGCAGCTTCGCATCGGGCGGGCGGCCGTAGAGCGGCGCCAGATTGTCGGTCAGCAACGCATCCGGCAGCGCGAGCGCATGGCGGGCGTCGGGCAGCTCGACCGCGCTGGGCTCAATCTGCGCAAGTTCGCCCAGCGCTGCTGCCTTCGACCCGGCGATCAGCGGATGCACCGCCCGCGCCGCCGCGGCCTCGGGTGCGAGCGAGGCGACCGCGCCTTCGGGCATGGCGCCCGCATCGAAATCCTGGACGAACCATTCGCCGTGCCCGCCGGTCATGCACACGGTAACCGGATTGCCCGCTTCGCCCCGCGCGATGGCTGCGACCAGTGCCAGCGTGGGATATCCGCGCACTTGCGCGTGCCAGGCGATGCCCAGCGCCCGCGCGACTGCGAGACCGATCCGGACCCCGGTGAAACTGCCCGGCCCTAGCGACACGCGGATTTCCTTGGCGCGACCCTTGCCCGACAGTTCGGCGATCATCGGGACGAGCCGTTCGGCATGGCCGCGGCCCAGCACCTCGTGCCGGGCATCGAGCAGCGAGCCGTTATCGAACAGCGCGATCGAACAGGCTTCGGTCGCGGTTTCTATCGCCAGAATGCGCATCAGCGCCCACTGCCCCAGCGCAAACCGGTCCGCAAGTCAGTCGATACGGTTGAACTTGTCGAAATCGGGCCGCGGGCTGCGATCGAAAATGCTTTTCGGATCGCCGTGCCCGATCGCGCAGATGAAATTGCTGCGATGGCGCGGCTGGTCGGCGAAGAATGCCTTGTCGACCGCCTCGCTGTCAAAACCCGACATCGGTCCGCAGTCGAGCCCGAGCGCCCGTGCGGCGATCATCAGATAGGCGCCCTGCAGCGAGGAATTGCGGAACGCGCCTTCCTTGCGGCCGTCTTCATCGCCGTCGAACCAGCTCTTGGCGTCGGTATGCGGGAACAGCCAGGGCAGTTCCTCGTGGAAATCGATATCGTAGCCGATGATCGCGACCACCGGGGCCGAGGTGATCTTGTCCTTATTGCCGTCGGAAGCGCAGTCGGCCAGCTTGGCCTTGGCCTCGGGCGACTTGGCCCAGACGATGCGCGCGGGCTGCATATTGGCCGAGGTCGGCGCCATCTTGAGCAATTCGTAGATCGCGTGGATCTCGTCATCGCTCACCGGCTGGTCGAGCCAGTCGTTGTAGCTGCGGGCTTCGCGGAAGATGAGGTCGAGCGCGTCGGCGGAAAGGGTGTCGGCCAAGAGGTTTGTCCTTCGCTTCGTGGAATTCAGGCGGCGCGGACTTCAACGACCTCGGGGACGTAATGTTTCAGCAAACCTTCGATGCCGTGCTTGAGCGTGGCGGTCGAGGAGGGGCAGCCCGAACAGGCACCCTGCATCTGCAAGTGGACGACGCCGTCGCGGTAGCCGCGGTACTGAATATCGCCGCCATCGCCCGCCACTGCGGGCCGAACGCGCGTTTCGAGCAGTTCGTTGATCTGCGCGATGATGTCGCCGTCTTCCTCGCGCTCGTCGACAAGCATGCCTTCGTCTTCGGGCGGAACCGCAATGCCGCCGGCGGTGCCGGGCACGAACAGCGGTGCCTGCGCCACGAAATGGTCGAGCAGGATCGCGAGCACCTGTGGCTTGAGATCGCTCCAGCTGACGCCAGGCGCGGCGGTCACGGTGACGAAATCGCCGCCGAAGAACACGTTCACGACTTCGCCCGTATCGAAGATCGCCTGCGCCAGCGGGCTGGCCTCGGCGGCTTCGGGGGTGGCGAATTCGCGCGTGCCCTGCTGCATGACCGGCTGGCCGGGCAGGAACTTGAGGCTCGCGGGGTTGGGCGTGGTTTCGGTCTCGATGAACATGCCAGCGATGTAGGGAGGCGGGCGGTCCGGGGCAAGGAAGGAACGCTTGTCCGCGACATTCACCTAGCCTTCACGCATCGCCTGCCTATATGCTGAACCATGACCGATTTTACGCGCGCCTTGCGGCGTCTCGCGCTCATCCTTCCCGCCGTGTTGCTCGCTCCGCAGCCCTTGTTGGCGCAGGAGCCGGCCCCGCCGACCCCGCAGCACCTGACCCCGGCCGGCGGGACGCCGTGGATCTACGAAGGCAGCGACGTCCCCCGGGACAAGGAATGGATTTTCGGCGAACTGCCCAACGGGTTGCGCTATGCAGTGCGCAGCAATGCCGTTCCGCCCGACCAGGTCTCGGTCCGCGTGCGGATCGATGCGGGTTCGCTGCACGAAGACGAGAGCGAGCTCGGCTATGCGCATCTGCTCGAACACCTGCTGTTCCGCGAAAGCAAATATCTCGGCCCCGCAGAGGCGATCCCTACCTGGCAGCGGCTGGGCGCCACTTTCGGCAGCGATACCAATGCCGAAACCAGCCCGACGCACACCGTCTTCAAGCTCGACCTGCCCAATGTCGACGCGGGGAAGCTGGCCGAAAGCATGAAGCTGTTGTCGGGCATGGTCCGCAGCCCGGTGCTGAGCGATGCCAATGTCCAGGCCGAAGTCCCGATCGTGCTGGCCGAGAAGCGCGAGCGCGGCGGGCCCGCCGAACGCGCGGGCAACGCCAGCCGCGAAGTGCTGTTCGCCGGCCAGCGGCTGGCCACTCGCAGCCCCATCGGCACCGAGGCCACGCTGGGCGCGGCCACCGGCGCAAGCGTGTCGGCCTTCTATCGCCGCTGGTACCGGCCCGAAAACACCGTGGTGGTGGCCGCAGGCGATATCGACCCGCAGCAGCTGGCTGCCGAGATCGAAGCGTGGTTCGGCGACTGGGAAGGCGAGGGTGCCCTGGTGCCCGCACCCGATTTCGGCGATCCGGTCGCCCCCGCGGGCGCCGACCCGGCCAATCCGGTGGGCGAAATCGGCGTGGTGGTCGAACCCGACCTGCCGCGCAGCTTCACTTATGCAGTGATGCGGCCCTGGCGCCCGGTGCAGGACACCGTTGCCTACAATGAAGGCCTGCTGCGCGACGCGCTGGCGCAGGCGCTGATCAACCGGCGGCTCGAATCGCGCGCCCGGGCCGGTGGCAGCTATCTCTATGCGCAGGTGTCGCAGGACGATGTCAGCCGCTCCGCCGACATGACCTTCGTCAATTTCGCGCCGCTCACCGGCGACTGGAAATCCGCGCTCGATGATATTCGCGGGGTGATTGCCGATGCGCTGGCGACCCCGCCGTCACAGGAAGAGATCGACCGCGAGCTGGCCGAGTTCGAGATCGTCTTCACCAGCCAGGTCGAACAGCGCCGGGTGCTGCCGGGACCGCGGCTGGCCGACGACATCGTCAACGCGGTCGATATCCGCGAGGCGGTCGCCGCGCCAGAAACCGTGCTGATGGTGTTCAACTCGATGCGCGAGACGATCACCCCCGAACGCGTGCTCGAGCATACCCGCGCGCTGTTTGCGGGCGATGTGATCCGCGCCGCCTACGTCACGCCCGAAGCCGGCGAGGCGAGCGAAGCGGCGATCCGCGCCGCGCTGGGCGAAACCATTGCCGCCGATGCCGAGGCCCGCATCACCGCGCAGGCAATCGCGTTCGACGATCTGCCTGCAGTGGGCGAACCGGGCGAAGTGGTAGCGCAGGCGCCGATCGGCGTGCTCGACATCGAGCAGGTCGAATTTACCAATGGCGTCAAGGCGATCCTGTGGGCGAACGATGCCGAACCCGGCCGCGTTGCAGTGAAGGTGCGGTTCGGCACGGGCTATCGCGCCTTCGCGCCCGACGAGGCGGTCTATGCCAACCTCGGCTATGCCGCGCTGATCGGCTCGGGCATCGGCGAGCTGGGGCAGGAAGAGCTCGACGTGCTCGCCACGGGGCGCAAGTTCGGCTTCGACTTCCAGACCGGCGACGGCGCCTTCAGTTTCTACGCGCAGACCCGCGAACAGGATCTGGAAGAACAGCTTTATCTTTTCGCTGCGAAGCTGGCGATGCCCGGCTGGGATCCCAACCCGGTGATCCGCGCGAAAGCGGCGGGCAAGCTCGCTTACGAAAGCTATGGCGCCAATCCGAACGGCGTGCTGCAGCGCGACCTCGAATATCTGCTGCGCGATCAGGACCCGCGTTTCCAGACCCCCACGCCCGCGATGTTCGATGCCGCGACACCTGCGGGCTTCCGCGAAGTGTGGGAACCGCTGCTTGGGCAGGGGCCGGTCGAAGTGCTGGTGTTCGGCGAATTCGACAAGGCCGCCACGATCGAGGCGCTGCGCAAGACGTTCGGCGCGCTCGACCAGCGCGAGATCGCGCCCGCAGAGGTTCTCGAACGCGCGATCGACTTCCCCGACGCGGGCGAGACGGTCATCCGCCGCCATCGCGGCGATGCCAATCAGGCCGCCGCGGTCATCGCCTGGCCCAGTGGGGCCGGGGTCGACGGGCTGCGCGAATCGCGCCGTCTCGAAGTGCTGGTGTCGCTGTTCAACAACCGGCTGATGGAAGCGATGCGCGAACATGCCGGCGCCAGCTATTCGCCCGTCGTGCGGTCCGACTGGCCCAGCGATGTCGACAGCGGTGGGCGCATCGCCGCGCTCGCGCAGCTGCGACCCGAGGACGTGCCGGTGTTCTTCGCCGAGGCCGAACGCATCGCGCAGGAACTGGCCAGCACGCCGGTAGGCGAGGATGAATACAACCGCGTGGTCGAACCGCTGCGGCAGTATGTCAGCCGCGCATCGACCGGGAACCTGTTCTGGCTCTACCAGCTCGAAGGCGCGACCGTGGACCCGCGCAGCATTGCCGACCTGCGCTTCCTGCTGGCCGATTACACGCAGACCGATCCGGCGGTGTTGCAGGCGCTGGCGCAAAAATACTTCGGTTCGCGCGCGGGCTGGCGCCTCGCGGTGCTGCCCGAGGGACAGGAACTGGCCACCGCGAGCGGACCAGCCCGCGCCGGCGAAGGCCGCTGATTCCGCTTACTGCAATCGCCCTTTTACGCTGGCCAAGCAAATGCTGCTTGCGACATGATGGGCGCTCGTCTGCTACAGACGGGCAATCAGGCGCCATTCCCGGCGCCGCAACCGGAAGATACCATGGCGACCAATTGGGCACCCGATAGCTGGCAGGGATACGAGGCAAGGCATTTGCCCGACTATCTCGACAAGGCCGCGCTCGAGGCTGCGACCACCACCCTCGAAACGCATCCGCCGCTCGTGTTTGCGGGCGAAGCGCGCGCGCTCAAGGCCGATCTCGCCGAAGTCGCCGAGGGCCGCGCCTTCCTGCTGCAGGGCGGCGATTGCGCCGAAAGCTTCGCCGAATTTCACCCCAACAACATCCGCGACACCTTCCGGGTGCTGCTGCAGATGGCGGTGGTGATGACCTTTGCCAGCAAGAAGCCGGTGGTGAAGGTTGGGCGCATGGCGGGGCAGTTTGCCAAGCCGCGCAGCTCGAACACCGAAACGCAGGGCGATGTCACGCTGCCGAGCTATTTCGGCGACAACATCAACGGCATCGAATTCGACGCCGCGACGCGCACCAACGATCCGCAGCGCATGGTCCGCGCCTATTCGCAGGCGGCTGCCACGCTCAACCTGCTGCGCGCCTTCGCCACCGGCGGCTATGCCAATCTGCGGCAGGTGCACCAGTGGACGCTCGAATTCATGGGCCGCAGCCCGTGGGCGGACAAGTTTTCCGACATTGCCGACCGGATCGGCGAAGCGCTCGATTTCATGGAGGCCTGCGGGGTCGATCCGCAAGTGCTCCCGCAATTGCAGCGCACCAGCTTCTACACCAGCCACGAAGCGCTGCTCCTGCCTTACGAGCAAGCGCTGACCCGCCGCGACAGCCTGACCGGCGACTGGTACGATTGCTCGGCGCATATGGTGTGGATCGGCGACCGCACCCGCTTCGAAAACAGCGCGCATATCGAATTCGCGCGCGGCATCGGCAATCCGCTCGGGATGAAGTGCGGGCCGAGCCTGGAAACCGATGCGCTGCTCGAGCTGCTCGACACGCTCAATCCGGCACGCGAACCCGGCCGTATCACGCTGATCAGCCGGTTCGGCCATGACAAGGTCGAGGACGGCCTGCCGCGGCTGGTGCGCGCGGTGAAGGCGGAAGGCCATCCCGTAGTGTGGAGCTGCGACCCGATGCACGGCAATGTCGTCAAGTCGGACAGCGGCTACAAGACGCGGCCCTTCGACCGGATCCTGTCCGAAGTGAAGGGTTTCTTCGCCGTGCACCGCGCCGAAGGCACGCATCCGGGCGGTATCCATATCGAGATGACCGGGCAGGACGTGACCGAATGCGTCGGCGGCGCGGTGGCTATCACCGACGAGGCGCTGAAGGACCGGTATCACACGCATTGCGATCCGCGCCTGAACGCCGCGCAGTCGCTCGAACTGGCCTTCCTGATCGCGGAAATGCTCAACGAGGAACACGGGATCCGGCAGGCCGACGCCGCCTGAAACCGCCGCTCCGCGCGGCCGGCGGGGAACCGCCCCGGCCGCGCGGCATTGTTCGGGAATGCGCGACAGGCGATTGTACGGACACGGTTTTATACCCACGGCCTTTAAACCGAAATGGATTTCGGCCATGATGGATCATGGTCGCCAGCGTCCGGTGACTGCTACCTAGGGGGGACCGGCGATGTCCCAGTTGCAGCCCAGTTCGCGCCCATCCACCGGGGAAAGCCTCGACGCACGCTACGATACCGTCCGCTCGCTCAGCGAAGCGCTCGCCGCGCCGCTGTCCGATGCCGATGCGACGATCCAGTCGATGGAAGACGCCAGCCCTGCCAAGTGGCACCTGGCGCATACCACATGGTTCTGGGAAACCTTCCTCCTGCGCGACCGGCTGGAAGGGTACACGCTGTTCGACGAACGCTGGCCGTTCGTGTTCAATTCCTATTACGAAGCCGAAGGCGAACGCATCCACCGCTTTTCGCGCGGGATGCTGTCTCGGCCGACGCTGGCGGAAATCCTTGCCTGGCGCGCGCATGTCGATGCCGCGATGGAGCCGCTGTTCGCGCGCGAGGACCTGGCGCCGCTGATCGAGCTGGGCCTCAGCCACGAACAGCAGCACCAGGAACTGCTGCTCACCGATATCAAGCACGGCCTGTTCCAGAACCCGCTGGGCGCCCCGATGTGGGACGCACCCGCAGCCGCTGCCCAAGCGCAGCCGCAGGAGTGGCACGAACATCCCGGCGGGATCGCGCGCATCGGCCACCAGGCGGACGGGTTTTCCTTCGACAACGAAGGCCCCGCGCACCGCGTTCTGCTCGAACCCTTCGCGCTGTCGTCGCGGCTGGTGACCAACGGCGAATGGGATGCCTTCATCGCCGATGGCGGCTACGACACCGCCAGCCTGTGGCTGTCCGACGGCTGGGCGTGGGTGCGCGAACACGCCGTCGGGGCGCCGCTCTACTGGCGCGAAGGCGAGCATTTCACCCATTCCGGCTGGCAGCCGCGCGACCCTGATGCACCGGTCACGCATATCTCCTATTTCGAGGCCGATGCCTTCGCCAGCTGGGCGGGGCAGCGGCTGCCCACCGAATTCGAATGGGAAGCGATCGCGCGCGGGCAGGAAGGGCAGGCGCAGGCGCACGATCCGTGCGGCGGGAACCAGCTCGACGACGCCGCGCCGCCGCTGCCCCGCGGCAGCGAAGGCCTGTTCGGCGATTGCTGGCAGTTCACCCGCTCGGCCTATCTGCCCTATCCGCGCTTCAAGCCGGCTGCAGGCGCCGTGGGCGAATACAACGGTAAGTTCATGAGCGGGCAGTTCGTGCTCAAGGGCGCCAGCTGCGCCACGGCGCGCGGCCATTCGCGTGCCAGCTACCGCAATTTCTTCTACCCGCATCAGCGCTGGCAGTTCACCGGACTGCGGCTGGCAAAGGAGATCTGATGGCTACCGACAAGGGGATCGCGCTCGTCGACCGCGACGAGGACGGCGTCGACCGGGCGTTTCGCGAGGATGTGCTGGCCGGGCTGCGCCATGATCCCAAGGCGATCCCCGCGCGCTGGTTCTACGACGCGGAAGGCTCGCGCCTGTTCGAGAAGATCACGCAGGTGGAGGAATATTATCCCACCCGCTCCGAAACCGAAATCCTCGGCGCGCGCGGGGCAGAGTTTGCCGAGCTGATCGGGCCCGGACGCGCGGTGGTCGAATTCGGTTCGGGCAGCTCGGTCAAGACGCCGTTGCTGCTCGAGGCGATCGATCCCGCCGCTTACGTCCCGCTCGACATTTCGGGCGATTTCCTGCGCGAAAGCGCGGCCGCGCTGGGGGCCAAGTTCCCCGGTCTGCCGGTCCACCCGGTCGAGGCCGACTTCATGCGCCGCGTGACCCTCCCCGGCGAAGTGGATACGCTGGGCAAGCTCGGCTTCTTCCCCGGGTCGACGATCGGCAACATGGTCCCGCGCACGGCAGTCGACCTGCTGCGGTCGATGCGCGCGACGTTGGGAGCGGACGAAGGCGCCAGCCCGCTGCTGCTAATCGGCATGGACCTGATCAAGGACCGCGCCGTCCTCGAAGCCGCCTATGACGATGCCGCCGGCGTCACCGCGGCGTTCAACCTGAACCTCGTCACCCGGATCAACCGCGAACTCGGCGGAACCATGCCCGCCGATGCCTTTGCCCACGAAGCGCGCTGGAACGACGATCTGGCGCGCATCGAGATGCATCTCGTTGCCACGCGGGCCGTCGCTTTCGAGGTCTCGGGCCAGCGCTTCGCGATGGGGGAGGGGGACACCATCCACACCGAGAACAGCCACAAATTCACCCCGCGTACCGCCAGCCTGCTGTTGCTTGCCGGTGGCTGGACCCCGCTCGAACGCTGGACCGATGAGCAGGACCGCTTCTCGGTGATCCTCGCCCGGGCGACCGACCAGCGCGAGGCGCCCTGACGCGCCGAGTTCATGGACGCGACACCGGCGCGTTCCTATATGTGCCGCATGGAACTCGAACCCGTCTTCAGCGCCGCCGCTGACACGCTGCGCGCAATCCCGCGTTCGGAACTGCTTATCGCCGCCGTCGCGGCCATGGTGCTCGGCTGGATCGGTGCGATCATCGCCAAGCGCTCGGCGCTCGGCCGGGTGCTGCGGCTGGCCAGCTCGGTGGCGCTGGGCGCGATCCTGCTGACGGTGGTGCTGCAATTGTCGCGGTTCGACCCGCGCTTCGATGTCGCGGTGCCGCAGATCGGCCTGCCCGAACAGGTGGTGGAGGGCGGCGAAACACAGATCCCGCTATCAGCCGACGGGCATTTCTGGGTCCGCGCCGAGGTCAACGGCGTGCCGGGCAATTTCATGATCGATACGGGCGCGACGCTGACTGCAATTTCCGGGCCGCTTGCCGAGCGCGCCGGGCTCGAGCCGCGCCGCGGCGGCATTCCGATCATGCTGGGCACTGCCAATGGCACGGTGCAGGCGCATGTCGCGACGATCGACAGCCTGACCTTCGGCAATGTCAGCGCCAGCGGGACCGATGCGGCGATCGCGGAAAGCTTCGGCGATTTCAACGTCATCGGGATGAATGTGCTCGCGCGGCTCGGTTCGTGGCGGGTGGAGGATAACACGCTGATCCTCGTGCCGCGCGCCGAGGATACGATTTCGTGAATTCCCCCGTTGGACCACGCCCGCCGAAACGCTAGGGCACCGCGCGATGGACGGCTCGACAACGCTTCCGCCCCCGCCGCCGCTGGCGCAGGTGCTTGACCGCGGCCCCGCTGCACTGTTCCTCGATTTCGATGGCACGCTGGTGGAGATCGCGCCGCGCCCGGGCGACATCCACGTGCCCGAGGGGCTGCTGGACCGGCTGCACGCGCTGCGCGACCGCCTGGAAGGCCGGCTGGCGCTGGTCAGCGGGCGCGCGCTCGACGATCTGACCGGGCACCTGGGCGAACCGGCGATCTGCCGGGCCGGGTCGCATGGCGCCTCGCGCTTCCTCGCCGATGGCACGCGTCTCGGTGACGAGCCACGCGGCTTGTCCGAAGCCTCGGTGGACGAATTGCGCGCCTTCGCCGAAGCGCATGGCCTGTTCTACGAAACCAAGACGCATGGCGGCGCGCTGCATTTCCGCGGCGCACCCGAAAAGCGCGAGGCGACCCTGGCCTTCGCAGAGGAATTCGCCGCCTCGCGCGAATTGTGCGTCACCAGCGGCAAGGGCGTGGCCGAACTGGTGCGCCCCGGTGCGACCAAGGCGGCGGCTGTGTCGGCCTTCATGGAAGTCGCGCCTTTCGCGGGCGCCGTCCCGGTATTCATCGGCGACGATGTGACCGACGAAGACGGGTTTGCAGGCGCGGGAGAACATGGCGGTTTCGGGATCGCCGTGGGCGAACGTCCGAGCCGGCAGGCACGATACGGACTCGACAGCGTTGCTGCAGTGCACCATTGGTTGGAGATATGATGCAGTCGGACCTTGAGCTCTCCCCGATCGGCAACTGCCAGGTCAGCACGCTGGTCGATAGCGAGGGGGCCTTCGTCTGGGGCTGTGTCCCGCGCGTCGACGGCGATCCGGTCTTCTGTTCGTTGCTCAACGACAATGCGCGCGATCGCGGCATCTGGCGGTTCGAGCTGGAAGGGCAGGCGCGCAGCAGCCAGCGGTACGAACGCAACACCGCGATCCTGGTCACCCGGCTCGAGGCCGAGGACGGCAGCGCGGTCGAGATCCACGATTTCGCGCCGCGCTTCGAACGTTCGGGCCGGATGTACCGCCCGGTTGCCTATGCGCGCATCGTGCGCCCCGTGGCTGGCGCGCCGCGGCTGCGGAT
>Ga0098069_100402_pt1 | contig 20020 bp, 15 predicted proteins | sample 27_taG_FD_92584 | JGI IMG/M metagenome (GOLD analysis project Ga0098069, IMG submission 92584) | Marine viral communities from Cariaco Basin, Caribbean Sea - 27_WHOI_OMZ | ecosystem: Environmental > Aquatic > Marine > Oceanic | place: Caribbean Sea: Cariaco Basin | collected 2014-11-09 | reverse complement strand
ATTCCTGAAGATATCAAAGACGCCGACAACCCCCGCGTGCAGCAGGTGATTGCCGTACAGCAAAGCCTGTTCACGGCGCGCCGCCAATCGCTGATCAGCACGCTGGAATCCCTGGATGAGCAGATCATCCAGATGCAGCAACAAATCGACGGGTTAGAGCAACGCATCGCGGTGAATACCCAGCGTATCGCCTCGCTACGCTCGGAAGCAGAAGACTTCCGCTCGCTCTACCGCGAAGGTCTGGGCGACAACCAGCGCCTACGCGAGCTAGAGCGCCAAGTGCTGCAATACGAAGGCGACAACGCCGAGTTCCGCGCTAATATTGCCCAGTTGCGTTCGCAAATCAGCGAAAACCGCATGCAGAAAGAGATACAACAGCAAGAATTCCAGAAAGAAGTCGGTGAACAGCTGCGCGATGCCCAGGCGCAAATAGCCGAAGCAGAAGAGCAAATCGTATCGTTGAACGACCAAGTAGAGCGTACCGTGATTACCGCGCCGGTATCGGGTACGGTGGTAGGCCGTCAAGTGCATACCGTAGGTGCAGTTATTCGCGGCGGCGATACGATTATGGATGTCGTACCCTCTAACGACGGCTTTGTGGTAGAAGCCCGTATTCCCACTCGCGATATCGACAATATCTACATCGGTCAATTTGCTGAAATACGCTTCAGCGCGTTTAACCAGCGCCTTACCGATGTCATCGACGGTGAAGTGATCCACGTCAGCGCCGACAGTTTTGAAGATGAAGCCACTGGCGAGCAGTACTACCGGGCACGCGTGCGAGTCACCGAAGAGGGCTACACGCAAATGAACGAAAACATGCAACTGCTATCGGGTATGCCTGCTGAAGTCATGATTCGCACGGGCGAGCGTACCTTCGCGAGCTACATTGCTAAGCCCATTAACGACATGCTGGCTCGCGCCATTCGGGAGGATTAATGAAACGCTTGCCAGTTACACGTGTTACCGCTGTTTGCTGCAGCGCTATATTCACTGCTGCGATGTCAGTCCCGCTGTTAGCACAAACGAACCCACCGGCGGGCGAGTCGGCGATGGCTGAGCTAGAAGCGCTGGGGCAACGTAACGATAGCTTTCCCCGTGAGCTACCCTCGCTGCCCTCACTGTTCGCACGTGCTCTAGAGCATGATGCTGAGCTATCGCGCCAGCGCTATGAGTTTGAAGCCACTCAGGAAGAGATCCCGATGGCGCGCTCACAGCTATTGCCACAAGTCTCAGCGTCAGGCTCATACCTATGGCAAGACTCTACCAACATCCAAACATCGCCAGATGATTTTGGGCTAGATCAACCCGCACAGCGCCCAGGGGAGATCGACGAAACTGTGTGGCAACTACAGCTGCAGCAGCCACTGTTTAGCCTAGAGCGCTGGCGCGGTATGGACGTAGCTAATGCCCAGGTAGATGCAGCAGAGCTACAGCTCGCTGTGGTAGAACGGGATCTCGCCCTGCAAGTCAGTGAAGCCTACATAGAAGCCTACCTAGCCGCACAGCGGCTAGGTTTGCTGGAAGCCCAGCAAGAGTCACTAGAGCTACAAGTACGCCAAGCCCAGCGTGCGTTTGATTTAGGGGTAGGCGACCGAATTAACCTACTGGAAGCACAGTCGCGCCTGGATCGTGCCATTTCAGATGCCGTACTAGCAGAAAACGAGCTAGATAATGCCGTCAGTATTTTAGAACGGTTAACAGGCGTTACTCCGGCCTTCCGCGGGTTGGCAGTCGGTGAACTGTCCCAGGTAGAACTCACCCGTGACTGGGGGGCACCAGACGAGTGGTTAGCGCAAACCGAGCAAAACCTAAATGTGTTACTGGCGCTTCAAGAGCAGGAAATTTCCGAAGCCGACGCCAGCACGCGTCAGGCGGGTTATTACCCTGAAGTGAACCTCAACCTGAGCTACTCAGACCGTAAAAGCGATGACCAACTGCGCGAAAGTGAAGACTACCGAGCCAGCGTCGAATTAAGTATGCCCATTTATCGCGGTGGCTATACCACGGCTAACGTCCGTCAAGGCCAAAAGCGAATTGAAGCAGGGCGTGCTGCGGTTGAAAATGAGCGCAACCTAGCCGCGCAAGAAGTTCGTCAACGGCTACGCTCATTAAACGGCAACGTGCGTCAATTAGAGGCGCTACTTCAATCCATACAGTCCAGTGAGCTGTTCTTGGAAGCCGCAGAGCGTGGCGAGCAGCTAGGCCTGCGCGACTTGGTAGATGTGCTAGATGCCCGGGCAAGCCTCTACGACCAGCGTATTCAATACGTTGATACAATTGGCAACTACGCGTTAGACCTTCTTGCCCTACAGTCTGCAGTAGGCGGTTTAGGTAGTGATGACCTAGCCGGCATTATGTCACTGCTTGCCTCTATGACAGACCTATCGGCTGTCATCCCGACATCTGCAGGATAAGCACTCCGCATGGCAGCGTTGAAAGGATCTCAGAGTAATGACTGGTTGAGGCGCGCCATGCGCTGCTTTGATGCAGCCATTGCCATGTTGGTAGCCCTAGTATCGCTATGGCTGATGCCTCATATCACTGTCATTAGTGATGACTATTTCTTTCTAATCGTGATTGGTAGTTTACTGCTGCCCGCAGTAGGCGAACTCATTGGTTTGTACCAACCCTGGCGTGGTCGTAGCCTATACACCATGCTGGGAACCTACACGCTTAGCTGGATTGCCGCGATTGGCTTAATCAGCCTGCTATTGGTGGCCACACAAACCACACAAAGCTTCTCGCGCCTGTGGATGGGGGTAGCATCGCTCACAGTATTAATCACCGGTAGCTTAGTGCGAGCTGCACTATATAGCTACCTTCGGCGTGTGCGCTCGTCAGGTCGCAACTTAAAACGCGTGCTAGTGGTAGGCATTTCAGAGAACATCGCGTTGTTAGAAAAGCGGGTAGTTGAGCAGCCACACGCAGGCTATTTAATCGTCGGACATCACATAGACACCGATGACGACGCTTTTATAAACAAGATGGAAACGTTCGCCAATAACAATGTTTTTTCACGCTCATTTGACGAAATTTGGCTTGGCTATCCGCTTGTGGAAGGGGATCGAGTGCGTCAATTGATGACCCTGTTTGCGGGTATCCCAACCACCATTCGTTTTTTCCCCGACCTGCCGGATATACGGCTACTCAATCACCGTATTGCCCAGGTTGCGGGCCTCTACTCGTTAGAGCTGAACTATACCCCGCTCAATGGTCCGATGCGCATCGTTAAAGCATTGGAAGATCGGCTGTTGGGTTTGGTGCTGTTCATCATTTTTTTGCCTGTCATGCTAATCGTCGCTGCTGTCATAAAATATCAGATGGGTAGCCCGATACTTTTTAAGCAAGAGCGGCACGGCTTAGACGGAAAATGCTTCAGAATCTACAAGTTCCGCACAATGAAACCCCACAGTAGCAACACCACGCAGCAAGCCACCCACGACGACCAGCGCATTACGCGGCTGGGTAGCTTTTTGCGTCGCACCAGCCTCGATGAACTTCCCCAGCTTTATAACGTCCTACAGGGCCGTATGTCGTTGGTGGGCCCAAGGCCGCACGCCATGGACCACAACGACCACTACAAGGACCGTATCGATATATACATGCAGCGTCACCGTGTTAAACCGGGCATGACGGGCTGGGCACAAGTGAATGGGTTAAGAGGCATCACCGACGACGTCAAAACGATGCAAAAGCGCGTTGAGTATGACCTCTACTACATAGAGCGCTGGTCGCTAGGGTTTGATCTTCGAATATTAGCCATGACGCTGACCCGCGGCTTTATTAATACCCAGCCTTAATACCAAATCGCCGTGACGGCTTGTTAACGAATATAAGTGTTCAAGGAGGAAGTATGATTTTCCCTATCATTTTATCGGGTGGTTCAGGCTCACGTTTGTGGCCGGTCTCCCGCGAGCACTACCCCAAGCAATTTCTGAACCTGCACAAAGATGACCGTAGTTTGCTGCAGGAAGCCGCTGAACGGCTCAAAAATGTTGAAAATACCAACGCTCCCATGGTGGTCTGTAATGAGGAGCACCGCTTTCTGGTGGCCGAACAATTGCACCAGATCGGCTTTAAAAGTGCACAGATAGTACTGGAGCCTTGTGGACGTAACACGGCACCCGCATTAGCGCTCGCAGCGCTGGTCGCACAACAGCAAAATGCCGACGCCGAAATGCTGGTGATGCCGGCAGACCATGTCATTAAAGACGAGCAAGCATTCGCAGACGCCGTCATAAAAGGGCGCAAGCTTGCCCACAACGGCAAGTTAGTTACCTTCGGTATTACCCCCAATGCACCGCAAACAGGATATGGCTATATCAAGCAGGGCGCTGCCATGGCAGAGGGTTACGCCGTCGAAGCCTTTGTAGAAAAGCCCGATCTGAACCGCGCGCAGCAATATCTCGAAAGCGGCCACTACCTATGGAACAGCGGAATTTTTCTGTTCAAGGCCAGCGACTACCTAGCAGCCCTTGCCCAGTTCGCGCCGGATATTCTGGATGCCTGCCAGCGTGCTTATGAAGCTCGCAGTGAAGACCTCGACTTTATTCGCGTGGATCAAGCAGCATTCGCAGAGTGTCGCAGTGAGTCCATCGACTACGCCGTAATGGAACACACACAGCAAGCAGCCGTGGTTCCCATGGACCCAGGTTGGAGCGACATAGGCGCTTGGGATGCCCTGCACGCCCTGAAGTCCAGCGCGGATAAACAGAATGGCAACGCCCTACATGGCGATGTCATGGTGCACGACACGCACAACAGTCTGATTCACAGCGAATCGCGTCTAGTAGCGGCGGTAGGCGTCAATAATCTGGTGATTGTCGAAACCGACGATGCCGTACTGGTCGCTGATCGTCATCAAGCACAAGACACAAAACTGATCGTAAATGCCCTAAAGGCAGCGGGTCGCAAAGAGTCCCAATCGCACCAGCGCGTATACCGCCCCTGGGGCAATTACCGCACTATGGTGCTCACCGACAGCTTTCAGGTCAAAGAGATCGTGGTTAACCCCGGTGCCAAACTCTCCCTGCAAATGCACCACCACCGGGCAGAGCACTGGGTGGTGGTACAGGGCACCGCCAAAGTCACCCAAGGGGAAGGGCACGGTGACCTCAGCCAACTAAAAAGCCGCCTGCTTTCAGAAGATGAATCTACCTACATACCGCTGGGTACCGTACATCGGCTCGAAAATCCTGGTGTTATTCCCCTGCACCTGATTGAGGTACAAACCGGGTCCTACCTAGGCGAGGATGACATCGTCCGTTATAACGATGACTATGGCCGTTGTGAGTAAGCCAGCGTTAACGAATAAATCGGAGCCGTCCACAGCCAGGGTGAGTAAGCGTTTTACATGAGCATAAACAATCAACTGACCGCCATGCACGACGAATATCGCACATGGCGAGTTGCCATTGTGCATGATTGGCTTGTGGTCAACGGTGGCGCGGAGAAAGTACTCTCCGCACTGCTTCAAGCATTTCCACAAGCGGACCTGCACACGCTGGTGAATTTTTTACCCGCGCAAGAAGCCGGTTGGTTGGAAGGGCATCGCGTGGTAACCAGCTGCTTACAACGCATGCCGTTGGCGAAAAAATACTACCGCCACTACCTTCCGCTCATGCCCTACGCCGTTGAGCAATTCGATTTGCGAGGGTATGACCTGGTGATCTCCTCCAGCCATGCGGTCGCCAAAGGCGTAGTGACCCACCCAGGGCAGCAGCATATTTGCTATTGCCATACGCCAATGCGTTACGCCTGGGACATGAAAGAGGATTACCTTGAAAAGGCCCGTTTTCGCCTACCGCTGATGGAAGCCTATGTGCGTAAAACGCTGAAGCAACTGCGTCAGTGGGACTACTTTACGTCCAACCACGTGGATTACTTCATCGCCAACTCCCACAACGTGGCCAACCGTATCCAAAAATACTACCGCCGCGATGCGCAGGTGCTATACCCGCCGGTGGACACTGAGCAGTTCCTGCTCAACTCAGAGCTACGGGAAAGCTACTACCTAGCGGCGTCTAGGCTCGTACCCTACAAGCGCCTGGATCTCATCATCGAAGCGTTCCAAGCCACCCCGCACCGCCGCTTGAAAGTGGTCGGCGATGGCCCCGAGTTCGAGCGCCTCAAATTGATGGCCCGCGAGCACGACCATATCGAACTGCTCGGTTATCAGCCAGATGAGCAGCTCATACACCTGATGAGCCACGCCCAAGCCTATATTTTTGCGGCCGATGAAGACTTTGGCATCCTACCGCTGGAGGCCCAAGCCTGCGGCACGCCCGTCATTGCCTACGGAAAAGGTGGAGCGCTGGAAACCGTTAAAGATATCAGCCACGGTGATTCGGCAACGGGCGTATTATTCGACAAGCAAACGCCAGAAAGCCTGCTGGCAGCGTTAGACGTGTTTGAAAACCATCGTTTTAAAGCCTATGCCTGCCGGCAACAAGCCGAGCAATTTAGTTACGCGCATTTTTGGCAGCGCCTACAGCATTTGCTGGGTGAGGCCAAAAGCGCCGATTAGCGCGAAGAATCTTCATGCATATCATTGTTAACCTACAACCACTGCTAAGCCCGCTGACCGGGATTGGTTACTACACGCGTGAGCTTACCCGTGAGCTGCTTCACCACGACACCCTGTCGGTACAAGGCGTGACGGGGCGTAAGTTAGAAACACTCTCACAAGAGCACCCGCTGCTTCAGGCGACCCAAGTGGCCGGGCAACCGGTCACCGAACGCGACCAGTGGGCATGGCAGTTGGCTAGGCGTTATTTGCGTAACCCGCTTACGCGTAAAATGTACCGCTGGCTGTGCGCGCAACGGTTGCGATACAACATTGAGCACCCCGAGGCCATTTATTGGGAGCCTAATTACGTATTGCTACCCTGGAAAGGGCGAAGTGTGGTCACCGTGCACGACCTCTCGCACCAGCGTTATCCAGAGCACCACCCCGCTGAACGCGTACAGTTTTTGAACCGTCATTTAGCCAGCTCGCTCTTCCGTGCTACGCGTATCAACGTGGTATCGCAATTTACCGCCAACGAATTGCAAGAGCTGCATGGCGTGGCACCCGAGCGAATTGATATTGTGCCGCCCGCCGTGGCAGAGCGCTTTTTTCAGCCGCCCACCGACACCGCCGATTTACGCCGCCACTACCAGCTACCGCCGAGCTATTTGCTCAGCGTCGGCACGCTGGAACCACGGAAAAACCTGGCCACCGTGTTAGAAGCCTTTGCCAGCCTACCGTTTGCGCAACAGCAAAAAGCACCGCTGTTACTGGCAGGCATGCAAGGGTGGGGGAGCCAAACCTACAGCGAAGCCGTGCAGCGCGCCTTTAGCCGTGGCACCATTCGCCGCCTAGGTTACGTAGCCACCGAAGATTTACCGGGCCTTTATGCGCTTGCCCAAGGGTTTGTCTACGTATCGCTTTATGAAGGGTTTGGCATGCCCGTGGTCGAAGCCATGGCGGCAGGTACTCCGGTGCTGACGGCCAATACCACCGCCACCACCGAAGTGGCGGCGGGCGCGGCAAGAGAGGTCGACCCGCTGGACCAAGACGCTATACGCACCGGCCTCATCCAACTGGTAGAAGACCGCCATGATGCCTATATTGCGGCAGGTAAAAAACGGGCCCAGCAGTTCACCTGGCAACGTTCAGGTGAGCTGCTGCTAGCGTCCATGCAGCGTGCAGCCAGCGAACCGACCCCCGCGTAACGGTGCCGCCACGACACAAAGAGCCATCAATGATTAAGCAAATTTACCAAAAGCTAGTGAAAGCCGCCCCCCGTGACGGCCAGCCAGCCCCCTGGTACAAGCAAAACCGCCTGTACCAGCGCCTGCGCACCGTGCCCCAGCTGCGCGCCATTCGTGCCAGCCTACCGCTGATACTTCACCTCACACGGCAGGACCTGGTGGAGCGCCACACCGGCTCAGTGCTAGGGGCCACCTGGACTTTCGTATCACCGCTGATCAACATTCTGGTCTTCGTGCTGGTATTCTCCAGCATTATGGGCGCCAAACTAGAAGGATTTGGTGCTGAAATTGACCAATATGCCTACAGCATTTACTTGATTTGCGGCATGTTAGCGTGGATCGCCTTTGCCAACAGCTTAGGGCGTATCACCAACCTGTTTAAAGACCAAAGCCACCTCGTGACCAAGGTCAACGTATCGCTACTGGCACTGCCGCTATCGGTGATTCTCACCGAAACGGTGGTATACATCATCGGTATGATCTTTTTTATTGGCTTTTTACTGCTCGTTGATTTTCCGCTATCCGCCTACTGGTTCCTCATCCCCCTGGTGTACGCCTTACAGTGCCTCTTTGTTTACGCTCTGGGCATCTCGCTTGCGGTGTTAGCGGTGTACCTAAAGGACATTAAAGAAGTCGTGGCGGTGGTGTTGCAGGTATGGTTTTGGGTAACACCGATTGTGTACGTGATGGAAATTTTGCCCAGCTGGGTGCAGTGGGGTATGCAGTTCAACCCCGCTTACATCCTGGTAGATGCCTACCGCAGCCTTATCATGCGCCAGCAGCTTCCTGACCTCATGCCCGTGACCATCTTCGCCCTCATCGCCGTGGCGCTGCTCGCCGTTGGGCTATGGCTGTTAGGCCGTACCGAGCGCGACCTGCGCGACTGTCTGTAAGGAAGCACTCATGATTGATATTAAAGGGCTGAACAAAACCTTTAAGCTGTTTCACCGCCCCGCAGATCGTCTCAAGGAAGCCATTACCGGCCGAGTTCGGCACGACAGCTACCACGCCCTGAAAGATATTTCGTTTCAGGTAGCCCCCGGCGAAGTGCTGGGCGTGCTGGGTCGCAATGGCGCAGGGAAATCCACGCTGCTCAAACTGCTGACGGGTGTACTCATGCCCGATAGCGGCGAGATTCATATCGACGGGCGCATTACCGGCCTGCTAGAGCTAGGCACCGGCTTTAACCCCGAACTCACCGGCCTGCAAAACATCACGTCTAACGGCTTGATGCTGGGCATGAGCCACGACGAGATTGAACAGCGCCGCCAAGAGATCATCGAGTTTTCCGAGCTAGGCAACTACATTCAAGAGCCGCTGCGCACCTACTCCTCTGGCATGACCATGCGGCTAGCGTTCTCCATTGCGATTCACGCAGAGCCACGCTGCTTTTTAGTGGATGAAGCCCTATCGGTTGGCGACGGCTACTTTCAACAAAAGTGCATGAAACGGATTCGCGAGTTCAAAGAGAACGGCGGCTCCATTTTGTTTGTCTCCCATGACCTCAACGCGGTCAAAATGCTCTGCGACCGCGCCCTGGTATTAGAAGACGGCAGCGTGGTGTTCGATGGCGATGCCGATATGGCGGTCAACCACTACAACCGCATTATGGCCCGCCAAGCGGAAGAGGAAGAGGGCCGCCACCTAGAGCGCCAGCAGGGCGCTTACGGCAGCCGTGAAGTCGAGGTAGTGGCAGGCAGCGCGAACGGGCGCGAAAGCCAAAGCGCCACGCTCTCCAGCGGTGAACAGCTCGACATTGACCTCACCTTGAAAGCGCACCAGCAAGTAGACGACATCACCCTGGGCATCATGGTGCGCGACCGCTTTGGGCAAGACATCTTCGGTGCCAACAGCTACCAGCTTGGCCAACGCATTAGCCTGGAAGAGGGCAGTGAACAAGCCGTCAGGCTCACCTTAAACGCCGATATTGCCCCCGGCAAATACACCATCACCATCGGCTTGCACAGCCGAGAACACCACCTCGACACCTGCTACTGGTGGTACGACAGCTACCTACAGTTTGAAATAGCCGGATTTAAGCAGCACCTATTCTCTGGCGTGTGCCGCTTACCGCTCACGCTAGAAACCCAGCCCTCGGCAACGCCCACCGCGACGCCAACGGAATAAGTGCTGAAGACGAATAATAGGAACGCCGTTCATGAAGAAAACATTTGACGATATCGACAGCCTCATTGGCCGATTAAAAGCGGTGGCGCGTCAGCACGAGCGACAGCACGGCACCCAGCCCCCACCGTTTGCCTACCGCGAACGCCTAGGCGAGCTGCTGGATGAGCGCCAAGACCCTGCCAGCGTCAGCGACCCCAACCACCCCGCGCTGGAAGAGCTGGTGGCTGCCAGCCATCGAGACGAAGTGTTTCTACAGCGCGTCTATCGCGTGCTGATGGACCGAGAAGTGGACCAGGAAGGCATGAGCCACTACCTCAGCGTTTTGCCGCGTACCGGCCGCTTATACGTACTGGCTGAGCTGCTCTGTGCCGATGAAGCCCGCGACTCTCTCGCCAAGCGTGGCGCGGTGATCCCCAGGCGCGGCATGCTCACGTTGCCGTTTCGTCTTGTGGGGCGCTTAGGGCCGCTGGGGCGCGTAGTACGCCCCATTATGCGGCTTTGCTACCGCGTGGTGGGCATTGCCCTGCGCCCACGCTTTAAGCTGCTAGAGCGCATTTTTGAGCTAGAAACGAACGAGCGGGTGCGAGGTGCCATGATGCGCGACGTACTGCTAGAGCTGGATGGCGAACTGCAGCGCCAAGAGCACCGCCTGGGCCAACAGGCAGAACACGCCCAGCAGCAACAGCAAACCCTAGCGCAGCACGCCCAGCAAAGCAGCGAGTTTGCCCACCGGCTAAGCGAACAAGAGCGCCACCAGCCCGCGCTCTTTAGTGCCCTACAGCACCACCGCCGCGCGGTAGAACGCCTAATGGAGGCCCCCGAAAGCGCCCAAGCCGCCCTGCAAGGCCCCCAGGGGGAACAGCTCGACCAACAGCTGTTTGATGCCTACTACCTCGCCTTTGAAGACGCCTGCCGGGGTAGCGAAGCGCAAATTCGTCAGCACCTCAACCACTACCAGCCCCAGTGGGAAACCGCCCGCCAAGCAGGCACCCGTGCCCTGGATGTAGGCTGTGGCCGTGGCGAATGGTTGGCGCTGCTCTCAGAGCAAGGGTTTACCCCCCACGGTGTCGACCTCAACATTGCCATGGTAGAGCATTGCCGCGAACGCGGCTTCGACGTCACCCACGCCGATGCCGTCAACGTAATGCGCCGCGAACCCGAAGGCAGCCATGCGCTCGTCAGTGCCTTCCACTTAATCGAGCACCTGCCGTTTGACGTGCTGTACAACCTAGTGGACCAAGCCAACCGCATTCTGGCCCCCGGCGGCGTACTGATTCTGGAAACCCCCAACCCAGAAAACGTACTGGTAGGCAGCCACACCTTCTACCACGACCCCACGCACCGTAACCCCATCACGCCCACGGCCATCTCGTTTTTGCTCACCTACCTGGGCTTTAGCGATGTCGAAATACGGCGCTTCAACCCCTACCCGGAAGAAGCCAAAGTGCCCGGCGACGACCCGCTCACCGCACGCGTAAACGGCCACCTGTGTGGCCCGCAGGATTTTGCCGTGGTAGGCCGCAAAGCCGCCCCAGCAACCGAGAACGCACCCCTCGAAACAAACGCACCGGCACAGGAGAGCACGCAGTGAGAATTTTGCTAAACGCCACGCTCGTGCCCTTTATGCGCGGCGGTGCCGACTACCACATAGAAGGCGTAGCGAAAGCCCTGCGCGAACACGGCCACGAAGTAGAGCTACTGCGGCTACCGTTCCGCTTTAGCCCCGAAAGCGACATTCGCCACCTGATGGAGTACGTAGAAAGCCTGGATATGAGCGCCCCTAACGGCGTCACCATCGACCGTGCCATTAGCCTGCAGTTTCCCGCCTGGGGCATTACCCACCCCGAGCACACCGTGTGGGTGATGCATCAGCACCGCGCCTGCTACGAGCTATGGCAAGAAGACGAGGCCAACAGCGCCCAGCGCCAACTGCGCGAGACCGTTCACGCCTTTGATAACCGCCACCTAAGCAACGTGCGCCAGTTGTTCGCCAACTCCCAGCGCGTGGCAGAGCGCCTCAAGCACTACAACGGCCTAGACGCCAAGCCGCTCTACCACCCACCGTTTGGTGCAGAGCAGTTCCGCTGTGAAGAAGAGTGGGGCTACATTTTCTGCCCCAGCCGCCTGGAAAGCCTAAAGCGCCAAGACCTGCTGATTGAAGCCGCCCGCTACCTAAAAAGCCCCACTAAAATCATCATTGCCGGCGAAGGCGGCCAGCGGGCACGCTACCAACAGCTGATTGAGCGCCACGGCCTGCAGCAGCAAGTGAAGCTGGTAGGGCGCTTCACCGAAGCCGAAAAACTCGCCTGGTACGCCCACGCCATGGCGGTATTTTTTGGCCCCTATGACGAAGATTACGGCTACATCACCCTAGAAGCCATGCTAGCCGCCAAGCCCGTCATTACCTGCCGCGATAGCGGCGGGCCGCTGGAATTTGTGCAGCAGGATGAAACCGGCTGGGTGGTAGAGCCCGACCCCCAAGAGATTGCCGCCGCCATTGATGCCGCCTGGGAAAACCGCCCCCGCACCGCCGAGATGGGCAGGGCAGGGCAAGCGGCCTACCACCGCGCAGGCATTAGCTGGGAACAGGTGGTTGCCACGCTGCTAGGCGAGGAGGGCAGGGCATGAAGATCGCCCTTATCGCCCCCAGCGGTGTGCCGTTTGCAGTAGGTGGCGCCGAAAAGCTCTGGTGGGGGCTACTGCACCACACCAACCAGCTGAGCGGCCACCAGATGGAGCTGATTAAGCTACCCGCCGCCGAGCGCAACTTTGCCGAGCTAATGGCCAGCTACCAGCGCTTTAGCGAGCTGGATCTCAGCCATTTCGACCGGGTGATTTCCACCAAATACCCCGCCTGGATGGTGGCCCACCCAGACCACCACCTCTACCTGCAGCACACCCTGCGCGGGCTATACGACACCTACCCCTGGCCTAAGCTGGCAGGGGCTGACCCCTTTACGCCCCAGGCCTGGCCCGGCGGAAAAGGCCAGCGTGCCATACGCCTGCTGCGCTACCACCCAGAAATGCTGCGCCTACGCCGCCTGCTGGCCGCCACGCCGGAACGCGCCCAGCTACCCGAACTGTTTGCCTGCCTAAAGCGCCTGATGCACGGCCCCTGGCTACCGCCCGCCGTGAAAGAGGGGCTGTTCGCGTTTCCCGGCCCGCTTAGCCGCGCGGTGATTCACCACCTGGACCGCATTGCCACCGCCCCCAGCGAAATCACCGCCTACCACGCGATTTCCCGCAACGTGACCCGCCGCGCCGACTACTTCCCCGAAGGGGTCGCGGTGAAGGTGATTCACCACCCCTCCGACCTACCGCCGCCCGCCAACGCACCGGCTGTGGAGGAGAACACCCCAGGCTACCTGTTCACCGTCAGCCGCCTGGATGGCCCCAAACGGCTCGACCTGCTGGTGCGCGCGTTTCTACTAACGAAGGTAGACCTAGAGCTACGCATTGCCGGCACCGGCCCGATGGAGGCCGAGCTAAAAGCCCTGGCCGCTAACGACCCCCGCATCCGCTTTCTCGGCTTTGTACGCGACAGCGATGTAGCCGCCCAGTACCAAGACGCCCTGGCGGTGCCGTTTTTACCGTTTGATGAAGACTACGGCCTGATTACCGTTGAAGCCATGAGCGCCGGAAAGCCGGTGATGACCACCACCGATGCAGGCGGTGTAAACGAATTTGTTAGCCACGGCGAAACCGGCTGGTGCGTAGCCCCCACGCCGGAAGCGCTCGCCAGCGCCATTACCCAAGCCGCAGAGCAGCGCACCCGCACCCGCGCGATGGGCGAAAACGCCCGCCAAGCCGTCGCCCACGTTACCTGGCAAGACACCGTGCGCGAACTGATTACCACCCCCGGCCAGCCCAGCGAAAGCGCCCCCGAGCGCTTCCCCGTGGTGCAAGGCATAGGGGCAGGCGGCGGGGCAAGCGCAGAGCCAACCACTGGCAAACACTGGCTAGTGCTGAACACCTACCCGGTTTATCCCCCCATGGGCGGTGGGCAGAGCCGCATGTTCCACCTCTACCGCCATGTGGCTTCCGAGCTGGGCATTCGGGTAACGCTACTAGTGCTGGCCCCGCCCAACACGCCCGAGCAGTGCCGTGAAATAGCCCCCGGCCTGGTGGAACACCGCGTACCGTTAAGCCGCAGCCAAGCCCGCCAGCAACAAGCGCTGCAAGCCGCGCTAGGCGTACCGGTGGACGATATAGCCGCCATACAAGGCTGGCGCGACAACCCGCGCTACATTGAACTGCTGCGCCACTACGCCCAAACCGCCACCCAAGGCGTGTGTGCCCACCCCTACTTGGTTCACGCCCTGCGCGAACACCTAAACGTAGCGTGGTGGTACGAAGCCCACAACGTTGAAACCGACCTTAAACGCGCCATTCTAGCGAGCCCCCTGGCCCAGCAAGACCCCCAGGCGCTCAAGGCCATGGCCGAGGTAGAGCACGCCGAACAGCGCGCCTGCCAAGCCAGCCAGCAAGTGCTGGCCTGCGCAGAAGGCGATTTAGCCACCTTCCGCCACCGCTACCAGCTGCCCGCCGACAAAGGCTGCGTGATACCCAACTGCGCCGATTTGAGCGCGCTGCCGTTCATTGATATGGCCACCCGCCAGCAGTGGCAGGCCCGTTTGCAGCAGCACCGCCCCGTGGCGCTGTTTTTAGGCAGCTGGCACGGCCCCAACCTGGAGGCCGCTGAGTTTATTTGCCGCACCCTGGCCCCCGCCTGCCCCCAGGTGGTGTTTTATTTAGCGGGCAGCCTGTGCGACCATCCCGACTTTCGCCACCTGCCGCCCAACAACGTGCGCGCCCTGGGGCGGGTAAGCAACAGCGAGCTAGCCGTACTGCTGGCCAGTGTGGATGTCGCGCTCAACCCGATGTTCTCGGGCTCCGGTAGCAACCTAAAAATGCTCGACTACACGGCCAGTGGGGTGCCGGTGCTCACCACACCGTTTGGCAACCGGGGGCTTGATTTCAACGCCCAGCAGGTATGGGTAGCAGAAAAAGCGGAGTGGCCCGCCGCCCTAAAGGAACTGCTGGCAACCCCCACTGCCCAGCGCCAAGCGCGGGTAGCCAGCGCCAGAACACGTACCGAACAGCAGTTTGCCTGGGCGGGGGCAGTAAAACGTATCGCGGATTGCGGCAAGCCCATTAACGGGCTATGATGTCTTAATAGATTAATGAACACAGTTCGAAAACTCGTTTAACCCAGCGCAACAGCAGGTGAAACCATCGTTGTCATAGCCGGTGTAAACGCGTTAAAAAGGCCACGGGCCATCAAGTGTTAAGTTGAGTGACCATCGTTAAATAAGCGATAATTATTTCTCTCACTCAATAGTCTGATGGCAAAACATAGGGCGCTATCATTGACTTGTCATGTTTCTGCCCTATACATTAACCGCGTGAGCCGAGTGCGACGACGGTAGTAGAAGACAAGGAAACCCCCTTTTAGCTACCCCCCCCGTTCAACAACGGCAACGCATAACGCTTCACCTTGAGCGCTCAAGGTAATGAACGGCCTGCTTCAACACTGGGGCGGCCACTGCAAAGCAAGGAGACTATAGTCCCATGGCAACACAAGAATCTTTAGATCTAGCTCAAATGCTGTATGTCGCTTACTATGGCCGTCCGGCTGACCGCGCTGGCCTGAACTACTGGGCAGACGAAATCGACGCTAACGGCGTAGATGCAATGGTCAATGCGTTTGGCAACTCTGCTGAGTTCGAAGCGCGTTTTGGCAACCTAAGCAACGAGCAGTTGATCAACAACCTGTACCAGCAAATGTTTGGCCGTAGTGCTGAACTGGCTGGCCTGGACTTCTACTCTGCGCAGCTGGCTAACGGCGAAAGCACCCTGGCTGAGATCGCTCTGGACATCGCTAACGGTGCCCAAAACGAAGACGCCACCGCACTGAGCAACAAAGTAGCGGTAGCGGCTAACTTCACCGCCGCCATCGACACCACTGAAGAAGTGCTGGCCTACGCAGGCGACAGCGCTGCTAACAGCGCGCGCGACTTCCTGGCAACTGTTAATGCTGAAACTGACGCAGAAACTGTTGACGTTGACGCCCAGCTGAGCTCCTTGGTTCAAGCTGACCAAGACGAAACGACTGCCGGTGAAACCTTCACGCTCACTGCAGGCCCGGATACCTTGACTGGTACTACTGGCAACGACACGTTCAATGCCTTGACCGTTCGTGCTGATGGCACCGATGCGACAACCCTGTCTGCTTTTGACAGCATTGACGGCGGTGCGGGTGAAGACACGCTGAATATCTACACCGATACTGGCCTAAACCAAGTTCAGCAAGGTACTGTTAAAAACGTTGAAGTAATTAATATTTTCAACGCCACTGCAGGTGCAGAGCTGGGCAGCGCGGCTACTTCAGTAGATGCATCCGGCTTCGAAGGTGCCGAGCAAGTTTGGCAGATCGATAACGCGATTGCTGTGACCGAACTGGCCGAAACTACTGCTGCTGGTTTCCGCAACACTGAGCAAGCTACCCTGGCTGTGACTGCTGCTGCCGCTGCTGCGTCCGCAACTATTGCTCTGGATGGCGCACAAGGTAATAGTGCAAGCGCATTTGCTGTAAACGTGGATGGTGAAGCGCTAAATGCCGTCAACGTAGCTGGTAGCATCGAAGACGGCCTGACTACTGATGCTGCTGGTGCATCCATCAATCTAGATGTCACTGTTGGTGAAGACGAGCAGACCTTAACGGTCAACACTGCCGTTGACACGACTCTTACAGTAGATGACTCGGCTTCCACAGATAAAGTCACCTCTGTTGACGCTTCTGCCTCTACTGGTGGCGTAACGTTTGTTGGTAATGATGATGTAGCTGATATTGCTACCGGCGAAGGCGACGACGACGTTACCCTCAACACTCTGTTCTCAGCGACTGTTACTGCTGCATCCGTTGTGACCGGTGCTGGCGACGACATCATCACCATCGACACTGCGAATAACATCACTGATGCTGGTGATATTACTGTCGATGCTGGTGAAGGCGATGACACCGTCATTGTTGCGGATATCGACGATATTTCTACCGGCTCTGTTATCGACGGCGGTGAAGGTACTGATACGCTGCAAACAACGGGCGGTACTCTGGACGCGGAAGACTATACGCTGTTGAACAACGTCTTCGTAAACTTCGAAGAGCTGACGTTCACTGCTGCTTCTGCATTCGACGCGTCTCGTCTTGCTGGTTACAACGAATTTAACCTTCAGTTGGGTAGCACTGGTGCTACTGGTGTGGTCAAGGTGGCCGACAACCAGGCGCTGACGACTGGTGGAAGCTTGACCGCTACTGCAGCTGGCTATGATGCTACTGACGCTGCAAATGTTGTGTACGCTGGTACTCTCGACATCACTGCCACTGCTAATGCCACCGTTACTGCTAATGCGGAAACTGTTAACCTGACAGTGAACGCTGTGGAAGGTGCTACGACTACTGGCACTCTTGTAGGTGATGTAGAACAAGCAACCATCAGCGTTAACAACTACGTTGAAGCAGATGACGCTGCTGCATTCCAAGCTGCCGATGTAGTTGTTACCAACTCTGCAACCGAGCTTGAGGCACTGACTAGCCTGACTCTGGTAGGCGATGGCGCTGTTGCTGTGACTAACGTTGATGATACCGACCTAGTTACCGTTGATGCCTCGGCGCTGAACACTGTCGATGCTAATGGCGATGCCGCTACTGGCCTGACCTACACATCTTCCAACACCCTAGCAGAAACCATCACCTTGGGTGACGGCGTTGATGCACTTACCATGAATGCTTCTACCGTTGCCGCCATGGACAGCATCATCAGCTTCAACCTTGCTACTGACGATGCTGGCGCATTCGACGCCGCTGCATCTGATGATCTAGCCTTCGGTACCGTGGGAACTGCCACAGCTATCGGTGAAGTAAGCGCTGCTAACCTGGATCTTGCCCTGGTTGACGTTGCAAGCAATGCTGGTGCTGCTAATGGTGTGATCTTTGACTTCGGTGGCGACACCTATGTCTTCCAAGATGCCAACACTGATGGCATCGTTAATGACAACGACGCCCTGATCCAACTGGTGGGTGGTGTTGACCAAGATCTGCTGGTAGATATGTTTGCTATCGTTTAATCCCTCTCTCTGAGAAGGATGCCTATCATTAGATAGGTAGCGCACCTAAACCCCTGGCCTTGGCTGGGGGTTTTTTATTCCATATATTCAAGGAGCTACAATGAATCAATGGGTGGCGGTCTCTAAAGACGATCATGCTCAGTGGTACTATTGGCCCCGCGACAAGTATCACTTTGCCCAAGCGCAACAGGTGGTGCCGGTGCTGTTGGCCGAGCTGGGTAAATTATTACCCCACTTCGCCTTGGGGTTTATCAAAGAACAGGGTGCTTACACCCCTGTGGCCCTGCTAAGTTTGGACGGTAAAACCAATCACTACCTGCACCCGGAAGGCAAGTGGCTGGGCACCTACGTGCCCGCAGCGTTGAGGGGGTATCCGTTTCGCTTGGCAGAGCAGCAGGGGGAGAGTAAGCAGCTTGTGCTGTGTGTCGATCAAACCGTATTGACCGAGGAGCCTTCTGCCAAGCCTCTTTTTGATGAGGGCGGGCAGCTTGCGAAGGGGGTGGCGAAGACGCTGGATTTCCTAACGCAGTGCGAAAAGAATCGTCAGGTGACGGCTGCTTGTGCGCAAAAGCTCGCCGATGCGGGCGTTATTGAAGCGTGGCCATTGGAGATTGGCCGTGGCGAGGGTAATGAGCCACTTAAGGTGAATGGTCTGTATCGTATCAATGAAAAAGCGCTCAACGGCTTGGGCGCTGAAGCGCTGCACGCCCTGCGCGGTGGCCCGCTTTCGTTAGCCTATGCGCAAATGTTCTCCACCCATCAGCTGCATGAACTCACCAAGCGCATTGAATACTTGGCCCAAGCAGGGGCTGCTCAAGGTGTACCTGAGAATATAGACTCCCTGTTTGATAGCGGCGAAGATGACGACCTAACCTTTGATTTTGATAGCTAACGAAGGAGCAATGACCATGGCAGACGAACAGAAGCAAACGATCACGATTGACGGCACCGAGTACAACGCCGCTGACCTTTCCGACAACGCCAAGCAGCAGGTCGCCAACCTGCGCGTGACCGATGCGGAAATTGAAAAGCTCAAGCAGCAGCTGGCGATTTACCAAACCGCACGTACTGCTTATGCACGGGCATTGAGTGAAGAGCTGCCCCAGAAAGAGGCGACACATTGATGAGCCTTGTTTGGATTACCGCCCTGGGCCTTGCCTTGGGCGGCTGCGTGCCGTTTGTGCCGATTATTTGAGCGCCTCACCTTGCCCAATAGACCATTCATTAGCGGCTAAAAAATACGGCAGGTTCGACCCTAAAGCGGGCTGATAATGCCTCAATATGGCGACGTGTCAGTTCGCGTTTTCGATTAAGCACTTTTGAGACATAAGATTTGCTGCCGATTTCGGGAAGATCGGCAGTACCTAAGTCGTTCTGCTTCATTAGAAATTTCAGCATATCCACGCCATCCAGCGCCGATAGGGATTCGTTAAAAGTTGAGAGCTCAGGAGCCGTGTCTTCCCACTCCTCGATAACATCGGTCAGCCGCTCAATGAGAAAGTCATTATCCTCATTTTCCTCGTCTAGCAGCGTTTCTACTAAGGCCAGAGCGTCTTCATACTCGGCGTGATGATGGATTCTCACGAGGAAGGGCGCTTCTTTAAATAGCTTGTCAGCGGGTTGGATAATAGCGATTGCGTTCATTATCTCTTCTCCTGTGCGTATTTTTTGCACAGTGTGTTGTACTCGGCGTGAGTCACTAGGTGCTTGGCAAACAACCGTTGTTTTTCAAAGTCTATAAAGGCAATAAGCCTCAGATTATTACCCCCTATGTCAACCACCCACCATTTGTCCACGTATTTGAAGTTATCTAGGCTTGGAAACATGGCTTTCATGTTTTCTGGGTTAAGTGGTTAATCTAATATTTTCGTGTATTATCGATGCGAGGATCTCGGGCACGGATGGAACCATGGCAAGAAGGCGCTTTATTGCTCCACTTTCTGACTCTGAACAGCAGACGCTGACCTCTGCTTATCAAGATGGTGAGAAGCGCGCCTTACGTCGTCGT
>Ga0098069_100399_pt1 | contig 20056 bp, 20 predicted proteins | sample 27_taG_FD_92584 | JGI IMG/M metagenome (GOLD analysis project Ga0098069, IMG submission 92584) | Marine viral communities from Cariaco Basin, Caribbean Sea - 27_WHOI_OMZ | ecosystem: Environmental > Aquatic > Marine > Oceanic | place: Caribbean Sea: Cariaco Basin | collected 2014-11-09 | reverse complement strand
TGAGCGCAGGTGAGTACTCCATGACATTTCAGAAACGTGGATAAGACCTTCAACACCTTCAGCAACTTCGATAAATGCACCGTAATCTGCGATCACAACTACTTTACCTTTTACTTTGTCACCAACTTTTAGGTTCTCGTCAAGAGCTTCCCATGGGTGCTTGCTAAGCTGCTTAAGACCTAACTGAATTCTTGTTTTAGCCTCATCAAAGTCAAGGATAACAACGTTCAGTTTTTGATCAAGCTCAACGATCTCGTTTGGATGGTTGATTCTAGACCAGCTAAGATCGGTGATGTGGATAAGTCCGTCAACACCTCCAAGGTCAACGAATACACCGTAAGAAGTGATGTTCTTAACAGTACCTTCAAGTACCTGACCTTTTTCAAGCTGCCCGATAATTTCTTTTTTCTGCTCTTCGATATCGGCTTCGATAAGCGCTTTGTGAGAAACAACAACGTTCTTGAATTCGTGGTTGATCTTCACCACCTTGAATTCCATTGTTTTTCCAACGTATGCATCGTAATCCCTGATTGGCTTCACATCGATTTGTGAACCCGGAAGGAAAGCTTCAATACCAAATACGTCTACGATCATACCACCTTTAGTGCGGCATTTCACGTAACCGTTCACGATAAGACCCTCGTCATGTGCTTTGTTCACACGATCCCATGCCATAATAACACGAGCCTTACGGTGAGAAAGGATCAACTGTCCTGTAGCATCTTCACGCACATCGATCAATACCTCTACTTCATCCCCAACTTTAAGATCTGGGTTGTAACGGAACTCATTAAGAGAGATTACACCTTCACTTTTTGCATTGATGTCGATGATCGCATCACGATCTGTAATGTTGATCACTTTTCCGGTAACTACTTCATCATGTAAAGTGTCAACGAAATTTTCTGCTACAAGCTTTTCAAATTCTTCCAGCTTTTGATCGTCGATAGGATCAATTCCCTCTTCGTAGTTGTGCCAGTTGAATTCCTTTAAGAATTGCTCAGGATCTTGTTGCTGAACAGCCGCATCAGGTTGAGACTTAGCCCCCATACCTGCTACCGGTTGAATTTCAGCGTTTTCAGAACCCTGAACTTCTTGGTTTTTGTTTTCTTCAGCCATTGCTGATAATTAATTTGTATCCTGTATTCTTCCGGAAGATTTTCGCAATAAAAGAACACAGAAGTGTTTATAATATTGATTTTCAACCCTTTTAGTCTCCCGATCTATTGCTAAAAGGAGTGCAAAAATACAATTATTTTTATCAATTAACAATGTAGATATGAGATTTTAGATAGGAGATATGAGAATTGAAAATCCCAGTCAATAATAGCTGGCGAGAGATATAACTTAATCTTAATTGCTGAGAAACCTTAGATGCTTAGACATCATTTATTTCCCGCTGATTTTGCAGATAAACGCAGATGTTTTAAATCCTTAAATTACCTTCTTAAAATGTCGTTTTGGAAACCTTTGTTTGGTAGAAATAAAACCTGCCAAAGGGATTCATCTTCAAATTAAGCCATTGGAATTTGGTGCTTGTAATTTGAAGGTTATGATAATTGATCATTGCTAATTATTAATTGCCTCATCGTACAACTCCAGGATCTTTTCGAACTGTCCTGCTAGGGTGAGGTGGGAATTATCTATTTCTTTTGCGTCTTCAGCCTTTACAAGAGGGGAATCTTTTCTGGTGGTGTCTAAAAGGTCTCTTTCCTCCACATTTTCAAGCACCTCTTCAAAAGTGACATTTTCTCCTCTTTCCTGAAGCTCTAAAAACCGGCGTTGGGCACGTTCTTTGGCACTGGCAGTCATAAAGATCTTAAGCTCGGCCTTGGGAAAGACCACAGTCCCTATGTCGCGCCCGTCCATCACAATGCCTTTTTCCCTGCCCATTTCCTGCTGCTGGGCTACAAGCATTTCACGCACCTGAGGTACTGCGGCTATTTTGCTCACATACTGGGAAACCTCCATTTGCCTGATCGGTTTTTCAACATTTTCGCCATTCAGGTACATTTCCCCGAAACCCACTTCAGGGTTAAAGATGAACTTCAGCTTGATAAGAGGAAGATCGGCTATGAGTGCGGCAACATCGAAATGGGTTTCAGAAATGAATTTTTTCCGCAGCGCGTAAAGGGTAACTGCCCTGTACATCGCGCCTGTATCTACATACGCGTAACCCAGTTCTTTGGCCAGCTGCTTTGCCACGGTACTTTTACCTGTTGATGAAAAGCCGTCTATTGCAATGGTGATCTTTCTCGTCATAAATGTTGTTCTTCAGCTTAAAGAGCCAGAAATAAAGGCCCTCAAAAATGCCATTTTTGGCACCTCTGCAAAAATAGGTATTTCTTACAGGTTTAAAAGGAAATCGTTCTGAAACAAAAAAGCCCCGCCAGTAGCGGGGCCTGTAACAAATATTCCCTAGAGTTGCTTAGGGTTCTTAACTTTCTCATCGAGAATTGCCAGGTCAATTACCTGAGACATTTCTTTCACATAATGAAAGGTAAGACCTTTGAGGTATTCTTCCTTAATATCTTCAACATCCCGGCGGTTCTCTTCACAAAGAATGATCTCCTTGATATGAGCCCGTTTTGCAGCCAGGATCTTCTCTTTGATCCCGCCAACCGGAAGCACTTTACCACGCAGGGTAATCTCTCCCGTCATGGCTATGCTCTTCTTCACTTTTCGCTGGGTGTACAGCGAAACCAGCGAGGTAAGCATGGTGATACCGGCACTTGGGCCGTCTTTTGGCGTAGCGCCTTCGGGCACGTGAATGTGAACGTTGTATTTATCCATCACTTCAGGATCTATCCCTAAAGCTTCGGCGTTACCTTTTATGTACTCAAGAGCAATGGTAGCCGATTCTTTCATTACTTTCCCGAGGTTCCCGGTAATATTGAGGGAACCTTTTCCTTTAGAAAGAATAGATTCAATGAACAGGATATCTCCTCCTACCTGCGTCCAGGCCAATCCTGTAACCACCCCGGCAGTTTCATTGTCTTCGTATTTGTTGCGCTCGAGCTTAGGGCTGCCCAAAACATCAAGAATATCCGAATCTTTGATCTTAATGTTGTACTCCTCTTCCATCGCCATGTTCTTGGCGGCATAACGCACCATTTTGGCAATTTGCTTTTCGAGGCTACGCACGCCCGATTCCCTGGTGTAGCCTTCAACGATCTTCTCCAGCTGTTTTTTGCCAATCTTCAGGTTCTCTTTGGTGAGGCCGTGTTCTTTTAATTGCTTCGGAAGTAAATGCTGTTTCGCAATCTCCACTTTCTCTTCAATGGTGTACCCGGTCACGTTAATGATCTCCATCCTGTCGCGCAGGGCCGGCTGAATGGTTCCCAGGTTATTTGCAGTGGCAATGAACATCACCTTGGAAAGGTCAAACGGCATCTCGAGGAAATTGTCGTGAAATTCACTGTTCTGCTCCGGATCCAACACCTCCAGCAAGGCTGAAGAGGGGTCGCCGCTATGGCCAATGCTCAATTTGTCAATCTCGTCAAGCACAAAAACAGGGTTGCTGGTTCCGGCTTTTTTGAGGGATTGAATGATCCTTCCGGGCATAGCGCCTATATAAGTTTTTCTGTGTCCCCGTATTTCGGCTTCATCCCTAAGTCCGCCGAGCGACACCCGCACATATTCTCTGCCCAAAGCTTCGGCCACAGAACGCCCAAGGCTGGTCTTACCAACTCCCGGAGGACCGTAGAGACATAAAATAGGAGATTTCATATCGTTCCTCAACTTGAGAACCGCGAGATATTCAATAATCCTTTCCTTTACATCTTCAAGACCATAATGATCGCGGTCAAGGATGCGCTGCGCACGCTTTAAATCGAATTTGTCTTTACTGAAGTCATTCCACGGCAAATCCAGAAACAGGTCGAGATAGTTCCGCTGAATGGAATATTCGGCCACCTGCGGATTCATCCGCTGCATTTTTGCCAGCTCCTTGTTGAAGTGCTCGCTTATATTCTCGGGCCATTTCTTCTTCTTCGCCCGGGCACGCATCTCTTCTACTTCCCCTTCATGAGAAACCCCGCCAAGTTCCTCCTGGATGGTCTTCATTTGCTGGTGAAGAAAATACTCCCGCTGCTGCTGGCTCATATCACTTTGCACCTTGCTCTGAATGTCATTTCTGAGTTCCAGCTTGTGGTACTCCATATTCATGAACTTAAGGGTAGCGAGTGCACGCTCTTTAAGATCATTGGTCTCAAGCAGCTTCTGCTTTTCCTCTACAGAAAGGTTCATATTTGAGGAAACAAAATTGATAAGGAACGAAGGACTCTCAATATTCTGAATCGCAAAAGAAGCTTCCGAAGGAATGTTGGGACTGTTCTTAATAATTTGCAGGGCCAGTTCTTTGATAGAATCAATAATGGCTTTAAACTCTTCATTTTCCTCGGCAGGACGTGCCTCGGGCACTTCAATGATCCTGGCCTTCAAAAATGGCTTATCGGCAATCACTTCATCTACTTCAAAACGCTTTTTCCCCTGAATGATCACGGTAGTATTTCCATCGGGCATTTTAAGCACCCTCAGGATCCTTGCTACCACCCCAATTTTGTTAATATCCTGCGCAGTAGGGTTCTCTACCTTTTCATCTTTTTGGGAAACCACCCCAATCACTTTTGTGTCGTTGTTGGCTTCATTGATAAGTTTAATCGAGGTATCGCGGCCTGCCGTAATAGGTATTACCACCCCTGGGAAAAGCACTGTGTTTCTAAGGGGTAAAATAGGTAATACTTCAGGAAGGTCTTCTTTGTTTATTTCTTCTTCATCTTCAGGAGTCATTAGGGGGATCAACTCTGCATCTTCATCTATCCCCTGTAATGACAGACTGTCAAGATTTTTAAATTTTGTTCTGCCCATATCTGTTTTTAAGTCAAACTGTCACTGCAGTTATTATATCACAATCTATTTAGTTACTTTATTACCTTTACTCATACTGTATAACAGGCATTTAAAGCACATTTAGACACATTATTTCAATTCTTATGCCAACGTACAGAAAATCAATTAAAAGAAAATTCTGCAAAACTGTAACAATTTAAAAACTATCTCATCTTTATAATAAAGCTTTAAGATTTTGACACTAACCACCACACATATTGATGAGCTTTTGGATAAATGCCGCCGGGGAGACGAGCGGGCTCAAATGAAAGTGTACAAAAAGTACAGCAAAGCCATGTACAACGTGGCGCTGCGCATTGTAAAGGATTCTGCGGAAGCTGAAGATATCATGCAGGAATGCTTTTTAAAAGCCTTTGACAGAATTGACACTTTTGAAGGGACCTCAACATTTGGCGCATGGCTGAAAAGGATAGTTGTAAACCACAGCATAGGCGTGTACAACAAGAACACACGCTATAGCGAAGTAGAATACAACGACCAGTTTAAGCATGCTGCCGATGACTCCAGCGGAATTGATTCCGAAGAAGAAGAACAAAATCCTAAAGTAAAGATGATCTTAAAAACGATGGAATCATTAAAAGAAAACTACCGGGTAGCGCTAACCCTCCATTTGATTGAAGGTTATGATTACGAGGAAATATGTGAAATTTTAAATATTACCTACGCCAATTGCAGAACAACAATTTCACGGGCTAAAGAAAGCCTTCGCACCAAATTACTGAGCTATGAAAAATGATAGAGACTTAAAAGACCTTTTTGACGGGCTCGATTTCGATATTGCCGAACCTACCCCCCAGCATGAAGACCGCTTTAGGGATAAATTACGGCAACGGCCTCAAAAAAAGAAACCCAGGCACAACGGGCTTATCACGATGTGGCTACCTGTAATGGCAGTGGCTGCAAGCTTCCTGGCAGCAGTACTTCTCTTTCAGGGGGTATTTGCCAATCCTTTCTCCCATACACAGGAACTGGCAAATGTCTCTCCCGAGATGAAACAAACCCAGGAGTTCTATTCTTCAGTAATAAGAACAGAACTCGCTGCCCTGCAGGAACAAAAAACCCCCGAGACCGAAGCTGTGATCAATGACGCCCTTGCCCAGCTCGATATCCTGGAAAAAGATTACCAGAACCTGAAAAAAGACTTGGGGAAAAGCGGCCAGGACCAGAGAGTGATCTTCGCCATGATCACCAATTTTCAAAAAAGAATTGACCTGTTAAAAATGGTACTTGAGAAAGTAAATGATATAAACACCCTAAAAAACACCAATCATGAAAACACTATTATATAAGGCATTAATCGTCTTCTTCCTTGTCCCGGCTGTGGCATGCGCCGAAGGAGATTTTAGAGGAAAGTACACCAAGCAAAAACGCGTGAAGAAAGAATTTAAGGTCTCGGCCAGTGACATGCTGAAGATCTCCAACAGCTACGGCAACATTGATATTGTGACCTGGGATCAAAACCGCGTAGAAATTGAAGTCTTGGTTCGCACCAACGGCAATGACGAAGAAAAGGTGGAACAGCGCCTACGGGAAATCGATGTGGCTTTTAACCAGACTACCGGGCAGGTGACCGCAAAAACCATTCTCGAAAAAAACAACAACAATTCTTTTTGGGGAAGCCTTTTTGGATGGAGCAGCAGCAATGTGAACATAGAGATCAACTACAGGGTGAAAGCCCCTGTGACCAACAGCGTAGACCTTTCTAATGACTACGGAAGCATTAACCTCGACAAGCTTAAAGGTGATGCTCAAATCTCCTGTGACTACGGAAAAATCATGATAGGCGAACTCCATGGTAACAACAATGAGCTGGATTTTGACTACACCCGAAACAGCAGCATTGGCTATGTAAAACGTGCCAGGATCAACGCCGATTATTCTGAATTCACTGTTGATGAGGCAGGAACCCTTGACCTGAGCGCAGATTATACCGATTCTAACATCCTGAAAGTAGAACAGCTTTCTTTCAACAACGACTACGGTTCCCTAAAAGTTGAAAAACTAAAGAATGTAAAAGGTGAAGGCGACTACCTGGGGATTAAAATAGGGCTCGTCTACGGCAGCCTTGACCTCAACCTGGACTATGGGTCGCTGGTAATTCAAAAGATCATGCCCAGCTTTAGGGAAATCAGGGTCAACAGCGATTATACCGGGGTGAAGCTGGGATATGACACAGAAGCGCCTTTCCGTTTTGAGATAAAAACTTCATATGGAGGCGTTAATGGAATAGATAACAGTAACTTTAATGTGAACAGGCGCAACCAAAGCGGCAGCGACAACTATTACCAGGGGTACTACCGCAGCGAAAATACCGGAGGAAGAATCTATGTAGATTCCAGCTATGGCAGCGTCTCCTTCCTGGACTAATATTTACACGACATCAATCAATTAAAACCACTTAAAATGAAAACATTACTCACTCTTTTTGCAGCTCTTTTTTGTGTCACCGCCAGCCACGCCCAATGGTGGCAGGGCACAAAAAAAGTAAATGGCAACGGCAATATGGTTACCCAAACCCGAAATGTACCAGATTATGACGCGGTATCCCTCACCGGATCCATGGATGTGATCCTGGTGAAAGGCAGGGAAGGAAGCTTAAAGATCGAAGCCGAAGAAAACCTGCAGCAGCACATTGAAACCGAAGTTAACGGCGGAAGGCTTAAAATTTCAGTCGAAAAAGGCTATTCTTTGAACCCTTCCGGAAATAAGGGAATCACCATAACAGTTCCATTTGCAGATATCGAAAATGTGAGCCTTACGGGATCGGGGGACATACGTTCCAACGACATGGTGAGCTCCCAAAAATTTTCGATCAACATCACCGGATCTGGAAATGTTAGCCTGCCCCTGCAAGCCAAAAGTGCTTCGGCAGATATCACAGGATCTGGAGATATTGACCTTACCGGCAAGGCCGAAGATTTTGACTGCAAAGTGACAGGCTCGGGAGATATCAGCGCCTTTGATTTTAAGTGCCAGTATGTTTCGGCCATGGTGACCGGCTCGGGAGACATTCAGGTTTATGCATCAGAATCTCTAAAAGCAAGCACCCCGGGTTCGGGAGATATCGAGTACAGGGGAAATCCAAAAAAAGAGGATTTCAGGACGATGGGTTCTGGATCTATCAGCAAAAATTAAAACTTCAGAAATAAGCTCGCGGCTTAAAGACCTCATCCCGGCAGGGTGTCAAAAAAGGGGTTTTTAAGCCGCTTCTTTTTTTGCCAGTTTTCCGGTTCGGGGAACCTTCAGCAATAAAAATACCCCTACCAGAAAGAAGGCTGTTATAAACAAAATGGAATACCGAATGCTGCCAAAAACCTGGGCAACCATTCCGTAGAGCAACATCCCTATCACAATGCCAATTTTTTCTGAAACATCATAAAAACTGAAGTAACTGGTGGTGTCAAGGGTGTCTTTAGGAAGCATTTTTGAGTAGGTGGAGCGCGAAAGGGTTTGAATGCCGCCCATTACCAGCCCTACCAGACCCGCAGCGATGTAGAATTGCAATGGCGTTTTCACAAAAAAGGCATAGATGCAAATGCCTATCCACAGCACATTCACCAGGATAAGCGTCTCTATATTCCCCATTTTTGAAGATAGCCGGGAGGTAATGGTGGCTCCTGCCACGGCAACCAGCTGGATTAAAAGAATACTCACAATTAATCCGGTTGTTGCGTCCTGCCCCGTCCAGTTCACTTCTTCGATCCCAAAATAGGTGGCGATCAACATCACGGTTTGCACCGCCATACTGTAAATAAAGAAGGCAGTTAAATACCTTTTTAGCTGCAAATTATTATCAAAAGACCTCCAAATCATCCTGATTTCTTTGTACCCGTTAAAAAGCACATCTCGCGTGAGTTTTTCCTTTTTATTGCCTTTTGGAAGGTAGTAGTAAGTAATTTGGCTAAAGCCAATCCACCAGATCCCGGTAAGAACAAATGAAAGCCTGGTGGGCATAGCCTCACTTTCAAACCCGAACCATTCGTAGTTAAGCACTAAAAGAAGACAGATGACAAGCAGGATCACACTCCCAATGTAGCCCAGTGAAAATCCCTTTGCACTTACCCTATCCTGCTGGTTTGGAAAGGCAATATCGGGCAGGTAAGAGTTATAGAAAACAAGGCTGGCCCAAAATCCTACCAGCGCCAGGAAATAGCACCCCAAACCAAATATGAGGTTTTCCAGGTTAAACCAGAAAAGCCCTATGCAGGAAAGGGCGCCAAGGTAGCAGAAGAATTTCAGGAAGTTCTTTTTATTCCCCACATAATCGGCGATCCCCGAAAGAAAAGGGCTTATCACTGCCACCAGCATAAAAGCCATTGCGGTCACGTAACTAATGAGGGAATCGTTATTAAAGTCAAACCCCAGCAGCTGCACCGTATCATGCACCACTTTTCCTTCTTCATCTTTAACAATGGTTAGGGCCGCATAAAAAATGGGGAAAATAGTTGAGGCTATTACAAGGCTGTAAACCGAATTTGCCCAATCGTAAAACGCCCAGGCGTTGAGTAATTTTTTACTTCCCTTGGGGAGTGATTTCATACAGGAAAAAATTAAAAGAGCTGCCAATTTTGGCAGCTCCTAAAATACTGAATTTTTAATACCTCTATTTAAAGGAAGTCACCCCGAATTTACGGGCTTCGGCTTTGGCTTCAGGAGCCCATTTTTCAATATTGTTGATTCGGGTTTGAGGGTTGGGGTGCGTACTGAGGAACTCAGGTGGAGCCTGCCCTCCACTTTCCTGAGACATTCTCCTCCAAAGGTTGGCAGCCTCGGCCGGGTCGTAACCTGCAATGGCCATGAGGGTCAATCCAATCCTGTCGGCTTCGGTTTCATGGCTTCGGCTAAAAGGCAGCATTCCGCCAAGGTTGGTACCAAGACCATAGGCCTGGGCTATAATTTGCTGGGTACTTTCGCTTTTACCCCCAACTGCGGCTCCCACAACTGCGCCCCCAACCTGTTGTAATTGGGCTGCACTCATACGCTGTGCCCCATGGTTTGCCACTGCGTGGGCTACCTCGTGAGCCATAATGGCAGCAACCCCTGTTTCATTTTTGGCAATAGGCATGATGCCGGAGTAAAAGGCGATCTTACCACCAGGCATTGCCCAGGCGTTCACCTGCTCATCCTTTATCAATGAATATTCCCATTCGTACCCATCAAGATACCCCTGGTAACCGTTGGCGTTCAGGTATCTTTCTGCAGCAACGGCAATTTTTCTACCCACATTTTCAACCATTCTTGCTTCGGGGGTATTTCTAACCACCTCACTCTGAGCCAGAACTTCATCATACTGCTGAAAAGAAGCAGGGAAGATCTGGGAATTGGAGACGAAATTCAAGTTTCTCTCACCGGTAAAAGGGTTCGTTTTACATCCTGCCAACAGGATTAAAAAACCAGCCACTATAGTTATTTGTCTCAGTTTCATAATTGATAATTTTGTTAAAGTTAATAAATCAAACCGGCCCCACTTGAAGCTTTAAATTAGGTTTAACAAAATACCTGCCAATCTTGAAAAGGCGCGCCCACGGCTTGCCCGGTAAAGATCCATATTTCGTACCTTGCACCCTTTCTCCTTTTATGACACAACAAAAAAAAGATCAAACCCCTGTGCAGAGGCTGCTGGTGCCCTCTTATATTTTAACCACAGGAAAAATACTTACCTCCATTTCCCCTTTTCTGGCCAGCAGGTTTGCAGCCAAACTTTTTCTCACGCCTTTCAGGTACAAACTTCCTGACCGGGAAAAGAAAATGGACAGGGAAAGTAAGCAGGAAAAATTGGTGCTGCCCCATTTTCAGAAGGAAATTGTGGTGTACCAATACGGCGATTCTTCCCGTAAAATTTTGCTCACCCACGGCTGGAGCGGCCGCGGCACCCAACTCGCTGTAATGGCCGAAGCCCTTATCAAAGCAGGATTTGCTGTAGTGAGTTTTGATGCCCCTGCACACGGGAAAGCAGCCGGAAAAATGAGCATGATGCCCCACTTCATAGAAGCCATAGAAGTCATCGAAAAAAAATACGGCCCTTTTGAAGCGGCCATAGGGCACTCCCTGGGGGGCATGGCGTCACTAAAAGCAGTTTCTAACGGCCTGCCCGTTAAAAAACTGATCATTATAGGTACAGCGAACAGCATTACCCACATCACCCGCGAATTTGCGCGTAACATGAAGATGAATAACAAAGTAGCAGACAAAATGAAAAGCTACTTTGACAGGAAGTTTGATGAGGATATGGATAAGCTCTCGGGTGCAGTTTCTGCGGAAGGAGTCAAAATTCCAACCCTGGTTATTCACGATGAAGATGATGTGGATGTGAACATCAGTTCGGCTTATGATATTCATGAAAAGCTTGAAAACAGTGAACTTATGATCACAAAAGGGCTTGGCCACCGCCGAATTTTAGGCAATTCAGAAGTTATTAAGAAAATCCTTGATTTTCTTTCGGTATAGTTCTTGTTTCTTCATTGGTAAATAACCTATGAAGCTTACCATCTCTATCATAATTTTAGTTCTTAGCCTGGGCTGTAACTCAAATGCGCAAGAAGCCAAAAACCAAAAAACCTATCCTGTTTCCAAGACTGAAGCCCAGTGGAAATCGGAATTAACTGCAGCAGAATTTCAGGTGCTTCGGAAAAAGGGAACCGAAAGGGCATTTTCAAGCCCCCTCAACCGTATCGAACAACCGGGAACCTTTGTTTGTGCCGCCTGTGGGAACGAATTGTACCAAACCCGCCATAAATTTGAAAGCGGGACCGGCTGGCCCAGCTTTGACCGACCAGTAGATGAAAAGAATGTAGATTACAGGCCCGACAGGACGGGCGGCTTTAGTGCTTTGGAGGTGTTGTGCGCCAATTGCGGCGGACATCTGGGTCATGTGTTTAATGACGGCCCCAGAAATACCACCGGAAAAAGACATTGTATCAATGGGGTCGCCATGGATTTTATTCCGAACAAAAATTAACTCGAACAAAGTTTACCAATTGTTTAAGAGAGCCACCCTTCCCTAATTTTTATATTTAAACAAACAAAAAGCAATGATCAAGAAATATCCCATAGAACGCTCAGAAGCCGAATGGCGAAAGCAACTTTCAGAAGAACAATACAGGGTGCTGCGCGAAAAAGGCACAGAAGCCCCACATTCCGGAAAGTACAACATGCATTTCCAGGAAGGTGCTTACCGCTGTGCTGCCTGTGACGCAAAACTCTTTGAGAGCGGCCAGAAATTTGAGAGCAACTGTGGCTGGCCCAGTTTTGACGAAGCTCTAGATGGAGCAATAGAATATGTTCAGGACAGGAGCTTTGGCATGATTAGAACAGAGATCCTCTGTGCTAACTGCGGCAGCCACCTGGGGCACGTTTTTGACGATGGCCCTACCGAAACCGGCCAGCGCTACTGCGTGAATTCGGCCAGTATAGAATTTGAATCTAAATCTAAACCTAAATCCTAATAATCATGAAAAAAATATTCCTTCTATTCGCACTAGTCAGTTTTAGCCTTACCTCCTGTTCCGATGACGGAGAAATTGGCCCGCAAGGCCCTCCTGGGGAACCTGGAGTAAATATCCTGGGACAGACTTTTGGAGACCTTACTGCCAGAAATTTCACTTTTGATGCCGACTTCAACCTGTACAACCACTACTTTGAGATTCCCGGGGATATAGAAATATATGAATCTGATGCCATTTTAGCCTACCGGCTTGAAGTTATCGGGGATGTGGAAACATGGAGTTTACTGCCAAAATCATATTTTCTTGAAGACGGAAGAATTATCCAGTACTCCTTTAACCACTCAGCCGAGGATGTGGAAATCCTGATTACCGGAAATTTTGACCTGGAAACTTTAAGTGAAGATTACCTTCAAAACCAGTATTTCAAGTTTGTGGTGGTGCCATCAGATTTTATAGATGAAATGAGCATTGATATATCCAATCACGATGCAGTGATGCAGGCACTGGATATTCAATAACAAATAAATCGGTTTGTAAATAAAAAATCCTTTTTCCTTCAGGGGAAGAAGGATTTTTTTTGGCCGGGTCTCAAAAAGGGCATTTTTGGAAGGATTTCCCGAAACCATATACTTTCGGTTTAAGGTTAATTTCCGTAAATTCGCTGTCTTAAATTCAGTTACATAAAATTCCGAATATGAGTAAATACGACGTTATAGTTTTAGGAAGTGGTCCCGGAGGCTACGTGACTGCCATTCGCGCATCACAGTTAGGATTCAAGACGGCTGTTATAGAAAAAGAAAATCTTGGGGGCGTTTGCCTCAACTGGGGGTGTATCCCTACCAAAGCGCTTCTTAAAAGTGCCCAGGTTTTTGAATACCTTAACCATGCTGAAGATTACGGATTAAAAGTTGAAAAAGCCGAAAAGGATTTTGGTGCCGTTATTAAACGCAGCCGAAATGTGGCCGAAGGGATGAGCAAAGGAGTTCAATTCCTGATGAAGAAAAACAAAATCGATGTTATTGACGGTTTCGGTAAACTAAAGTCGGGCAAAAAGATCGAGGTTACCGATAAAAACGATAAGAAGACAGAGTATTCCGCAGATCATATTATCATCGCAACAGGAGCGCGTTCAAGAGAACTGCCAAACCTTCCGCAAGATGGTAAGAAAGTAATTGGTTACCGCCAGGCAATGAGCCTTGAAAAGCAGCCAAAATCTATGATCGTAGTTGGTTCAGGAGCTATTGGCGTTGAGTTCGCTCATTTTTACAAGACCATGGGTACCGAAGTGACCATTGTAGAGTTCCTTCCTAACCTGGTGCCGCTTGAAGATGAAGAAATCTCAAAACAATTTGAGCGCAGCTTCAAAAAAGCAGGAATTAAGGTGATGACCAGCTCTTCTGTAGAGAGTGTAGATACTTCGGGAGACCTTGTAAAAGCACAGGTAAAGACCAAAAAAGGTATGGAAACCCTTGAGGCCGAAGTTGTACTTTCAGCCGTGGGTATCAAATCTAACCTTGAAAACATAGGGCTTGAAGAACTAGGCATCAAAACCGACAGGGATAAGATCCTTGTGAACGATTTCTACGAGACCAATGTAAAAGGAATCTACGCTATTGGAGACGTGGTAGCAGGCCCTGCACTAGCTCACGTGGCTTCTGCGGAAGGGATCACCTGTGTTGAGAAGATCAAGGGAATGCATGTAGAGCCTATTGACTACGGAAATATTCCCGGATGTACTTATGCCACGCCCGAAATTGCTTCAGTAGGTATGACCGAAAAGCAGGCTAAAGAGGCTGGTTACGAGCTGAAGGTTGGGAAATTCCCATTCTCTGCTTCCGGAAAAGCCAAAGCTGCCGGCACTCCTGACGGATTCGTAAAAGTGATCTTTGATGCCAAATATGGCGAATGGTTAGGCTGCCACATGATTGGGGCAGGCGTTACCGATATGATCGCTGAAGCTGTTCTTGGACGTAAACTGGAAACTACAGGGCACGAAGTGCTAAAAGCCATTCACCCTCACCCAACCATGAGCGAAGCAGTGATGGAAGCCGTAGCCGATGCTTACGGGGAAGTGATACACCTTTAAGAAGGTATATTGTATATTGTATATTGTATATTGAATAATGTATAATGAATAATGAATAATGTATAATGTGGGGCGGGTTATTTAGTTCCACAGAATAAAAAAACCTCCGGAAAAATTTCCGGAGGTTTTTTGTTTGTTGGCATTTGGAATTTGGTGCCTGGAATTTGGTGCTTGGTCTTGGTGCTTAGTGCTTGTAATTTCAATATAAAATATTCAATCTAAAATATTAAATTATTACTCCTTAATCTTTCCGGAGTCCTTCAATATAGCTTCCATACATATCTTTGAACTGCATCCCCTGCGAAAACCGGAATTTATTCAGCTTTTTGTATTCAACCAGCCCCCATAGCACAAACTCCTTCAGAAAATATTTGTCTTCTTCGGGTACGTTCGGCTGGTATTTGTTCACGAGGTCTTCAAGTGCCGGGATGGAATCAAGGGCTTTTTTGTATTCGGCATCCGAAGTTTCATCAAGCAGCTCAAAGCCACTTTCGGAGAAGAACCAGTCCACAATTTCGGAGTATGGATCTTTGGCATCGGGCTTCTGCAGCTTTTCGATCTTTGGGAACATGGTTGGGAAAAGTGATTTTACGGCTTCTCCTATAAGTTCCTGCGCTACCATGGCACTTCCCTCCTGCTCTCCTTCATAGACCAGCTCTATTTTACCGGTTATTGACGGAATGACCCCAAGGAAATCTCCCAGCCTGATAAGCGTCTTATTTTCGCCATTTTTGACAGCCCTGCGTTCGGCTGTGCTCACAAGGTTTTCAAATGCGGTAATACTCAGCCGTGCACTTATCCCGCTTCGGGAATCTACATATTCATGGTCTCGTGCCTCAAAACTTATTTGCTCCAGGAGGTCTTTGGCAAGTTCGGGAACCTGAACCATTTCCAGCTGCCCCTGCTCAAGCCTGGCTTCCTGCTGCGTGATCTTTTTGGCAGTTTTCACGTCTACGGGGTAGTGAGTGAGTATTTGGGAGCCAATCCTGTCTTTAAGAGGCGTTACTATGCTTCCGCGATTGGTGTAATCTTCGGGGTTCGCAGTGAATATAAACTGCATGTCTAAAGGCAACCTCAGCTTAAATCCGCGGATTTGTATATCCCCTTCCTGAAGAATATTGAATAAGGCTACCTGTATACGCGCCTGCAGGTCGGGCAGCTCGTTAATGACGAAAATACTTCGGTTGGCACGGGGGATCATTCCGTAGTGAATCACGCGGTCATCGGCATAATTCAGTTTCAGGTTGGCGGCTTTGATGGGGTCTACATCCCCAATAATATCGGCTACGGTCACATCGGGCGTGGCAAGTTTTTCAAAGAACCTTTCATTCCTGTGAACCCACGAAATAGGGGTCTCATCGCCCTGCTCCTCGAGTAGTTCCCGGGCATGGCGCGAAATAGGCCGAAAAGGATCATCATTGATCTCAGAGCCTTCAACTACAGGAATACATTCGTCTAAAAGATTTACCATCATCCTGGCGAGGCGTGTTTTAGCCTGCCCCCTCAAGCCCAGAAAGTTGATGTTGTGCTTTGAGAGGATTGCCCGCTCTACCTCAGGAATTACCGTATTTTCATACCCGTGAATCCCTTCAAAAGCCGGCTCGTTGTTCTTAATTTTTTTCAGCAGATTTTGCCTGAGTTCCTCTTTTATGCTTTTGCTTTGATAACCATAGTCCTTTAATGCTCCAAACGTGCTGAGCTTCTGTATATCCATGTCCTGAAAAATTTGTTTGAAAAAGGCCATTTTTGGGCCTCTACTTTTTTATCCTTTAATTTTTTTCTTGCGATTGGTCTCGTAATCTTCAAAGATCATTTCGCCAAGACCTTTAAGGCCGGTGAAGAATGCCTTGCCCTGGTTAGCCTGCGTAAATTCCCTTACAAAACGTTCCAGGTAAGGATCTTGCGCTATCATAAATGTGGTTATGGGAATGTGCAGCTTGCGCGCCTGGCTGGCTGCGTTATAACATTTTTCCACTATGTATGGGTCCAGCCCCACGCTGTTCTGGTAATAACTGCCGTCGCGTTCTCTCAAACAACTTGGCTTCCCATCGGTGATCATAAAGATCTGTTTGTTGGTGTTACGCTTGCGCCTAAGCAAATCCATTGCAAGTTCAAGCCCGGCCACTGTATTGGTGTGATAAGGCCCCACCTGCAAGTAAGGCAGGTCTCCTATTGAAATGCGCCAGGCGTCATTCCCAAAAACGAGTATATCGAGGGTGTCTTTGGGATACCTGGTAGTGATGAGCTCGGCCAGGGCCATGGCGACTTTCTTTGCAGGGGTAATCCTGTCTTCGCCATAAAGGATCATACTGTGGCTTATGTCTATCATAAGCACAGTACTCATCTGGCTCTTGTGATGGGTTTCTTCGACCACAAGATCGTCTTCGGTCATTCTAAAATCATCGGCGCCATGCTGAATCTGGGCATTTCGTAAAGATTCGGTCATGGAGATTTTATCGAGCGAATCCCCAAAATTATAATTCCTGAATTCTCCCGTGTGCTCGTCGCCCAACCCCAACTGCTTTGTGCTATGGTTACCCGACCTACTTTTGCGCAGCTTCCCGAAGATTTGATTGAGCGCCTGCTGCCTTATGGCCCTTTCGGTCTTGGCTGTTATGGCCATTCCTCCGCCTCCCTCAATTTCTTCACGGATGTAACCTTTTTTCTTCAGGTCTTCTATAAAATCATCTATAGTGTAATTTTCATCGGTGAGTTTGTATTCAGTATCAAGCTGCCTTAGCCATTCTATAGCCTCATCAAAATCTCCGGAAGTGTGGGTAATAAGTTCTTTAAAGATCTCAAAAAGCTTGTCAAAAGGAGGGATATTCTCGGCCTCAAACCTTTTAAACACAAAACCTTTTTTCACAAAATTCCTTTCCATGCCCTAATTTAATTGTTAGCATGAACATCTCACAAAAGACGAGGATAAATTTGTGTTAATTAGATGGGAGATTTTAGATTTTATAAGATATTAGTAGTGAGAAATCTCAAATTCCAAGCACCGAATATTAAGTACCAAGCACCAAATTCTAATTCCTAACTTTCAAATCTTCAAATTGAAAAATTGGCAAATTTTCAAATCTTTAAATCGAAATCAGGTCGCAATAATAAAACCTGGTGTCCCAGGCTTCCTTCTCTTTTTTAAAGCAATCATCGTCTTCATCTCCTGCGGAAGTAAAAAACTTCTCTACAATTTCCCCTTTTTGGAAGCTTACTGGTTTTGAAAATATGGGGCCGTCAAAAACGAAGGTGTGAAATTCCCCGTTCTCGCCGGCAGGATCTACGCCCAAAGGTAAATCGACTAGAAATTCTTCATCTACAAGCCTTCCGCAGAAAGATTTATCCAGGACCTTTGCATTCACACTCACCGTTACAGCCTTAAAGCCGGCAGCGAGGATTTGTTTCATGAGGGCTGAAGTATCTTTTTTCCACAGCGGAAAAAGCCCTTCAATTTCCACTTTTTGAAGCTCCTGTTCGCGGTAATGTTTTAAATCTTCCAGAAGAATATCCCCAAAAATACTGTAATCAAAACCAGATTTTTTCAGCTTCAGCATTTTCTCTTCCATGACTTTATTATAGGTTTTCATGGAGACATTACCGGCCAGAGGAATGATCTCTAACGGAATACCAATACTTTCGGCCTGCTTCAGCAATAAATCACTTCGAAGCCCGTGCAGGGAAATCCTGTCAACTTCAGAATTAACTGTGGTAAGCAACTTTTCTACGGAATATTCTTTCTGCTGCTGCATGAGATAAAGTGCAAATGCCGCGTCTTTTCCAGAACTCCAGTTCAAAAAGGCCTTTTTCATGCTTCAGTAAAACTCAAAACAGCCAGTTCATAACTCTGTAATCCAAATCCGAGGATCACGCCTTTGGCATTGGGGGCTATAAAAGATTTATGCCGAAATTCTTCTCTGGCCGAAGTATTGGAAATATGCACTTCTACCACCGGGGTGGAAATCGCTTTTACAGCGTCGCCAATCCCCACTGAAGTATGGGTGTAGGCGGCTGCATTGAGCACAATGCCATCAAATTCCTTATCGGCCGCATGTAGCCGGTCTATGATCTCCCCTTCAATGTTTGACTGGAAATACGTTAATTCCACCTTCGGAAATTTCTCTTTCAGGCTTTGAAAGTAGCTGTTAAAAGTCTGGCTTCCGTAGGTATCGGGTTCACGGCTGCCAAGTAAGTTTAGGTTGGGCCCGTTAATGATCAATATTTTCATAAGGTAAATGTAGAAAATAAAAAAACGGAAACCACAGCTTCCGCTTTTAACAGGCTCAAAAATGTCATTTTTTACCCCTGATCCTTTTTAAAGTCGGAATTCAGCCCCAACCTGCTGTGCCGCCATCCATGCTTATGCCGGTGTAAGAAGCGATAAGCCCCACCCCGAATAGGTTGAACCCAATTTTGGGTTTGTAATAGAAGCCGCCGTCAACCCCGTCGGTCAAACCAAGGGCATAGCCAAGATCGGCTCCCAATTCGACATTGGCAAGGCCAAACCTGGCAGTTGCAGCAAGTGGCAGAAAAGAAAGGTCGTCAAACTCATCTACAAAAAAGTGGGTGTAGCCCAGCATTGGCCCCAACTGAAAAGTCTCAAAACCCATGAGGTAGGCCACATCTGCCCCTATATTAAAATCGGATGCATCCGAAATATCCCCTACCGGAATTCCTGCATTGACTCCTAACCTGATATCGCCCTGCGCATAAGTGGAAGTAAAACTTACGGCCATAAAAATAAGAGAACATAAAAATTTCTTCATAATTTCAAGTTTTTAAAGGTTATCTTCCACTAAATTAGTCATTTACACCTTACGCTTGTCGAGTAACTGAAATTACTTTGAAAGGATAAACTTACATACTCCTACACATAAAAGCATAAAAAAAGGCTGCCTTGATTAAAGACAACCTCTTTTTATAAATTTCCAGGTTTTTCTTAGAACATAAATCCAATACCTGCCTGTATCACAGAGTTATGAGCATCTACATCATCAATTAATTTAGTAAACCCATGGCTATAGCGTCCCTGAACAAAGAAACCACCATCGAACTTATACTCTAAACCTACAGCTCCACCAAACTCGAAATCTTTTACTTCGCTATAATCTCCCAAGTCGGTATCACCACCATCTTCTGTTGGCATTGTATCAACCTCTTCATTAACCTTGAAGTTAAAAGAAGGACCCGCCTGAATACTCAAGCCATCTGTAAGGTAAACTTTGGCTAAAATTGGCACATTAATGTAATCTAATTGATATTCGATGTTGTCATCAATATCAATTAGATTGTCCTGATCTATTTCAGCAAGATCAAATCCCTGTGCAGAATAAAAAACCTCTGGCTGAATAGAGAATCTGTTTGCCAACGGAATTTCAGCCACAAGTCCTACGTTAAAACCTGTTCTGGATTCGGTATCAAAATCATCTCCGGTGATATTAGCAAAGTTAACTCCACCTTTCGCTCCAAATTGTACAAACTCTTGCGCTGTCGAAATGGAAGTACTAAATACAATTAATGCTAAAACTAAAATTGACTTTTTCATAATTTCATGTTTTTTAAAAGTTCAGGGACAAATGTAGGAGGCATAGTGTTAAGAAAAACTCACTTTATATTA
>Ga0098069_100397_pt1 | contig 20212 bp, 16 predicted proteins | sample 27_taG_FD_92584 | JGI IMG/M metagenome (GOLD analysis project Ga0098069, IMG submission 92584) | Marine viral communities from Cariaco Basin, Caribbean Sea - 27_WHOI_OMZ | ecosystem: Environmental > Aquatic > Marine > Oceanic | place: Caribbean Sea: Cariaco Basin | collected 2014-11-09 | reverse complement strand
TTCACAATTTGTCTTTTGAACTCATCGGAGAACTTCCGATGTTTACTGAGCAATCGAATATTTGACTTCATGTAAGTTGATTTTATGGTCAACCTATATCAGGAACGTACATACTGACCACTGTGAACCGATCACTGAGCACTGATCACTGTAAAGTAATTTCCTCCAGTAACTGCAAATAATCTTCCCTTCTTTTTACAAAATCCAGGTCAGAAATATCGATGATCTTTACGTTCAGCCCCGGCTGCGACTTGATAAAGGACAAATAACTGCGGTTAATATTTGCCAGGTAATCGGCTTCAATATTTTGTTCGTATTCCCGGCCGCGCTTTTTGATATTTTCGAGCAACCTTTCGGTATTTTGATAGAAATACACGTAAAGATCGGGCTTCACCAGCTCTTTGTACATGATGTGAAACAGCTTCTGGTAAAGCGAATATTCGTCTTCATGCAGGGTGATCTTTGCAAAAATGAGGGATTTAAAAACATCATAATCGGAAACCACGAAGTCTTTAAACAGGTCGTATTGTGCAAGATCGTCTGAAAGCTGCTGATACCTGTCGGCCAAAAATGACATTTCCAACGGGAAGGCGTAACGCGATTTGTCTTCATAAAACTTCGGAAGGAATGCGTTGTCTTTGAACCTTTCCAAAATCAGTTTTGCATTGAAATCCTGGGAGACCATAGTGGCAAAACTGGTTTTTCCTGCCCCGATGTTCCCTTCAACCGCGATGTAATTAAAATTGGAAAAAGAAAATTTCTTCGGAAGCTGAAGTTCTTCAGAAATAAGCTTTAAACCCGATTTTTCCAGCCTGTCAAAAAGGGCATTTACAGACAGCTTTTTTACGGGATGTTTTACTTCCGAAGCAATATCGGCCAGCGGCGCCAGCACAAAATCGCGCTGGTGCATTTGCGGGTGCGGCACCGTAAGCTCTTCCGAAGTGATGATTTCATCTCCAAAAAGTAAAATATCGAGATCTATGGGCCGGTTTTGGTACCCGTGGATGTTTTTTCTTTCCCGACCCATTTTTTTTTCGATCTCCAGCAACTGCGTTAAGATCTTTTGCGGCTTGAACCGGGTCTCCACCGCAATACAGGCGTTGAGAAAAGCCCCGCCCTCAAAACCCATTGCCGGCGTCTCATACACTTTTGAAACCGCCCTTACCTCTCCTGTTTTTTTCTGAATTTCTTCAACGGCCTGCTGTAAAAAAGCAAATCTGGCACCTTCATTGCTTCCAAGAGCTATAAATACTGTTTTTAAAGGGTTCAAAAGATCTTAAGAAAATTTTAGTAAGACGGGATCAAGTATTTCACAGCAAATTAAACAAAACAAAAGCACATACCCTTAACTTTGTTTTAAAGAGTTTCAACAAAATTAAGACCTTCGGCTACTTGTTATTTTAAGCAGGTTTTCAGGAAGATGAAACCAAAAAAGACCACAAAATGAAAAAGTTTTTAAAAATACTGGGAATTGTTTTAGGAGTGATTTTGCTTCTGTTGTTCTTAACGCCCTTCTTGTTTGAAAGGCAGCTGAAAGACCTGGTGCAGGAAACCATCAACAAAAATGTTAATGCCCGGGTAACTTTTGAAGATATTGACCTTAGCATCTTCAGGAACTTTCCCGATGCCACACTTGCCATTCAAAATTTAAAGATCATCAACGAAGCTCCTTTTGAAGGAGACACCCTTGCACTAAGTGAAGAGGTTATTTTGCAGATGTCCATCAAAGAACTTTTTAAAGGCGGGAGTGAGCCAAAAAAGATCGATGCTTTAAGAATAGACAATACTTTTCTGAACATTAAAATTGATACCCTGGGAAATAATAATTACGACATTGCCGTAAGTGATTCCGTTTCTACCACTACTTCCCAGGGAGGCGGCTTCAGTTTTGACGTGGATCATTACGAGATCAATAATTCAAGAGTGAAATATGATGATCGGGGTGCAAAGATGGGGCTTCTCATAGAAGATCTAAATCACCAGGGAACGGGCGATTTTTCGGCCAGCACCTCAACCCTTAGCACCTACTCTACCGCCCTTGTGAGCTTTGAGATGGACAGCGTAAATTACCTGAACCGGAACAAACTGCAACTGGAAGCCGATTTTGAAATGGATTTAGAAAACCAGAAATACACTTTTCTGGAAAACGAAGCCCTTATCAATCAGCTCCCGCTTACTTTTAACGGCTATGTGCAGGTCAATGAAGAGAATAATGAGGTAGACCTCAGTTTTAAGACCCCCACTTCCTCTTTCAAAAATTTCCTGGCGGTGATGCCTGAAGAATACGCAAAAAATATTGAGAACGTCGAAACTAGGGGAGATTTTGTGGTAGATGGATTCATCCGCGGAATTATAGACGAAACATATATTCCAAAAATGGAGATCAATGTGGCTTCCAACAATGCCGCTTTTAAGTACCCCGACCTTCCGAAGGCTGTTGAAGACATTAGTATTGCCGCCGTGTTAAAGAATGACACCGGGCTGGTGGAAGACACTTACCTGAATATCGATAAACTTAACTTCAGGATAGACCAGGATGCCTTTAGAGCCAGCGGAAGCATTAAAAACCTTACCGAAAATATGCTCGTGAACCTGGCCTTGCAGGGCACCATCAACCTCGCAAACATCACCCGGGCCTACCCGCTTGACCTGGAGCAGGACCTCAACGGGATTGTCACGGCAGACCTCACTACAAGTTTTGACATGAATTCCCTCGAAAATGAACAGTATCAAAACGTGAAGAGCAGCGGTACAGCAGTAATACGAGATTTTAGTTACACCTCCCCCGAAATACCGAATGAGATAAAACTCTCTGCTGCAAACCTGAAGTTCAATCCAAGTACGGTGAGCCTCGAAAATACCGTATTGACCACAGGCCAAACCGATCTTGCCGTTAACGGAACCATACAAAACCTGATGGGCTACTTGTTCACTGATCAAAAGCTTAAAGGAAACTTTACTGCTACTTCCAATTCTTTTTCTGTCAATGATTTTATGGTCAAAGAAACTGCCAGTGAAGAAGCTGAAGCTACACCTGTTACCACCGCTGAAGTGCCGGGAGATGAAGCCATTAAAATTCCGTCATTTTTGGATGCCAACATAGACTTTTCAGCAAAGAAAGTCCGTTATGACAATCTGGTTCTGGAAAACACCAGCGGAAGTTTAAGAATTGTAGACGAGACGGCTACTTTATATAATGTTTCCTCAAGTATTTTTGCCGGAAATATCCTTTTAAACGGACTGGTTTCCACCAAAGATGCCATCCCGAATTTCTCCATGAAACTTGGTTTACAGTCTATTGATATTGTACAGGCCTTTAAAGATATGGAGCTGCTAAGGAATCTTGCCCCAATTGCACAGGCTTTGCAGGGAGAACTTACCACCAACATCGACCTGCGGGGAAACCTGAACGATGACCTCACCCCGCAGCTGCAAACCCTAACCGGAAATGCGCTTGCAAAAGTGCTGGGTGCAAGGGTGAACCCCGCGCAGACCGCGCTACTTTCACAGCTTGACCAGAGCCTTACCTTTGTTGACCTTAACGATCTTAATTTAAATGATCTGGAGACCAGGCTAAGCTTCAATAACGGGCAGGTAGAAGTACAGCCGTTCGATTTTAATATAAAAGGAATTAAAGCCAGGGCTTCGGGCACCCATGGATTTGATATGGACATGAATTACAAGGTGGCCCTAGAAATACCTGCAAAATATCTTGGCAGCCAGATAGGCACCACGCTTTCGCGTCTTAGCTCCCAGGAACAGGAAAAAATGACTGTTGGCTTACCCGTGAACATTACCGGAAGCTTTAGCAACCCCAATATCAACGTCAACGTTCAGCAGGCCGTAAGCAACCTTACCCAGCAAATTGTTGACACGCAGAAAGATAACCTGAAGGAAAAAGGCCGGGATGTTCTAAGCGACCTCATTAGCGGCGGAAAAAACAAGGACACCGCCGATACCACGACCACACGGACTCCCACGCAAAAAGATTCAATTGCGCGCAAGAATACCAGTGACGCTGTGAAAGAAACTGCAAGAGACATTTTGGGTGGAATTTTGGGTGGTTCCAGAAAGAAAAAAGATACTACCCAAAATCAATAATGCTTTAGTGTAGTTGTCGCAAATAACTTTACATATGCTGTAAAACCGGAGAGTACAGGCTCTCAAACTCTCCGGAAGGCACAATCAAATTTTTCTGATCACCGACCACTGATCACTGCTAACTGATTACTTATTTAAGGGAAAGATTAACATTGAAACCTTCATGTTTGCGCACGTTAAACACCATCCCGTCTTCAAAGATGAGGTACTGCCCTTTGATCCCTTTTAGAACACCCTCGTAAAATGGCGTTTTTGCGAGGTTGAGGGATTTACATTTTGCAGGATAATCAAGCACCGGAAATTTGATCTCGAGCTCTGTTGAATTTGCCAGATAATAGTCCTGAACTTCTTCCGGCACGTACTGCCTCATGTTGTCGCGAATAGCCGCAAGATCAAGATCTTTAAGATCGTTGGTGAGCATGCTGCGCCAGTTAGTCTTGTCTGAAAGATGTTCCTTGAGGGCAACTTCGGTAATCCCGGCGAGATAGCGGTTGGGCACCTCAACCACTTCAATGGCTTCATGAGCCCCCTGGTCGATCCATCGGGTTGGGATTTCGGTTTTGCGGGTCACGCCCACCTTCACATTACTGGAATTGGCAAGATATACCACATGCGGCTGCAGCTGCACCCGTTTTTCAAACTCCAAGTCGCGGTGCTCCTGGTCTAAATGCGCCTTACTAAGTTCGGGGCGAATTACCCATTCGCCCATTTCGGGCAGTTCCATAAAACAGTTATAGCAAACTCCGTTGGCGAAAACCTTCTTTTTTTTGCCACAGCCCAAACATTCATAATTGAGAAAATTGATAGCAATGCGCTTATCGAGCACCTGGTTCACATTGAGGAAATCCTGCTCAAAAATGAAATAATACTGCACGGTTTCTGCCAGTTCGGTTTTCATTTTTTTGAGCACGCCTTCATAAGTCATAGAAAAGAGTATTTTATGGCTGTTTAATTTTTTGCCAGCTGTAAGAATAGTTTTAATTTTAACCGTTTACAACCCGGTTTAAAGGGGCTAAAGATAAAAAGAAAAAATGCCAATTCCGTTAGTACATTCAATCGCTTCCTGGTTTCTCAAAAAGCGTATTCACCAAATGGAATTGTTCATAAAATATCCGCATGACGTCCAGCTGGAACTGCTAAAGAAACTCCTTCAGAAAGCAAAAAATACCGAAGTGGGGCAAAAATACGACTTTGCTTCCATGAAGACCTACCGCGAATTTGCAGAACGGGTACCCCTACAACAGTACGAAGATTTTGAACCTCAAATAGAACGCAGCCGCCGCGGCGAAACCAACATCTTTTGGCCCACGCCCATTAAATGGTTCGCAAAATCGAGCGGTACCACCAACGCCAAAAGCAAATTTATCCCGGTGAGCGATGAGTCGCTGGAGAACTGTCACTATGCCGCAGGCAAGGATATGTTGTGCATGTACCTCAACAACAATCCCGATTCACAGTTATTTAGCGGAAAGAGCCTAAGGCTTGGCGGCAGCAAAGAACTTTACAGGCAAAACGGCACCCAGTTCGGTGACCTTTCGGCCATTCTAATCGACAATATGCCGTTTTGGGCAGAATTCAGCAGCACCCCCAGCAACGAAATCTCTCTGCTTAGCGACTGGGAAGTGAAGATGCCGGCAATTGTCAACGAGACCATTAAAGAAAATGTCACCAGCCTTGCCGGGGTACCTTCATGGATGCTGGTACTGCTCAACAATGCCCTTGAGGCTTCGGGAAGGAACAACCTCTTTGAGATATGGCCAAACCTGGAGGTCTACTTTCATGGCGGCGTAAACTTTGCACCCTATGTAGATCAATATCAAAAGATATTGCCTTCAAGCAACTTCAGGTATTTTGAGATCTATAATGCTTCGGAAGGATTCTTCGCCATCCAGGATTCCAATGAATCTAAAGAACTGCTGCTAATGCTCGATTACGGGGTGTTTTATGAATTCATTCCCATGGAAGGCTTTGGCACTTCCCAAGAAAGGGTCATTCCGCTTTCTGAAGTGGAGCTGGGAAAAAACTATGCGGTGCTCATCACCACCAACGCCGGATTGTGGCGCTATAAGATTGGGGATACGGTACGTTTTACCTCGGTAGACCCTTACCGCATAAAAATTACGGGCAGAACAAAACACCACATCAATGTTTTTGGGGAAGAACTCATAATCGAGAACGCCGAAGAAGCCCTGAAGAAAGCTTCCCAACAAACCGATTGTGAGATTGTAGATTATACGGCTGCCCCTGTTTTTATGCAGGATAAAGAAAAAGGCGCTCACGAATGGATCATTGAATTTAAAACTCCGCCTGGGGATTTTGATTTCTTTGTACAATGCCTGGATGATCATTTACAAAGTATAAATAGTGATTATGAGGCAAAACGTTTTAATAACATGACCCTCAACCCTCCCAAAGTTCATAAAGCAAGGGAAAAACTCTTCTATGACTGGCTTAAAAAGAGAGATAAACTGGGCGGCCAGCATAAGATCCCTCGACTGTCAAATCAGCGTACCTATGTGGAGGAGTTGTTGGAGATGAATAGTTGAGATTTTAGGTTTTAGACGTGAGAAGTTAGATTTATATCCCTGACCTGCAAGGTTTCCAAAACCTTATAGTTTTTTTTATAAACCTAAGAATTCATGCCGCTCCGCTGGAGCTCATGACTCCTTCCACGTTTTCCTACAATTATTCTGCTCCTCCGGAACTGGATCCAATTCTTCTTAAATTAGAAATTGCTCCCGCAAGAGCGACATGTTACAGAGTGATTTGACCCTAAAAGGGTCAGATTTTTATAGAGCATAGGAGCTGCGACACCCTTTATTCATTCAAAAAAACCTACAAGTTCAAAAAAAAGACCTTGCAGGTTTAGCCATTAACCCCCTCCCTTGGGGAGGGGCTGGGGTGGGATAATTTCTACAACTCCTTCGACACCTGATGCACTGCCTCTATGGTCGCATCAAGGTCTTCATAAGAGAGCGCATCTGTAATGAACCAGGTTTCAAAAGCACTGGGTGCAATGTAGACGCCATGATCCAGCAGCCCGTGGAAGAATTTCTTGAATTTTCCATTGCCCGCAGATCGTGCTGCAGATGCAAAATCTATTATTGGTTCTTCTCCAAAATGTACCGAGATCATAGACCCCTTTCGATTGATAGTGTGGACAACCTTATTCCGGTTAAGCACATTCCCGATTCCCTTATGCAGGTAAGCAGTTTTTTCCTCCAGCCTGTTATAAATTTCAGCATCTTTATTCAGTTCCTGGAGCATGGCCAGGCCTGCTGCCATTGCCAGTGGATTCCCGCTCAAGGTTCCCGCCTGGTAAACAGGTCCGGTTGGTGCGAGGTAATCCATTATTTCATTCCGGGCGGCGAAGGCTCCCACGGGTAATCCGCCACCAATCACTTTTCCGAAGCAGACGATATCAGCATCCACTCCGTAAGCTTCCTGTGCCCCGCCTTTTGCAAGCCTGAAGCCGGTCATTACCTCATCAAATATCAACAGCACATCATGCTCGTCACAAAGCTGGCGAAGACCTTCCAAAAATCCCTTTTTTGGAGGGATACATCCCATGTTCCCTGCCACAGGTTCTAAAATAATACAGGCTACTTCGCCTTTGTTGGCTTCAAGCAGCTCCTCTACGTTCTCAAGATCGTTATAGGTTGCCAGCAAAGTGTCTTTTGCCGTTCCTTTGGTAACCCCCGGACTATTGGGCGTTCCAAAGGTCACTGCCCCGCTGCCTGCCTGAATCAAAAATGAATCTGAGTGCCCGTGATAGCAGCCTGCAAATTTGATGATCTTATCCCTGTTCTTGAAGCCACGGGCAAGGCGTACCGCGCTCATGGTGGCCTCGGTACCCGAATTCACCATGCGTATTTTATCAATATTTGGCACCATAGAAACTGCGAGTTCGGCAATAGTCGTCTCTAGTTCTGTTGGCGTTCCAAAAGAAGTCCCTTTTTTGGCCTTTTCAACCACCGCATTCACCACGGGTTCAAAAGCGTGGCCAAGAATAAGCGGCCCCCAGGAATTGATATAGTCTATATATTTATTTCCGTCTTCATCATAAATATAGGCTCCCCTGGCTTCTTTTATAAATATAGGCTCTCCGCCCACGGCACTAAACGCCCTCACGGGAGAGTTCACTCCGCCGGGAATAACTTTTTTAGCTGCAGCAAACAATTCGCTGCTTCTTTTATAGATCATAATTTTGATTTATTGAGGCACGTAAAGCGTTTGGCCAACGCCAATGTTCGTACCTCTAAGGTTGTTCATTTTTTGTAACTGTTCTACAGTGATATTGTGCTTTTTAGAGATAGAATACAACGTATCTCCCCGCTGCACCGTGTACTCCCTGGCTGAGGAATTCCCGGCATTTTGCGGCGCCGAATATGCTATGTCGCGTGCAGAGGCATCGCCGTCATAAAGGTATAACTGGTACCTTTCAATAAGGCTAATAAGTTTATCGGGGTACTTCCTGTCGGTAGCATAGCCTGCAGCTCTCAAGCCCCTGGCCCAGCCCTTATAATCTTTGATGTCGAGATCAAATAAAGCTGCGTAGCGCCTTCTTTCGGCCAGAAAAAGCGAATGATCCCTGTAAGAGTATTTCGGATCCTTATATTTCCTGAAGCATTCCTGCCTTTCATCATCATCGTGATAGACCTTTTGACCGGTCCAGCCATGGCATTTAATCCCAAAGTGGTTGTTTGCCCTGCGGGTCAACTGCCCTTCTCCCGCCCCACTCTCCAGGATTCCCTGGGCTAAAGTGATACTGGCAGGAATATGGTAAAGTCGCATTTCTTCCTGGGCAATAGGTGCAAATTCATGGATATATGCCTCGATTTTGTCGGAATAAGTACGCGGGGTTGATGGCACCTGGGTCTTAGCCTGGCGGGGGGCATTTCTGTCTACAACAGCAGGCACTTCTTTTTTAGAGGCCTTCCTGGCTTTCTTTCCCGAGCCACAAGCCACACTGAAAATCAGCAAGAGAAGAGTGAGGATTTTTAAAGCAACTTTCATCTACATCAAAATTGTGGGTAAATTTTTCATTTCGAGCACCTTATTCATTCCGGAAATTCCCTGCAGGCCTCCCGTATGAACGGCTAAAATACGAGTATTTTCCAAAAAATATCCTGTCCGGGCGAGATCAAAAATACCGTACAGCATCTTTCCCGTATAAACCGGATCCAGCTGTACGCCGTAGCTGCTTCGGAAGGTATTGATAAACGCAATTAGCTCCCGGTCTACCTTAGCATAACCTCCAAAATGGTAATTTGTTATAAGGTTCCAGTTATTTTTTTTGCTGAAGCGTGCTATCTCCGGCTTCAAAAAATCCCCTTTTAAAGCCGGAAATCCCAATATTTGCTGATGTTCTTCGGAAGCATTAATGATCCCGCTGATGGTTCCCCCCGTGCCCACCGCGCAACAAATCACATCAAATTCGGCATCTCCCGGAAGCAAAATTTCCTCACAGCCTTTTACCGCCAGCTCGTTGGTGCCGCCTTCCGGTACCAGGTAAAAATCTCCGAATTTCTTCCGCAGGTCTTCAATAAATACTTCGGAAGTTTTCTCCCTGTAATCGCTCCGGCTTATAAAATGGAATTCCATTCCGCAGGCATGGGCAAACCTTAAAGTTGGATTTTCCTGAAGGGTCTTCTCAAGGTCTTTTCCCAGCTCCTCACCTCTTATAACGCCAATAGTTTTAAAACCCGAGATCTTACCGGCAGCTGCAGTGGCTGAAATATGATTCGAAAAAGCCCCGCCAAAGGTGAGCAGAATTTGCCTTTTTTGAGAGGTAGCTTCGGTGATGTTATACTTCAGCTTTCGGAATTTGTTGCCCGATACTTCAGGGTGCAAAAGATCTTCCCGCTTCAGATGAATTGAAACGCCATTTACTTCAGCAATAAACTGATTGGGCACTTTTGGGGGATTGGTAAAAAGATTTGCGGGTTGAGTCATTATCAGAAAATAAACTATTGCGGGCTAACTACAATGCTGCAAATATTAAGAACTAATTATAAGAAACAAACACCGGTTTGTCAAAAAGTATATTTAATTTCTGATATTAATTCAGCTTCATGAAAAAATTTGATGCCATTATCATTGGAACGGGACAGGCAGGCCCGCCCCTGGCTGCCAGCCTCGCCAGAAACGGATTGAAAACTGCCATTATTGAGAAAGCGGCTCTGGGGGGCACCTGCGTCAACACGGGTTGTACCCCCACAAAAGCCTATGTTGCCTCGGCGCGCAGGGCTTTTATCGCCGGGAACAGCCGCGAAATGGGCGTGAATATTGAAGGAGAGGTGCAGGTAGATCTCAAAACAATCAAGGCCCGAAAAGACCAACTAATAGCTGATTCTCATAAAAGTCTCGAAAAAACTTTTGAAAAGGATGAGCATATTAGCCTTTTCCGCGGAAAAGCTATGTTTCTCGATGATCACACAATTTTGGTTAACGGGGAAGAACTTTCGGCAGAAAAGATCTTTATCAATGTGGGCGGCAGGCCAAGGGTGCCAAAAAATTTTGAAACTGTAAACTATCTCACCAACCGCAGTATGCTTCAGCTCGAAGAGGTGCCAGTAAACCTGGTGGTGATTGGCGGCGGCTATGTGGGGCTGGAATTCGCCCAGATGTTCAGCCGCTTTGGAAGCAAAGTGACCATCCTGGAACGGGGTTCGGCCCTCATGAAAAAAGAGGACGACGATATTGCTGAAGCCATTACCGAGATCATCAGAAAAAGCGGCATCAATATGCTGCTGAATTCTGATTGTATCAAGGCTGCTGAAAAAGATGGAGAGATTGAAGTGACCTATAACTGTGAAGAAGGAAGCAAAACCATACAAATCTCTCACCTTTTACTGGCAGTGGGCAGAGTTCCAAATACCGATGATCTAGGGCTGGAAAAAACCAGCGTGGAACTGGACGACCGCGGATACATTAAAGTAAATAATGAGCTACAGACATCAGCCCCGCACATTTGGGCTTTGGGAGATTGTAATGGAGAAGGTGCCTTTACCCACACCTCTTTTAACGACTTTCAAATAGTGAATTCACAGCTTTTTGAGAAGAGAAAGAGAAAACTGTCTGATCGTTTTCCCTGCTATGCCGCGTACATTGATCCGCCGCTTGCCAGGGTTGGCCTTGATGAAAAACAGATCAAAGCCCAGGGAATAAAAGCCAAAGTTGCTGAAATGCCCATGGAGAAGGTAGCCCGCGCCAAAGAAAAAGGAGAGACCGCCGGAAAAATGAAGATCTTTATTGATGCCGAAACCGACAGGATTCTGGGAGCAACTTTTTTAGGAACCGGGGCAGATGAATACATCCACTCCGTTATTGACCAGATGTATGCAGGTGCGACCTACCAGGTAATGCGGGATGCCGTACATATTCATCCCACGGTGAGCGAACTCATTCCCACCATGCTTGAGAAGCTTCGGGATCTATAGCATTGAAAAAGGCTTTTTTAGAGGTATTTTCTAAAATCCCAGAACTTACGGTTGGGAATGTACTTCAGGTTTCTTTCGTTAGCATAGGCTTCGCGCTCAAAACAAATCCGGTTATAGGCTTTGTAGGAATCCCTGTACTTTATGAGCCTGATGAAATACTCAAAAAAGTACCATACAAAGAAAAAGATCACCAGTAGCTCCAGCTGTTGCTTGAGGTGAATGCGCTCGTGGTTCATAAAAACAGGGTTCTTTTTCAGCTCTTCCCGCTTTACCACAATGAACGGCCAAAGGACTACGCCATCAAAGTGTTTGGCAAGAATAAATTTATTTACCACCACAAACATTAGGGCAAGATAAGAAAATGCTATTTTTGTGATATGAGTTTTTCAAGAAAAAAAATTCCTCTTGAAGAAGGGGATTATTATCTCACCCCCGAAGGCTACCGCTGTTTTACCGAACAATACCACCTCAAGCGGGGTTATTGCTGCGAAAGCGGCTGTCGCCACTGCCCTTACGGCTTCAACAAGAAAACCAATCAACAGAAAAAATAATTCTATATGGACTTCAAAAATGCCATTTTAGAAGGTATTCCGGCAAACCTGCCTCCTGTACAAGATTATGATCCCAATATAAACCACGCTCCAAAACGCAAGGACATTCTCTCTGCTGAAGAAAAAAAACTCGCCCTGCGCAATGCGCTCAGGTATTTTGACAGCAAACATCACGAAGAGCTGCTACCCGAATTCCGCAAGGAACTTGACACCTACGGCAGGATCTATATGTACCGCCTGCGCCCCAGTTACGACATGTACGCCCGGCCAATTTCAAAATATCCCGGAAAGTGTGAGCAGGCAAAGGCCATAATGCTCATGATACAGAACAACCTGGACCCCAAAGTGGCCCAACATTCGCATGAATTGATTACCTATGGCGGCAATGGGGCTGTTTTTCAGAATTGGGCACAGTACCGGCTGGTGATGAAATATTTAGCCGAAATGACCGAAGAGCAAACACTGGTCATGAACTCGGGTCACCCGCTGGGACTCTTTCCGTCACACAAAGATGCACCACGCGTAGTGGTCACCAACGGAATGATGATCCCCAACTACTCCAAACAGGACGACTGGGAAAAATTCAATGCCCTTGGCGTAACCCAGTACGGACAAATGACTGCGGGAAGCTACATGTATATTGGGCCGCAGGGAATTGTTCACGGCACTACGATCACGGTGCTGAATGCCTTGCGTAAAATAGCAAAAAAGACCCCCTCCTTTCCAGGGAGGGGGCCAGGGGGAGGGTCTGCTCTGTTTGTTACTTCAGGGCTTGGCGGCATGAGCGGCGCACAGCCCAAAGCCGGGAACATCGCCGGCTGCATTACGGTTTGTGCCGAAGTGAATCCAAAAGCAGTAGAAACCCGCCACTCCCAGGGCTGGGTAGATGAAGTTGTTGAAGATTTGGATGTGCTGGTACAAAAAGTTTCTGCAGCAAAAAAGGAAGGCAAAACCATCTCCTTTGCTTACCTCGGAAACGTGGTAGATGTATGGGAAAAATTCGATGAAGAAAACATTCATATAGACCTGGGCAGTGACCAAACTTCCCTGCACAACCCCTGGGCAGGAGGCTATTATCCTGCCGGGTTATGCTTTTCGGAAGCAAACACCATGATGAGCCACGATCCCGAAAGGTTCAAAGAAAAAGTACGTGAGAGTTTGCGAAGGCAAACCGAAGCCATTAACCGCCACACCAAAAAAGGCACTTACTTTTTCGACTATGGAAACGCCTTTTTACTGGAAGCCTCCAGAGCCGGTGCTAAAATCTACAAAGATGAGGCAGGTAATTTTGTGAGCGGAACTTCAGCAGGAGAAGACAAAGAATTTGCATATCCAAGTTATGTGCAGGACATCATGGGGCCCATGTGCTTTGATTATGGTTTTGGCCCCTTCCGCTGGGTATGTGCTTCAGGAAAAAAAGAAGACCTGGAGAAAACCGACCAGATTGCACGGGAAGTGCTTCAGAAATTAAAGGAAAAAGCTCCCGAAGAGATTCAGCAGCAAATGCAGGACAACATCAGGTGGATCGAAGGTGCCAGGGCCAACAAACTAGTAGTGGGATCACAGGCCCGGATTCTCTATGCCGATGCTGAAGGTCGCATAGAAATTGCAAGAGCCTTCAACAAAGCTATCGAAAAGGGGCAAATTGGACCGGTAATTTTGGGGCGTGACCATCACGATGTTTCGGGCACCGATTCTCCTTATCGCGAAACCTCCAATATTTACGACGGTTCCCGCTATACAGCTGATATGGCCATCCAGAATGTTATTGGCGACAGCTTTAGAGGTGCCACCTGGGTGAGCATCCATAACGGAGGCGGTGTAGGCTGGGGTGAAGTGATCAACGGCGGATTCGGTATGGTTCTTGAGGGTAATAAAGAGTCGGAGAGGCGGCTTAACTCAATGTTATTCTGGGATGTAAACAACGGGATCGCCCGTAGATCATGGGCCCGAAACGAAGGCGCTGTGTTCGCCATAAAACGCGCGATGAAAGCAGAACCCGGCTTAAAAGTAACCATACCCAACCTTGTGGACGACCGCTTATTGGACACTTAACCTTAAAACACTATTTATATGAGAGCGATTAAAATTACTTCAATCCTTGTTCTGTTCGTGCTGGTAATGACTTCCTGCAGTAGCGTGAAAGTGGCGACAGATTACGACAGGGAAGTGAACTTTTCACAGTATCAAACCTATGCTTTCTTTAAACCCGGTATTGACAAGGCAGAAATTTCTGATCTTGACAAAAAACGTATCCTAAGGGCCATAGACCAGGAAATGCAGGAAAAAGGTTTCTCCAAGTCTGACAATCCCGATCTACTTATCAGCATTTTCACCAAGACCAAAGAGAACGTGAACATCTACAACAACGCCTACGGCTATGGTTATGGGTGGGGCTGGCACCCATGGTATTGGGGTTCTGGATACAACACCGTAAGCTCTACTACCGAAGGCACCCTTTACATTGATCTTGTAGATGCCGAAAAGAAAGAACTGGTTTGGCAGGGAATGGGCACTGCAGCCCTTTCTACCAAAGTGGAACAAAAACAAGAGAGAATAAACGAAATTGTGGAAGAGATCCTGGAGAAATATCCGCCTTCCATGAATTAAGATGAATGCCCCCCAAACTAAAGCCGCTAATATTAAAAGATTAGCGGCTTTTTTGTTTCCTTATGACGCCTATTTAGGTGGTAACCAATATATTACAAACCTAATATTTTTGTATCTTTAAAACCTGTTGTTGACTCAACTGTTAAACAGCAGTAGATTTTATTTTTTGATTTTTAACACGGGTTACCCAGGAGTTGGTTGAGTGATTATTATATTTAAGTATGGGAAATTTAAAAGATCGCGAGGCTTTGATTAATAGAATCAGAAAAATTGATGATAAAAATGTTCTTGATGAAGTTAAGAGACTTCTTAACCTAAATTTTGATGATACCTTTTATCAGTTAAACGAAGATCAAGAGGCCGAAATAACTCAGGCCAGGGAAGAATTGAATCGTGGAGAAGGAATATCATCTGATCAGGTTGAAAAAGATTTTGATGAATGGCTAAACAAATAGTCTGGTCTCCTTTAGCTGTACAAAAACGCTCAGAAATTTTGAAATTCTGGATTAAAAAGAATAAATCTCTGATACCTACAGTAAAAAATTAAATAAACTGTTCAAGGAAGTCAGCCATTTAATATCCAAACATTCAGGCATAGGAAAACCTACTTCAAATGGTAGTTTTCGGTTTAAGATTATTCTCCATTATCTCATGTTTTACGAACTCAAAAATAATAAGGTTTATATTCTAACTATTTGGGATTCCAGGCAGGATCCAGAGAAATTTAGACTTCCGTAAATTTATATACCTATGGAAAAAGAATTTGAGTCAAATGAAATTATTGACAGGCTTCCGGCACACCTGAAGCAATTCATAAAACCTCAGAATTATGAGGACTACACGCCAATTAATCAGGCAGTGTGGCGGTATGTGATGCGCAAAAATGTAGATTACCTTAGCAAAGTTGCCCACTCCTCTTACCTAGACGGACTAAAACAAACAGGGATTTCCATAGATCATATCCCCAATATGTACGGGATGAACAGGATCCTCAAAGAAATTGGCTGGGCCGCAGTAGCGGTTGATGGTTTTATTCCGCCTGCAGCTTTTATGGAATTTCAGGCGTTTAATGTACTGGTGATCGCCAGTGACATCAGGCAACTCGAACACATAGAATACACCCCGGCACCCGATATTATCCACGAAGGTGCCGGCCACGCCCCCATCATTGCAAATCCCGAATACGCCGAATACCTCCGTCGCTTTGGAGAGATTGGTTGCAAAGCCATTTCCAGCGCAAAAGATTACGAAATCTATGAAGCCATTCGCCACCTTTCAATCATTAAAGAAGCCGAAGATACTCCGCAGGAAGAGATCGAAGCTGCCGAAAAAAAAGTGGATGAATTACAAAACGACCAGCGGGAACAAAGCGAAATGGCGCAGATAAGAAACCTGCACTGGTGGACCGTAGAATACGGACTCATAGGAACACCCGAAGATCCTAAAATCTATGGCGCCGGCCTCCTTTCCTCTATTGGGGAGAGTGCCTGGTGCATGACCGATAAGGTTAAGAAAATACCTTATACCATTGAAGCTGCACAGCAGGAATTCGACATTACAAAACCCCAGCCACAGCTGTACGTAACGCCGGACTTTGCTCACTTAAGCCTTGTCCTGGAACAGTTTGCCAATAAAATGGCGCTGCGCGTTGGCGGCCTGGAAGGCCTTCAAAAACTTATAAATTCCAAAAATATCGGGACAATAGAACTCAGCACCGGGATACAGATCTCGGGCAATTTCACCCGCGTGATTGAAGATCATGGAAAACCGGTTTATTTCCAAACAACCGGAGAAACTGCCCTGGCTGCCAGAGAAAAAGAACTGGTGGGCCACGGCAGGAAAAACCATCCCGATGGCTTTGGCTCTCCCGTTGGAAGGTTAAAAGGCATCAATCTTGCCATTGAAGATATGAGTCCGCGAGACCTGCGAGCTTACGATATTTATGAAGGCGAACAGGTGAATTTTGAGTTTGAAGGCGGGATAACTGTTAAGGGGGAGATCATCACCGGCACCAGGAATTTACAGGGAAAGATCATACTTATTAGTTTAAAGAATTGCACCGTCACCTGGAAAGATAAGGTGCTGTTTAAGCCAGAGTGGGGAAATTATGATATGGCCATTGGAAAAGAAGTGATCTCGGCTTTTGCGGGACCTGCAGATGCTAAATCCTTTAACCTCATCACCCACACTCCTTCCTCGACTACCATTAAAAGTAAAAAAACAGCGGAGCGGGAGGAATTGGAATCCCTGTATGAATCTGTTAGAAATATAAGGCAGAGCAGGAACACCAAATTCTCCCTTGAAGCAGCTTTTGATCTTGCTAAAAAATACCACCCTAAAGACTGGCTGCTTTCCGTAGAGATCTTTGAACTTGCCAGCGGGAAGGATGAGAAACTGGCTTCGGCAGTACTGGAACATCTCGAAGATGTTAAACAAAGGAGGCCAGAAGTTTCACACCTTATCGATAACGGCATCGGTTTGGTTAAACCTGAGCTGGTAACGTCCTAATTAAAGTTTTAGCTCCTGCATTTCCTGTTCTGCGCTAAATTCCTGGTCGTTATAGGTAAGCGTCCAGCCAAGCGTATTAGTGAGGATGTAGATTTTTTGCAGCTCACTTATCAGCCGGTTTTTGGCGTTGGATTTTAAAGTGGAATTCTCCACTTTTTCCCGCATTGATTTATTGATGCGCGTTTTGATCTTGTTGTAATCATCGGCCGTGAACTGGTTCAGGTAGTCCTGGGTGATGTCATAGTATTTAATATCGGGATAGATATTGATCTCTTCTTCCGGAATATGTTTTATGTGTACCGTTTTATTTTCATCATCAACCTCAGTGACCAGTTTACTCAGGTCGTACGCCACCGTCGCTTTGGCATTCACAATAATTAGCGCCCTTTTTCGGGCTGGCAGCACATCCAAAAACCTGTTCTTAGTGTCTTTATAAGTGTAGACCTGCGAAAAAGTCCCCTCGGTCACCACAAGTTTCCCAACGTTCTTAATTTGCTGCTGAATAAGCGCAGTACTTTCCTCCAGGCGGTCTCTTTCGGCATTCCGGTTCTCAAAATAGCGGTAAACCATGAAAATAAGTAGTACTGCAAGGGCACCAAGAATGTATTTCTTCATGTTCTAAAAATACGAATTAGGAACAGGCTTTTTTTGAAGAAAATGTGAAGATTTCTCTCAAAAATGAATCTGAGGTACTTCTTTTTCGAGCTTTTCTATTTTTTGCTGAAGATTTCTTCGGAATTTCTGATGTGCTTCAGAAGTTTCATTAAAAGGCCGGTGTAAAAGCCCTTTTTGGATGGTATCCACCTGCTTCATGACTTCCAAAGCTGCTGAAGCTATCCAGCTCTGCCTGAATTTCTCCCAAATGTAATCTACCGCCACAATATTAGGATGCAGCATATCTTCAGCATAGAACCTGTAATCCCTCAGCTCGTCCATCATGATCTCATACGAAGGAAAATAGGCAGAATTATCTTCTGAAGCCACCCTTTCCTGGATTGCAGTGATCAATTTGGCTTTGCTTAACTGATTTTCAACAAAACCATCCTTTAAATGTCGCACTGGGGAAACCGTGAAGATAATCTGGGCTGAAGGATTGAGCGACCTCACAATTTCTGAGGTGTCAAAAATTGCATTTTTGACATCTGTTATTTCCCTGCTAAAATTCGCCTGCGGCACTTTATGGCAATTGGCCACCAGCTGCCCTGTTTTATTCAGTTTATATCCCCAGGCTGTTCCCGGCGTGATGACCACATGAGTGGCCGTCTTCAAAAACTCCCGGGTTTCCTGCACGGCGGCGTTCAGTTTGCTCAGGATCTCCTCTTTTTCCACGGAATTAAGATCGGAATGGGCTTCGTAGCATTTCCAGGTCTCATTGTGGTAAAAAATATCGGCTTCAGTAAAAATGTGCTGCTCTTTTACCCTTTTTAAGAAGTTGTGAATGGCCGCAGGATGAAAAAGAATTCCGAAGGGATTAAGCAGGTTTGGGAACTTGAAGTACTCCAGTTTATTCCCGATATTTTCCACAAAACAGGAACCTAAAAGCAGCACTTTTGAAGAGTAACCGATTTTTGGTTCTTGCGGAGTTACGGGAACTTGAGTACGGAATTCCATTTGATTTTAATATCCTCTTTAAAGAGCTCACAGGTTTTTGAAACCTGTGAGCTCTGAAATCTGATTTCTGATATCCTTATTAAAAACCTAACAGGTCTTGGAGACTGTTAGGTTTAGACGATTTACAAATCTTATTTCACAAACTCCTCAGCCTTTTGCAGGGCCTCGTTCAATCCTCCCGGATTTTTACCTCCGGCAGTGGCGTAAAATGGCTGTCCGCCGCCGCCGCCCTGGATGTAGCGACCGAGTTCTTTTACCACCTTGCCTGCATTAAGACCTTTTTCCTTCACCAGGTTCTTTGAAATGTAGCAGGAGAGCATTGCTTTTTCATCCTGCCGGGTACCAAAAAGAAGAAATAGATTCTCCATTTCATCCCCCAACTGAAAAGAAAGGTCTTTGATGCCGCCTATATCCAAATCTACTTCTTGAGCCAAAAAGTTGATGCCGTTAATTTCTTTGATCTGGTTTTTAAGCTCCCCTTTCAGGTTTTTGGCTTTATCGCGGAGCAAAGCTTCGATCTGTTTTTTTAATTCGGCGTTTTCTTCCTGCAGGTTCACCACTGCTTTCACGGGATCTTTGGCGTTCTTGAGCACGGCTTTAATCTCGCTGAAGGTTTGGGTTTGTGCAGTAAAATATTCTTTGGCAGCTTCATTGGTGATAGCTTCGATCCTGCGGATTCCTGAAGCAACAGCCCCTTCAGAAATGATCTTAAAATGCCATATATCGGCGGTATTCCCAACATGCGTACCACCACAGAGCTCCATGGATTTTCCGAAGCGAATAGCGCGGACTTTATCTCCGTATTTCTCTCCAAAAAGGGCAATTGCGCCGTAGTTTATTGCTTCCTGATAGGTCATTTCGCGATTATCAACAAGCGGAAGTTTTTCAGCAATCCTTGAATTCACGAAATCCTCTACCTCCTGCAATTCTTCCGAAGAAACCTTGCTGAAGTGAGAGAAATCGAAACGCAGGTAATCGCTCTGCACCATAGATCCTTTTTGCTCGACGTGCGACCCAAGGATTTCCCTGAGCGCCTGGTGCAACAAATGCGTCGCACTGTGATTGGCTGCCGTACGCGCTCTTTGTGCAGCATTTACTTTGGCCGAAAAAGTTCCCGAAAGATCTTCAGGCAGTTCTTTGGTGAGGTGAATGATGAGGTTGTTCTCCTTGCGGGTGTCTAAAATGTAGTTTACAGCGCCATTCTTTGACTCCAGAGTTCCTTTGTCGCCCACCTGGCCTCCGCCTTCAGGATAAAAAGGTGTTTTGCTGAAGACCAGCTGGTACAGCTCCCCTTCTTTTTTAGATTCTACTTTGCGGTAGCGCAAGATCTCCACTTCGGCTTCAAGGCTGTCGTAGCCCACAAAACCTTCGGTCTCTGCTTCCTTCACC
>Ga0098069_100392_pt1 | contig 20487 bp, 16 predicted proteins | sample 27_taG_FD_92584 | JGI IMG/M metagenome (GOLD analysis project Ga0098069, IMG submission 92584) | Marine viral communities from Cariaco Basin, Caribbean Sea - 27_WHOI_OMZ | ecosystem: Environmental > Aquatic > Marine > Oceanic | place: Caribbean Sea: Cariaco Basin | collected 2014-11-09 | reverse complement strand
TCCAAATAACAATACCCCATATTATTACAAAACTGGTTCCCAGAAAAATATTGGATTTAGCATATCTACCAAAGGTTTGTTTGAACAACATAAGAAGAACCCAGGTAATTACCATTAATGGTATTACTGTAATAAAAGCATTAATTATTTTAAAAGTAATTGCCTCACCTCCTAATAGATCCCTATCAGTATAATCTGCTGCAAAAATAGTCATAGACCCACCGGCCTGTTCAAAAGCCCACCAAAAAAATATTGTAAAAAATGCAAAAACTGAGATTACAATTATTCGATCTTTTTTGACCTTGGCTGCAGGCTCAGGTTTCACCGAGTTTTCAAGATTATCTTCTAAAATAGGTTTTCCCGTATTATCTTCAACTTCTCCTTTTATAGTATGATCATCTACATAATCATCGGCTTTCTTAGGGGTAAGACCAATCTTACCAAATATCTTCTGTGCAAAGTAGAATTGCAACATTCCAAAAAACATAAAAATCCCGGCGAGACCAAAACCCCAATGCCATCCCACTTTTTCTCCAATATATCCGCAAAGTAAAATACCAAGAAAAGCTCCGGCATTGATACCCATATAGAAAATTGTGTATCCGGCATCTTTCTCTTTATCGTCAGTTTTATAAAGTTGCCCCACAATTGAAGAAATATTTGGCTTAAATAAACCATTGCCTAATATCAAAAGAAGTAATCCTAAATAGAAAAAAACATTTGTAAAACCTTCAAGAGCCATTGAAGCATGACCTAAGGTCATTATTAAGGCCCCTACGACTACAGCGCGTCGATAACCAAGAAACTTATCTGCTATCAATCCCCCAAATATTGGAGTGATGTAAACAAGCCCTATGTACCAACCATAAAGTATAAGAGCATCCTGTCTTTCCCATGCCCAACCATTTTCCATTATAGAAGCAGTAAGAAAAAGAACAAGCAATGCACGCATACCATAATAAGAAAAGCGTTCCCACATTTCTGTGAAGAAGAGAACAAATAAACCAGAAGGGTGTCCCAGTACAGTTCTTTGATTATATTCAGATCCTCCGAATTTAAATTCCATTTTTTTTTGTTTTGATTATAGTTTTTCTTTAATAAAATCGGTCATCATTGTATATAGGTGTAATCTCGTGTTACCGCCATAGATACCGTGGTTTCTGTCTGGATAGATAGCCCAGTCAAATTGCTTATTCGCCTGCACTAAAGCTTCAACCATTCTCATGGTGTTCTGTAGATGTACATTATCGTCTCCTCCACCGTGAATTAAAAGGTAATCGCCTTTTAATTTCTCTACGTGGTTTATAGGTGAATTCTCATCATAACCTGAAGGATTTTCCTGAGGCGTAGTCATATATCTTTCGGTATAGATGGTATCGTAAAATCTCCAGCTAATTACCGGGGCTACCGCTATAGCCATAGAGAAAGTGTCGTTTCCTTTAAGAATGGCGTTAGAAGACATAAAACCACCGTAGCTCCATCCCCAAATTCCAATTCGGTTTTCATCTATATAATCCATTTCACCAAACTTTTTTGCCGCAGCTATTTGGTCTTCAACCTCATATTTACCGAGTTCATTCTGAGTTACTTTTTTAAAGTCTGCTCCTTTAAACCCTGTACCACGGCCATCAACTGTTGCTATAATGTAACCTTCGTTAGCGAGTAGCTGGTACCAATAATCGTTAGTACCGAAATAAGAGTTAGAAACCGACTGCGACCCAGGACCAGAATATTGAAACATTAATAATGGATATTCCTTATTCTCATCAAAATCGTTTGGTTTGATCATCCACATATTAAGCTCATTACCATTCACTTCAATAGTGCTTAGCTCTTTTGGAGCGAAGTTATAAGCCGCCTCTTTTTCCAGTAAAGCCGAATTATCTTTAATCTTTCTTACAAGCTTTCCATTTTTCGCATTATGTAATGTGAATTCATAAGGAGTCTCGGTACTTGTGTAAGAATTGATAAAATAGGTATAGTCTGCGCTAAAATCGGCGCTGTTCATTCCTTCTTTTTCAGTTAAACGGGTTTTGTTTTTACCGTTAATCTTTATAGAATATACATCGCGGTTAACACTTCCGTTTTCTGTACTCTGGTAAAAGATCTTTTTAGAATCTTTATCGTAGCCATAATAGTCAGTTACTTCCCAGTTTCCTTCGGTAACCTGATTTTCTAGCTGGCCGTCTTCATCATAAAGATAAATATGGTTCCAACCGTCCTTTTCGCTAGTCCAAATAAAACTGTTGTCTTCAAGAAAAGTAAGGTTGTTTGTAATATCTATATAAGCTTCATCGGTCTCATTCATTACTACTTCAGCTTCGTTATCTTCAGCATCAACGAAAATTAGGTCCAGATCGTTTTGGTGCCTGTTTAAAACCTGTACACTTAAAATCTCAGGATCCTGTGTCCACTTAATTCTTGGGATATAAAAATCTTCATAGTCTCCAAGTTCAACTTTTTCACTTTCTTCAGCAGCTAACTCATAAGTATAAAGGGAAACTTCAGAATTTGCTTCTCCGGCTTTTGGATATTTAAAAACCTGCTGACTCGGGTAAAGATCCTGCCCAAACATATCCATTGAAAACTCAGGAACTTCAGATTCATCAAATTTAAGGTAAGCTAAATGAGTTCCTGTTTTATTCCAGTCGAAAGCTCTTACAAAAGCAAATTCTTCTTCATAAACCCAATCGGTCACCCCATTGATTAGTTTGTTTTTCTTTCCATCTGTAGTCACCTGAGTTTCTTCGCCTGAAGCGATATCGTAAGTGTAAATATTATTTTCGAAAACGTAAGCCACTTTAGAAGCATCTGGAGAGAAAGTTGGCTCCTGAACTTTATTGTCGCTTAATTTGGTAAGCGTTTTATCTTCTACATCGTAGATATAATAAATACCACGAGAAGAACGGCGGTAAATTTGCTCCATATTGGTAGAAAGCAAAATCTTATCTTCATTTTCACTAAGCTCAAATCCCTGGAACCCGGAAATTTCACTAAGATCTTTACTATTTAAAAGACTTCTAACCTTCTCACCACTTTTATAGGAATAAACATCTATGCTACTGGTGTTAGCATTGCGATCGCGATTTAAAACCACGTATTCCTTACCATTGTCTAAAGATTGTAGGGATTGTAAATATTCCTGTCTAAAGGTGCCGTCGTAGATTTCTTCGAGGCTAATTTCTTTATCCTGCGCGTAAATTGTTGAGGTTGCCGCAATTAACAACCCAACCAATATTTTTGAGAACTTCATAAAATTTATAGAATGAATTTTGATTGCCAAGTTTACTAAAATTTCAGCAAAAAGAGTAGCATTTGAGTGTTAAATACTAAGGATTTGTTAAAGATAAATCGCTTAAACTTTCTCAAAACCTAAAGCACAATTCCCTTAAATAACAATTGTATCTTTGTGCTCTCTAAATTAGCTTCAAAAATGATAAAACCTATCACCGGCTTTTCCAGGCTTACCAAGAAGGAGAAAATAGACTGGCTAGCTGAAACTTACCTTAAAGACCGTCCCGAAGATGTGGCAGTTCTTAGGCAATACTGGAACGATGATTCCCGGTTGCAACAGTTACACGACGAATTTACCGAAAATACTTTATCTAATTTCTACCTGCCTTTTGGCCTGGCACCAAATTTCCTGATCAACGGAGATTTACTCGCTATTCCTATGGCGATTGAAGAAAGCTCGGTAATTGCAGCAGCTAGTAAAGCCGCTAAATTCTGGAGAACCCGAGGCGGATTTAAGGCTGAAGTAATTGATACCAAAAAAATAGGTCAGGTTCATTTTAATTTCTTCGGAAATAAGCAAAAGCTGGAGCAGTTTTTTAAAGCTACCAAACCTAAATTTTTGGAAGCGGTAAAACCTATTACCCGTAATATGGAAAAACGCGGCGGCGGGGTTTTAGATATAAAACTGAAAGATAAAACTGCTGAAATTGATAATTACTATCAGCTGCATTGCGAATTTGAAACTAAAGATTCTATGGGTGCGAATTTTATAAATTCCTGCCTCGAAAAATTCGCAGAAGTTTTTCAGAATGAAGCCCGGGTTTATCCCGATTTCTCTTCGGAAGAGAAGGATATAGAGATTATTATGAGCATTCTTTCTAACTATGTGCCGGAATGTTTAGTGAGAGCTGAAGTTTCCTGCCCGGTAGAAGAACTCAATGAAAACAAAGATCTAAACGGAGAGGACTTCGCAAAGAAATTTATACAGGCCGTAAATATTGCCGAAGTAGAACCTTATAGAGCTGTAACCCACAATAAAGGGATTATGAATGGCATTGACGCCGTGGTTCTGGCTACCGGAAACGATTTTAGAGCAGTAGAATCTGGCATCCATGCTTATGCCGCCAGGAACGGAAAATACTCTAGCTTAACCCACGCCAGCCTTGAAAACGGCATTTTTAAATTCTGGATAGAAATTCCTTTGGCTCTAGGTACCGTTGGCGGATTAACGAGTTTACATCCTTTAGTTAAACTGGCCCTGGATATTTTACAACAACCCAGCGCTAAAGAATTGATGAAGATTGTAGCCGTTGCCGGCCTGGCGCAAAACTTTGCTGCAATCAATTCTTTAACCACTACTGGGATTCAGCAAGGACATATGAAAATGCATTTGATGAATATTTTAAATCAGCATAATGCTACTGAAGCTGAAAAGAAAACCCTTACTAAACATTTTACTAAACACACCGTAACCCACAGCAGCGCTGTTCAAGAGTTAAACAAATTGAGGAATTCATGAAGAAAGAGTTTTACAGTAATGGCAAACTTTTAATTACGGGGGAGTATGCTGTTTTAGATGGCGCAAAGGCTCTGGCGGTTCCTACAAAATTTGGCCAATCCCTGGAAATAGAAATTTCTGAAGGCAAAAATGTTGAATGGAATAGTTTTGATGAACATGGTAATTTATGGTTTCAGGGAGAATTTGAGCTTGAAAATGGGGAATTTCACCAGATAAAAGGAGAAAAAGCAGTTTCAACCAGACTCGTAGAGATTCTAAATGAATCACATAAATTAAACCCGGAAATATTATCGACTGGAAAAACCGGAATTAGAGCGAATACCCGTTTAAATTTCAATAGAAATTGGGGCCTGGGAACCTCTTCAACTTTAATCAACAATATTGCTAACTGGTTTAAAGTAGATGCGTTTAAATTGCTTAAAAACACCTTTGGAGGCAGTGGTTATGATATTGCTGCGGCGCAAAATGAGCAGGCGATCACTTACCAGCTTACCGAAAATGGACCTTCGGTTTTAAAAAGCAATTTTCACCCAGATTACTCTGATAATATATTTTTTGTTTACCTAAATGAAAAAAAGAATAGTCGGGATGCAATTGAACATTACAAAGCTCTACCTGAAGCAAACAAAACCGGTTTATCAGAAAAAATCTCTTCACTTACCGAGCAGTTTTTGAATTGTACTACACTACCTGAATTTGAATTGCTTATCAATATTCACGAGACTTTATTATCCCGGACACTCCAAACACCAAAAGTAAAACAAGAACGCTTCCCTGACTTTCCGGGAGCGATTAAAAGCCTTGGCGGTTGGGGCGGTGACTTTATAATGGTTACCGGAGACCAAGCAGAGGTTTTTGAATATTTTGAAAACAAAGGTTTTAAAACGATTTTTGCTTTTCAAGATATTGTGCTGTAAAAACCGACTGTAAGAAATCTTTGACTTCCGAAGATCCTCGGGGCAGGCTCTGAAATAAATTAAGGATGACGTAGGGGTTTAAACCAAATATCGCAACGTCTGAACTTGTTTAAGACCTTATCCCGAATTTTCTTCGGGAATCTAGTTTGCTTTATAAAACGACATAAAAAAGCCCCGGTAAATTTTACCGGGGCTTTTTTATATCTAAATGCTTATTCTACTAGTAGAATCTTGCACGATTATCTTCGATCTCTGCTTTTTCACGAAGTGCTTCAAAAAGTCTTTGAGAAGCATTCTGTCTTCTTTGTGCAGTTTCCTGTTGTGCAATTCCCTGGTAAGAGTTCATTGCCGGAGCTTCATTCTTACTTTCAAGTTCTACAACGTAAACTCCGTTGTTTCCAGCAATAGGATTACTTACACTACCCGGCTCTAAAGCAAATACAGATCCTACAACTTCTGGTTCTCTACCTGCGCCCGGTAATGTTGGACTACCAAGGTTAACCGCATTTGCAGTTTGCACTATAGTATTATTCTTAGAAGCGATCTCCTGAAGGTTTTTACTATTAATTTTTCCTTTAAGAATTTCAGCCTTCTTTTCTTTTGTAAGGATTGGAAGTACTTTAGAGGACGCATTTTCAGCAGTCATTAATCCCTCTTTATTCTTAGCTGTTAATTGCGCAACAACATATCCCGATGGAATATCAAAACGTTTAATATCGCCAACACTGGCTTCGTCTTCAAAAGCCCATTGAACAATTCTTCTTTGCTGCCCAACTCCGGGGATATTTTCATCTAAAGCTTTTACGTTATTAACGGTTCTAATATTATAATTACCTTCTTTAGCAACCTCGGTAAAATCTCCTTCTCCTGCAGCGATCTCAAACTTGGTTGTTTCGTTGAACAGGTTGTTTCTGGAACGTTCTGAAGCTTCTAATTCTCTCGCGATAGTAGCAATTTTCACTGCTTTTTCTCTTTCGGTTTGCTCTTCAATATGAATTACGTGGAAACCGAAATCTGTTTCTACAACACCAACATCTCCAGGGTTATTCTCTAAAACGTAGTTATCAAATTCTGAAACCATATCGCCAGGTCCAAAATAACCAAGGTCTCCACCATCCTGGTTGTTAGAACGGTCTGATGAAAATTCAGCTGCTAATTCAGCGAATTTCTCTTTATTTCCTCTAATTACATTTGCAAGGCTATCGGCCAATGCTTCAGCTTCTTCTTTGCTTCTGGTTACATCTGGTGCAAATTGTTGTCCCTGGTAAGCCACAAGAATATGACTAGCTTTCGTTGAATCTGGAATTTCTTTGGTCTCTACCAATTTAGAAAGCTTGAAATAGCCATCGTGCTTATAAGGTCCAAAAGTTTCACCTTCATTTAAATTGAAAAGATCATCAGCAAATTCTGAAGGTAGTTCGTTTTTGAATTTAAATCTATCATCATAAGGTAGATCTGAATTTGCTTCTACAAAATCTTCATAGTCATTTGTAGTATTAAATCCTGGTAGCGTATCGTTACTGCTTGTTACCGCATTATATTCTACACGATTTTCTCGCATTGAATTTAACGCCTCTTCAGTTTCTTTTACATCTTCATCTGAAGCTTTTTCTTCAAAATAAACATACCTGATATTTCTTGAAGCTTCGGTTTGAAATTGCGAAGGATTCTCTTTTATATAAGCTCTAATTTCATCTTTAGTCACCTCTACTTCATCATCTGATACAGAAGAATATGGCAACTGTACAAAACGAAGATCTACGCTATTATTCTGAAAACGGTAAGCCTGCTCAGCCTCTGTAATCGTTGCACCAATCCCGGCGGTTACCATAGAGAAATACATATTTTGGCGAGCAATATCACCCATATTTTCTTCCATTTGCAACCATTGCTCGTAAGCCTCAGGCTGTGTAGATCTTAGGCTGGCAATATATTCACGCACGCGGTTCTCATCAAACATACCGGCTTCGTTTCTAAAAGCAGGATTGTTCCCCATTTGCACGCGCATCACCTCTCTTATTTGAGCTTTCCCAGCTCTAATTCCAAGCTTTTCTAATTCTTCTTTAAGAATAGTTTCGCGAAGCGTTTGTTCCCAAACCTGGTTTACAGCCTGACTGGTGCTTGCATTAGCACCCATTTGACGCTGATAACCTTCTACCTGCCGGGCAAAGTCTTCTCTGCTCACTTCTTCACCGTTTATGGTTGCGATAGTGTTTTGGTCTTTTTGCGAAGAAAAGCCTCCGTTACGAATTACATCGGCAAGCACAAAAGAGAAAAGTGCCAATGCAATGATGATGATCAAGAAAACAGAACGCTGTCTGATTTTATTTAATACTGCCATTTGTAGTTGTTATTTATCGAAATATAGTGGGCGAAAATAATGTTTTTAACCTAATTATAAAACTTATAATTAGCAAAATATTAACTAATCGCTATTTAATCTGCAGACTTTATTTTTAATTCTACCAATTCTATTTTGGTATTGGAAACTTCTAATATTTTAAATGAAAAATCATCTATCTGCAATTCTTCATTTTGCTGGGGAATTTCTTCGGTATGGTTCACAATATAACCGCCAAGGGTTTCATAATTCTCCCCTTCGGGAATATTTAATTTATAGTTCTCATTTAGATAATCTACTTCTAACCTTGCCGAAAATTTATAATGCGATTCCCCTAATTCCTCTTCAGTAAGAACAACAGGATCGTGTTCGTCCTGGATTTCCCCAAAAAGTTCTTCTACAATATCCTCTACGGTAATCATTCCACTGGTCCCGCCGTATTCATCTATTACTACAGCAATACTTTTGCGCTTTTTGGTAAGGTTATTTAACACATCTTTCACCCACATCGTTTCCGGCACAAAAACTACCGGCAGAAGTATCGATTTTATAGATTCCGGCTTTTTAAAAAGTTCGAACGAATGCACATACCCAATTACATCGTCTATGGTTTCATTATAAATCAACAGTTTTGAAAGACCGGTTTCAGTAAAAGTATTTACAAGGTCTTTTGGCGCCTGGTGTTGATCTACCGCAATAATCTCGGTTCTTGGCACCATTACTTCTCTTGCTTTTATATCTGAAAACTGCAGGGCATTTTGAAAAATTTGAATTTCAGAATCCACTTCTTCATCGTCTTCTACGGTTTCCATTTGCTCGTTGATGAAATTCCCCAATTCTACTTTACTAAAAGCAAGTTGCACTTCGTCCCCTTCGGTTTTAAAGAATCTTTTCAGAATAAAATCGGAAACCCATATCACAAAAGATGATACAAAACTGAACAGCATATAGAATATATAGGCCGGGACCGCGAAAAATTTAAGCATTGAATTCGCGTAGATTTGGAAAAATACCTTTGGAAGAAACTCAGCAGTAAGCAAAATAACCAGGGTAGAAATTACCGTTTGGGTAAATAAGCTTAGATCTACAACAATATATTCTAAAAAAGCACTGTTTAGGGGTTGAAGCCCATGAAGCCAGTTCATAAGCAAATCGCCCATAAAAAATCCATAAACCACCAGGGCAATATTATTACCCACCAACATAGTAGCTATAAACTTTGAGGGTTTTTTAGTTAGTCTCTTTAAAATAGTGGCCAGGAAGTCGTTCTGCCGCTTTTCAATTTCAATATAGATCTTATTAGAAGAAATATAGGCGATCTCCATCCCAGAAAAGAAAGCAGATAAAATTAAGGAAAGAACAATTATAAGAATTTCAACCTCCATTACTGCTTCTTGTTACGCTCTTCGATCTTACGCCTAAACCGCCTTTTAAAAAAGAACATAAGTATAGATATAAAGACAAAAAAGATAAATAAATAGGCCCTGCTACGCTCGGTATTCCAAATTCTGAAACTTTCGAAAAGAAAAAATGCAGCTATAAATAAATAAGCGTATTCAAAATATCTAAAATATTTACTCATCGGGTTTATCGTCTTTAATTATTTGAACCCCAACATTGGTTCGTGACCGAAAATTACCGAAATTTTGATTAGCATCAAAACCTTCACCTTCATTAAGCGCACCATTTGGAAATTTAATAGTGTTGGGTTTATCGGTAAAAATCCAGTTAATATTTTGATCCCAAAATAACTGCGAAGCTTCCAGGCGCATACTATCGGCTGTAAAGATCACCACGTTTCCCTGTAGATCTATAAGATTGGTACCATCGTAAATAATTCCGTAATCTGAAGTTACCGTACTTTTCTCGTTATTTTCGTCGTAGATCTCTAATTCCAGTCCTTCAGGAAACTCGCGGTAAGGAAATTCTTTGTTGGTAAAATCCATCATTTTAGGGCTTTTTAAGTTCGCAACCATTCTGCCGGAATCTGTATACTTCAGATTAATCCCTTCGGCAATGGCTTGTGGTGCGTCGCCTTCAATATCCAACTCTCTTATTTCGTTTAGATTACCCTGACATGAAAAAAGCATTGTCACGCCGATAAGCGTGACAATGCCAGTTATTATTTCCTTATATGCTAAGCTCATATTACATTTGTGGGATACGAACGGTTTCCCCAATCCAACATCCAATATTTATAGCTTCACCTGCACTTCTACCTTGTTGAAACACATCAGCTTTTTGGGGTGCTCTACCTCTATAAGCAGTAGCAGTTTGGTTTGCATTAGATGCGATAGATGGATCTACCCTTGCAGCTCTTGCAGCATAATCTGCAGCTAACCAATACACGGCTCTTTTATCGAAAGTAGTTTCTCCACAGCTGTTTGCACTTTGTGCAATCATATTAGCTATTTGTAAATATGCTCTACCTAAAGATGGCTTGGCACTAATTCCTTTTCTATAAAAGTTTCTTGCCTGAGAAAAACTTCCTCTTTCTTTATAGTTAGTAGCAATTCTATAGTAAATTCTAGCCTGATCACTAGGATCTTCTTCTAGCTCAGCAGCTTCAGTATAATATTCTAAAGCTTTTGCTCTGTCACCATCGGCTTCAGCTAACTGCCCTAAAGAGTAAGCAGAGTTTGCAGAAGGCTCTAATTGGTGTAATGCTTCAGAAACCTGGAAGAACAATGGATCTTCAGTACAATCTTTAGCCGACAATCTTGCGTTTGCATTCTGTAACCAATTTACATCAGATTTTTTCTCATTAAAATCTTTCTTGTAAAGAGGGATAAGGTTATCACAATCTGCTCTGGCACCAAGCTTAGCGTTTAAAGCATTTTTTACACTGTTATAATTATTCAAATTAATTTCAGCATATTTAATTTGCTTCTCCTCTTTAGAAGTAAGTTCCTCACCAGCTTCTTGCTTTTCAATAAGCGGTGCAAGTTTTACAGCTGCCTGGTTTTCTTCTTCTTCAATTTTCGCCATTACTTTATCGTAATTATCAAAAACATCCTGAAGCTCTCTATCGCCAGCATCCTGCATATCTACCATTAACTGGAAATAAGCATAAAGACCTTTTGGACTTGTAAAGTTTTCGCGATCTTCTGTATAGGCTTTATCAAAAGCATTATATAATTCTTCTGTATCACCTAATTTATGATCAAACTTTAACTGAGCGATATCAGAATAAATTTTACCTTTTGAAGTTTTATCTGGAAATAACTCCAAACGCTCTTCCCAAAGACCAATAAGCTCTTTTATATACTGCTCTTTTTCTGCACCTTCGGTATTTTCAATTTTATATTCAAGAGCGCGCTCCCCATATTGGAAAGTAGCCAAACTATATTTTGGACATTCCTCTCTAACTTTCATCAACGGCTCGTAAGCTGCATCATAATTTTTAGCCTTGGCATCATCGTAAGCCAAAGCAGCCATTGTTGCACAATCGTTAGACTGGGCGCTTAGAACACTTGAACCTAGAACGGCTCCTGTAATTAATGCTATAAATCTCGCTTTCATTTTCTTGTTTTATTATCGTGGTTAATTAAATTTTCTTCTTTCGAACCATCTTCTGGCTTCGGTTAGGGAAAGCCCTACTGAAAACCTAAAGTAATCTTCCTGAATTAAACTTGAATCTGTTGTACCGCGCTGACCATACTCAAATCCAAGGTTTATATTAGAAAATCCCGGTCCTACAGGTAGTCCAACTCCAAAAGTGATGCCAAACTCATTAATGTCCTGGCTATTGATACTTAAACCGGTCTCCTCATACCTAAATCCAGCCCTATAAACAATGCGGTTAAAGTAATTTGTAATAGAATTATATTGTGGAATAAAATACCCACCAAATTTATATTGTGCAGCATTTTCGAAATTCGCGTTTCCTCCTCCTGCACCATTCACACTTAAAAATGAATTATCGTCTGTACTTACATATTCCCCTCCAAAAAACCATTTATTAGATCTTCCCAATCCAAGACCAATGGTATACTTTGCAGGAAGCGTTAATTCAGAATCGGGAACGTTTAGATCGCGCTCTTCAACTACTGTTTCGCCTCCACTACCAGAAAAGGCTATTGTTGCCAGTTGCCTGGAATTCTCTGCATCTATATTTGTAGTTGGTGAATAAGTAGCTGCTGCGTGTAAGTTAAGTCCGTTTTTTAGTTTTTCCTGAAAATCAACTCCAAAATTATAACTAAAGCCTAAAAGATCTGTTCTACTTACATCACGAGAACCCAATTGCACTTCTTCACGAATAAGTGTTCTTTGGTTTTGAAGGTTTCCGAAGTTATAATTAGCATCTACCCCAATACTCAAGGATGGAAGCACCTGATAACCTGCCGAAAGAAATACTTTATTCATTCCGCCACGACCTTCCAGCCTGCTGGCAACAGATTCTCTAATGTCTAAAATTTGATATCCCACCGAAGTATATGGTAAAACCCCAATACCAAATCCAAGATTTCCTCCAATAGGCACTCCTATGGCCAAATAATCCAAAGACGAAACTTTTGCATTATCCTCTCCAGCGTCTGAATTTAGGCTGAGTCGCTCGTGCGATCCCCCAACAGCGTAAGTGGTTCTTCTTAACCTACCGTAACCGGCAGGATTTCTAAGGTTCAGGTGAATACTATCAGAAAACATACTTAAACCACCCATAGACCTGTTTTCTACAGTTCCTTTAAAAGTGTTAAGTCCAATCCCGTAATAAGAATAGGGCGATGATACATTCTCCTGAGCTGTAGCAACCACTGTAAAAAAAACAGCTACGATTACTATAAATCGTTTAATCATTGAGTCTTGTTAAATTCTAAAATGTAGTTTAAACCCTCTAAAAGAAAATTCGGGTTGGCAAATATGCTATTTTTTACCCGCTTTGACAAAATTTGCGTATCCCCTCCTGTTAAAATAACTGTTAAATATTTATAACCAGCCTTGTAGCGATCAATAATTCCATCAAGCTCTGCACTTACCCCATTCAACACCCCAGATAAAATACTATTTTGAGTAGAATCGCCTATTAGCGGGACATTTTCATCTAAATCAACCAGCGGAAGTTTAGCGGTAAAATGATTAAGCGCTTTTAACCTCATCTGCAAACCGGGAGAAATAGCGCCCCCTAAATATTCATTTTTATCGTTTTTAAAATCAAAAGTAATACAGGTGCCTGCATCTATAACTAACAGGTTCTTGTTTTGATATTTTAAAGAACCGGCTGCCACAAGTGCTAAACGGTCTTTCCCTAAAGTTTGAGGAGAGGCATAATTATTTTTAAACGAAAGCCTGGTATTTTCTCTCAGCACAAAAAGTTTAGTCTCTTTTTTCAGCATTTTTTCGATCTCAAAAGTATCTTTTATCACTGAAGAAAGCATTGAAAAAGCTATTTGTGGGTAATCCTTTTTAATTTTCTGAAAATTTTCTGAAAAATTTTCAAATGGAAACACATAAGACCTCAAAATTTTAGCATCCTGAAATACAGCACTTTTTACGGCAGAATTACCAATATCAATAATTAAATTCATAGTAATTAGTTGTGCCGGCTAAATTACAAAAGCATTTTTTTAAAATTTCCTTTGTGAGATTATAAAAATGAATATATATTTGCACCCGCTTACAACAATAAGCAACTGGTGCCTTAGCTCAGTTGGTAGAGCAAAGGACTGAAAATCCTTGTGTCCCTGGTTCGATTCCTGGAGGCACCACCTTAAAAGCCCGATACACATAGTGTTTTCGGGCTTTTTTAATTTTAGGGTGTTACATAGGGTGCAACATAAATTTTTCTTTTATTTCTTATCTTTAAAGGAAAATGAAAACTTTTTCAGCTAAAAATGCGCTTTACGACCTATTTTCTATTGCTCCTCAACTTAGGAACGTACCGCAGGAAAGACCCGAATTTGAGCCCTTAATAAAGTTCATTTTATCAAAGGACTTTTATTATGATGAAGATATTCCATACCCACGCCTTTTAGAAGTTCAAAATAAATTAGGAATTAAATCTCACACTCTGCGAAAACTAATTAAAGATTTGTATGAATATATTTTAGATCAGGAAGAACCACAACTAAACTTTAAAAAGACTAAAGTTATATTTCATCTCTCCTACCTTGACCGCAGGTTCCAGTTTTCTGTAAAGCATTTACCCGTAATACCCAGGGTTGGAGAATCTTTTGAAATTTCTTTTACCAAAGGTAAAATGGATTGTAGGCAATTCTATGTAGATCATATTTACCACTCTCTGGAATTAGATACTCAAAGAATATTTATAGCTTTAAAGAATGGGAAATTCAATTCTTATTTTAAATTTAGAAGAGATAAAGCGGACACTTTAAAAGAATTACATTTAAAAGACTGGTTTATTGATGATTGGTCGTTTGAACAAAAACTTCTGAAGGGAGAATTAAAGCCATAAAAAAACCGCCCCGGGGAAGGCGGTTTTCAGGGCAAAAAAAGGTGCGGGGCACTAAGAAGCTGTACCAGATCCTAAGTATGCACTGTTTGAAACTTTACTTCCATCTTCTGAAATAAAAGCTAAATAAGTTTCAATCGTATCACCTGCAAAAGATGCCGGAATTGAAACGCTTTCAGCTCCAGTACTCCTATCGGCTCCTTCCAGGATATAAACCGATTCTTTCTTGGATGGATTATATACTAAAACCATTGCTTTATCGGTTGTACTGGCATTAGCTTCACCGGAGTTATCATCCCAGGTAAAATCTACCTGGCCCGAAGTAGAATCATCCATTGCTCCATTTGAAACGCCAAGCAATGTGCCTTTACTAACTAAAGCTAAAGCGTAATCTACAGTAAAGTTAGGGGCACTACCAGTAATGGCATTGTTAAGCACATAAGACATAGCCGCGTTAAAGGCAGTCTTTTTAATAGCGAGGTTTTTATATCCTTTCTTAAGAAAATCAAGATTAGGTTGTAAAAACTCTAAAACGGCAGTAAACTTTGTCCTTTGGTTTACCTGGCCTACGGTTCGGGGGTTTGCAACTTTAGAGGGCATTATCCTTAGATAATCAATTCCCTTCCAGCTGGCTCCAACTACGTTACCAACTTTTCCAGAGATTCCTCCTAATATGCCTTGTGAAATCTTTCCCATAGCAGTTTGTTTTTTGGGGTTAAATATTCAGTTTATTCGGACTTGGTACGGACTTGAATTAAAGAAGCATCCGTCCATTTGCTTATAAAATAACTATTGAAAACCCACTTTTTCTAATCCTGGGAACCGATTGGTATACTTTACGCTTAATTCCCCTCTTTTCCGTTTAAAATATTTTTCAAAAGAAAAAAAGAGAAAAAAGAAAGTTGTTCTATCAAAATGCGTAGCCAGCAGGCAAGCTTTTCCGTGTAAATACTATCCGCGTGTTTTGAGGATGAAGTTTAGCAAATTTTTGTTTGCGGATGGAGATTTCCGCGGAAACCCGGAGGGCTGGAGCTTGACCTGCGCCCGCGAAGTATTTTAACTTCAGTTTCTTTTTGGATTTTTTATTTTCTTATCTTGAGTCTATGTCAAAATTAAATGAACACTCCCGAACCGATTTATTTGACGCTTCAAGCATTTCAGATGATTTGGTAGAATTTAAATTTGATTATTTTTTTACCGGAAAACGAACACAGAAAAAATCCTCTATTATTAATCTCTTTGTAGTAACCTGGGTTATGGATGCTACCGAAAATTTATTTATACGCTATTGTAATTATTTTGGGGAAGGAAAGTTTTGGAAAATAGTTATTGAGAATCAACTTAGAGAATTAATGCACGATATTTCTATCGGAAATACTTTTGTTAATAGTGAATTACGTTTTTTTGAAGTAGATAAAGAAAAACACCTACCGGTTGAAAAGTTTGAGCAAAAGTTCCTGGACTTAAAGGCTAAAATGAAAAGTAATCATTAAACTAAGCAACTTCTGAAGCTATTAAAGGCACTTCATAAGGAAAAGCAAAATTTGAATGATCGGTGCCATTAAGCCAGCTTTGATGATCCTGGGCTTTTAATACCACCGGCATTCTCTTTTTGTTATTATGGATCTCAGCCATTAATTCATTGGCCTCTGTGGTTACGATGGAATAAGTGTTTAGGGTTTCATCGGTTTCCGGATTTATCCAGGTAGAATATATTCCTGCGAAGGCAAAAATCTCCTGATCTGTTGGGTTAATTAAATATTTCTGTTTTTCTTTTCCTTTAGGATCTTTCCATTGCCATTCGTAGTAACCATCTGCTATGATTAAGCAACGCTTTTTTACTGAATTTCGAAAAGAAGGTTTTTCGGCTATGGTTTCAATTTTGGCATTAAGGGTCATTTTTTTGATTTTATCATCTTTTGCCCAAAATGGAATTAATCCCCAATTAAACATTTGAATTTCACCTTGGTTTTCGTCTGCAATTACCGGTGTTTTTGAAAATGTAAATGCATTAATTTCCTGTTGTGGTTTATAAGCATCGGGTTCAATAAATCGTGCTTCTAAAGTACGTTCTATATCACTTAGTTTGGAATTGAGTTTGGTTCGGTAGCACATTGTTTAAAATTTATATCAATTTACTAAAATCTGTGGAATTATCGGGGCAGGTAAACCAAAAGGCGCGTGCCGTTGCGAGTAGGAACAACGGTGGTGTGGGGAAAGCACGTAGCGGTAGCGGAGTGCGGCCCACAGCTATGTAGCATACACGGCTGGCGGATTTTTTGACCTTTTTAGTTGAGATTTACAGGCTTAAGGAGGGGCTAACGAAGAGCGGCGCGGTAGCGGCGGGCGTAGTGTGCCGACTTATGCCTGTGTGAGGGCAAATAAGGGCTTTGCTTGTTGATTTAACCTCAGCACCAATATATGTCACCATTTTTATTTTAAAAGGCTATAATTTGTATTTAAAGTGCAAAGCTGTTATGCCCTGAGTACAGGTGCTTCATTTAACCTACAGTTTCTTATGGAAAATTAATTCAAAAAATATGACAGCACCTACGCCGTTGTGACCTCGCAGGCTCGCACAAAGTGAAGTTGCTGTTTGCCCTTAATTCAGATTACTCACGCGGTAGCGTGAAACTTTATTGGATTTTAAGGGCAAAAGATAGCAACGCGTGAGGATGGCGTGGAATGTGTGAAATAAAGCAAGTGACCAGGTTTAAAAACCTGAGGGCGGAAGGTTTTTAGGCCGTGGGAACGGTAAATACAAGCCATTGATATTCCGAAGTTCTTAGAAGTGATTTGTTGTAATAGAGTTCTCCGCCTTCGCGGAGAAGACACCGGCTTGTAGTTATGTTTTATGGAACAAAATGGAACGACTGACGAACACCGCTTTACCTGCCCTGTTGTTCGTTATCAAATACTATGTTTGCCTATCTATTGAAACATAAACCTTTTCAATTTTGCGTTTTTGCCACTCGCCGTTTCGAAATTCCGGTCTGGATCTTAAATTGCCTATTAGGTTTGATGATTCTTTAAGTCTATTCACATTCCAAACTTTCTCCTTCTTGCTCCCATCTTTATAAAAGGTTGTAATATAAGCTGTTTTGGTTAATAATAATCGCCGTTTAAAATCTGCTTCATTTTCAGGATTCAATTCTATAGGTAGAATGCCATTTTGATGGTATACTTTATTCGATTGAAAAAAGGTTTTATTTGAAACCGCTGCCGGATTATCCTCCTTCACCTCAATTCTCAAATCTTTCAAAACTGCCTCAATCAATTCACCATCATATTCATTTAAAAAATCCTCCTTAATCAGGTCGCCAATTCTGGAATGATACTCTGAGGATAATATTTTCTCCCTTAATTTTTTAGATTCTTCTCTCTGATTAATCTTTTGAAGACTCTTTAAGGTAAAGGATTTTAAAGCTTCTTCATTAAAACTATCCTTAGCAAATAATTCAACAAACTTAAGGCCTTTATCATTCTCCCTTGTAAATTTGATTGTTTCAAGCAGTACAGGATCTTCTTGTTTTGACAAACTACCATCATAGAAAATTTGAATTCCCTGGCCGATTAAAATACCGTATTCAAGTTTTAATTGGCGCATATATGAAAATAATTGCTGCTGAAAGGTAGTGTTTAGCGGGATATTTGGTTGTTTAATTTCAATAACGAAAAGCTTTGTACCATCTGTAGCTTTTATGACAAAATCGGGGGTAATTCGATTTGCGGCACCAATCTGAAAAGAAGGGCGAATTTCAACATCTCCAGAATACTCTTTCCAATCAAGAACCCTTAAAGCCTGAATTACATTTTGCTCAAAATTATTCTCACTTATATCGGGGCTTATATTTTCTGAGAGTAAAAAACATATTTCTTCCCATTTTTCTCTATTCATTTTGCGTAGTTATGCATTAATTAATTGAGTTAATTTTATTCAATATTTATCAGGCCTCTATTTTCCGCTTCAAATGACCATTGAACTTGCCAGGTGCGACCGTCTTTTTGATCCAAAAGAATAAAAGTCCAAGTATTCTCAGTTGGATAAAGCGTAAATCTATTATTGACCTCTTGTTCCTGATCTACCAGAGGCAAAGTATTTAAATAAGTCTCAAAGCGATTATCATCTTCAATATCAAATTGAACTTGCCATATTAAACCATTTCTTGTATTCAGCTTTAGAAATGTCCACATATTTTGAGTAGGAAATAGACGATAGGAAACCGGAGTTAATTCACTTTCCACCTTCGGAATCGGCATACTTTCATTTTCTTCGACTTGACCGTAAGATGCAATTGTTGTAATAGTAAGAAATGTAATGAAAATTATGGTTTTCATTTTAATGTGATTTTATAACATCTTCTATTTGCGTTAAGCCAGGACAGAATAAATTTATAAGCGAACAATATTTTTATGCGAGAGCGCTGTTCTGCTTGCACTTTATAAAACAAGCAACCGATGTAGGGATAGGCCGCTTGCGTGTTCAATTTATAAAAAAAATTTTAATTAAATTCTGCAAAACCGTAAAACAGGGCAATTTTAGGAATGAGCGAAGAGCAGGCGGAGCCGGAAGTGAGTGAATGAGTAAATTTGCCTCCTTAGCCGAAAGCGGTATACACGAAGGCTAGTGCCGAGTGAATACGGCTGAAGGCGGTTGGCGATCTAACTTAATTGTTTGAAGGAAATTCGATTATCAAAATTAGGGTAACTCCTCATTTCAAATAAGAATTAAAATGGACATATTACCTCTTAATCTAATTGAATATTACTATGAAAGAATTTGGAGGGTATGATAAGATGGATAATAAAGAAGCATTGCAACATTTTGTAGACTGGCTTCAAAACTTTTTGGATGAGCTAGTGTCTACAAAAGAATATCAAAATTTATTTATTGAGGAGTTGAATAAACCTATGAATAATGCGTGGGAAACGGTAAAGCCAAGATTTGAAGGGTTATATGGAAACATTGGTGATATCAATGATGTAAAACTTCAACAACACGGCTTGGTTGATCAAGAATTACGATTTAAATTTTCTACTATCCAATTATGGTCCAGAAGATTTTTGAAATATTTAGACAGCATAACTTTAAAAAGGTTACTTCGAGCCATCAAAACGCTTCTTGGTAGTTTATTAAGTGCAACGCCCCTCGGAAGTGCCATTTCCGAATATGTAGATGCAATTTGGGACGCTGTAGAAGACTAAATTGATAATAAGAAAAGTGTTTCGGCTATCTATTTCTTATGGGAATTAAAAGCTTGCACCACTGATACAATAGACAAAAGCACCACCGCTATCAGGCAAATAATTGAAACTGCCGAATAATTGTTCCTGATTAGCATATATAATGCAGGAAAAAGATTAAATAAAATTGGTCCGAAAAGGACAGCAATAAATATCACTAAGGAAGGCCATTTAAGGAAATTATTGATTTTTTTATTTTCATATTGATAATCCAATAAATGATGGAAAAATGAAAAGGGCTTGATAACATTTACAGTATCTGTGATCTGGCCAAGTTTAAACATTTTTCTGCTTAGCTTTTCGAAAAGAGGTATGAGATTTATATTATTATTCCAGAGGGTTATATTTTGAAGGTATAGAAATGAGAATACTACAGGAATAAAAAAGAAACGTTGGATCGTCTATCTTGCCAAAAATAATATTTACGGAATCAAATATAGATTCTTCAAAAAACAACAATAAATACAGTGCTACACATAACACCATTAAAAAACTATTCCTGGAATTTTTTTATTATTACTTCTCATATTCTCAGTTAATAAGTTATGGTAGTTGATTAGGTAATTTTTATTCTCAACTTCCTGGTCTATTTTAAACTCTGTAAAGATCTGATCGAAATTTGCTGTTATATTTTGTGAAAAATGCTGGTCATATTACGTCAGATTTTATATTTAAACACCAATAAATAGATAGAAAAAACTAAGAATTATAGATTTGACGCAATGACTTACCATCTATATTAATAAAAACATCTAAGTCTGGTGGAAATGGTACTCCGGGAATAGGTTTGTTTTGTGCGTGTTTATAAATAACTTCTTGTAGT
>Ga0098069_100391_pt1 | contig 20494 bp, 16 predicted proteins | sample 27_taG_FD_92584 | JGI IMG/M metagenome (GOLD analysis project Ga0098069, IMG submission 92584) | Marine viral communities from Cariaco Basin, Caribbean Sea - 27_WHOI_OMZ | ecosystem: Environmental > Aquatic > Marine > Oceanic | place: Caribbean Sea: Cariaco Basin | collected 2014-11-09 | reverse complement strand
TCTGTTCGATACACACCAAGATGGCTAATGTAATTCTGGCCAAGCAACAATTCGGGATTCCAATCTGGCTTGAAATGCGGATCGAAACGCTGGCCGAATTCGTCCACTTTGTCTTCGTCTGAATAAACCAACATTGCGCCAGGCGATTCATTCAACGCCTGGGCAACTTTCAGCAACGCATCGGCCGCCAATTTGTCATCGTGATCCAACAGGGCGACAAACTCCCCCGCCGCTAATTCCAGCGCTGAGTTACTAGCTGCGCTTATATGCCCATTAACAGTACGATGAACGACACGGATCCTTGAATCACGGCGGGCGTACTCATCCAGGATGTCACGCACTTGCGGGTCGGTGGAGGCGTCATTGGCTATACACAATTCCCAGTGGGCGTAGCTCTGAGCCAGAACGGAATCAATGGCCGCTTTCAGAAAAGCCACCGGCGGGTTGTAGACCGGCATCAACACCGAAATCAATGGCCGCAAAGCCATGCCCTGCAACAGCCTATCTCTGCCTGCCTCGCCTAAAGGCTCAAGGCTATCGAGCCAGTCCTGGTAGTCCACATTGGCATTGGTTTTGGTAAACGTTTGCTCGTAATGGCTGGCTACCAGTTCCTTTATGGGCATCCCGTGCCGGGCCCCGGAAAATGCAGCTAAGCGATCTGAAACCTCATCCGGAGCCAACCCTTTGTATGCCGGATGAATATTGATCAAACGTTGATAGATGCGCTTCTGGGCAAAGCGCCAGGGTGCCCAGGCAAACCTCAGCCGTACCAGAGCGAACTCACCTTGCCTATCGATCGGGTCGAAGCGAATCTTCCGGGTACCCTTCGGTACTCGCACCAGACGCTTGGTCATTCTTCCCTGTTTGAGAGGAATAACCGCAGACTGATCCTCAGAAAATCCAGCTCCAGTATCAAAGTACAGCTTAGCGAAAGCCCCAAATGCATTCGTAGGAACGTGCACCTCCACCATGTACCAGCCTGCAACGAGCAAGCGATTGTCAGCTACAAACTGGGGATCATCACTCACCGCCACCAAGCGGAAGGTGCTATTGGCTCCCGCCAACTCCACCTGTGTGTGTGGGCGTAAGTCCGCAGCTATATTCCTGACCAAAGGAGAACGATTCAATGCCGCAATCAGCAACTTCCTAAACACCTTTCTGACTTTCAAAGAGCTTTCACCTTCAGGAGGACGGAACAACCACAGAATCAGGTGATAACACCTGCCCGGAACCCGCAACACGACAACTCAAAACATCTCCAGCCTTGCCGTCATGATGACAAGAAAACCCGACATACCCTGCCCTGGGAGGGCTCAGCATACTCATCCCACCCCGATATTGTTTCGCGACCATAGTTTGCACTACACGGTCGTTCCGCATTAGCTCCAACTCAACCGGTTCGTCGGCAGAAATACCATCTAACGGCGCAAACCAAGCCCATCCCGAAACCATCTTTGGATCTACTTTCACCAGGCGGCCATGCACGAAAGAAAGACCTCTCGCCCTCAAGTCCGTGCGGAGACTAAGAATGCGGTCGAACTTTTCATAAAGATGAATATCCTGACGATTCAACCACCTCAACTCATCTTCCGTCTCACCTGAAAACTCATAGAACTCAGCAAGATTCTGTCGGCCTTGATTGCTCTGAATTTCCGGGATGCCTATCCCCAGCATCTCATTAACAGCGGTAAGAGATTCGCTATATCGCTCGGTTATACCAACAAACCCCAAAGCTTCGGGCACTACGCCTTGCAGAAGCTTTGATTGCCTGTTCTGGTTGTGTGGGCTTCTGAAAAAGTGAGCGAAATCCTTTCTGTAACCGTTTATCCGCCGTGCATGCTGATACTCAGAATATACACGTTGCATCGGGTCTCTCAGAAAGGTTACCGTATTAGCTACCCCAAACATATGAACATATTTTTTTGCAGGCACGTGACCTGCTAACAAGTCAATGGAATGCTCAGACACCAGTTTAAATATTTGCCAAGGGTCGTTGGCTTCACACATGCGGAGAATCGCCGGAGATGTCTTACCTGCATGAATCCCGTAATCAAACAGCGCCCGATCTTCTTTAGGCAACAATTGCTCTAACCCACAGCGAAAACTAGTGCCAGCTGTCTTGGGGACATGCACAAAAAAAAGAGGGCGCCTGCTTAGCCTTAAATGATCAGAGCCTCGAAAAAAGCGGATTCCGAGGTGGCGTAATTTATTCAATCGATAACCACCCTCGCGCGTTTAGGAAACACAAAGCGATTCCCGTATACGCGCACTTCGACTATGTCGCCTTGCTGCAAAGGTTGAGGGTGTTGCCACCGGAAACCCCCTAGCCCATCACTGGAGATCTTAGCTTTTATCAGGTCACCCCGGTAGAAGCCTGTATCAGCCGAACCGCAGAATCGCCCATTCACAAACACCTGCAGTCGCAAAGTCTCAACAGAGCCCTTACGACACACTACCCAACCCCGGATTCCGTGTCGGTTAGAGATATCGACACTACCAGTGAGCTCAGCGCAAAAAACACTATTGGCGAGCGCCTTCCTGAGCTTGCTAATGCCCGCTTTCAGACGCGTCATTCTCTGTGGCGGCACGGCCCAATCACACTCATTCAAATCATGAGCTTGGAAATACCCTGCCCCCTTGTCATAGTCCACACCCCGCATGGACGAACCTCGGCGACGTTTCTTTTCCGAATATTCTTCGAACGATTTTACCGCGTAGTGGTTCACCCTGACTGGCGAGTCCACAACATGCCCGATAATGCCACCGCGTTGAGCTGGTTCAGCACGCCCGTTTTCAATAACAATAAAGTCGGAAAGATCGTTGCCATTTCCATCAACCCATCTGAGTGGCGAAGACAGCCGACTGTGATGGGGGCCAACACTCTTTACAAACCGGGTTAGGGTCACCGACTTTAAATGCCCATTTTTATTCCCGGGATTGTCCGAAGCACATTGCGTAAAACGCTCAGTAACGGGAGCATCAGTGAACTTCCTATGCCCCGAAGAGCCAAACACTCGCCAGTTCAGGCTGATTGCACCAACGTCTGGCTGCTTGAGCAGCTCTCTCAGATACTTAACTTCTGCTCCGGTTTTGTGACTTGAGTGGGTCACAAATTCATCCGCATCTATAAACATCAGAGCATCACAGCTACCCACAGCCGCCGCAACAATGCGCTCGTAAGCAATTAATTGCGCCTGCTTCTCAACCACAGGTTGGTAAAGCACATTCACATACCCCAGTTCCTGCAGGGCTTCCAGCAACTCTGTGGTCCCATCTGAAGAGGCGTTATCTGCCACATAGAATTGATCGAACCCAGCCAACTGGTGCCATACAAGCCATTCGAGCACATACGGAAATTCGTCCCTGAAAATGGCGCCAATGCCGATAGACAGCTTTTTCATAACACCAGCGGCGAGTTATCCAGGTCCCGGACCTCGCCCTTCACTCTTGCCCTCAGAACATCACCTGCTTGCAAAGTAATGCCCTCCGGGATAGGCACGTTATAGCCACAATTCTGACCGAACTTTTTCAAAAGATCTTCTCTGGCCTGATCGGCGGAAGCCGTAACAATCAGAGAGTCATTTAGAAAAATTTGGACTTCCGGCGCTGTGCGCTGGTGAACAAAACGCGCCCAGCCAAAAATTGAGTGTTTGGTAACCCCGCCAAGACGTCCCTGAGCCTTTGTGATACGGGATACATCCAGATACTTTTCAGGCGCTGGATCAATAAAATTCCTGGCCGCCTTCTGCTGTTCGACCGAAGGGGCCAGACCACAAAATCCGGTCAACTGCTCGAGAAAATGATCCGGATAAGCTATCGCCTTTTCGTATGACACCAACATAGCCCTGGGTTTCTTAGCACCAATAAAATCAAGTGCCCTACCGTACTGCTGGTGGGCCCGCTGCATACCCATCAACACATCACTGAGCATTGAAATTGAGTTTCGCTGCGCAATAGAGAACAAATCTTTGAACACAAACACATAGGCAGGCTGCTCAAATACTTCATCTACCGCAGGTAAATAATCAATACTTGAAGGGCGTTTCCAACCCCACGGTCTGTTCATCGCCTTGTATCGATCAACCACCTGCCTGGCCTGTTCAATATCGCCCGCTTCCAGGGCTTGTGCCAGCAACACATCCTCATATACAGGAGGGTGCGCCTTATCGCCCATAAAAACGCCCAAATGGTGGAGGCAACCGGCCACCATTGAGGTGCCACCGCGGGCTGTTCCAACCACTATAACGGGATGGCCTTTGGCCACACTGAACAATTCATCACCGACTACCGCCACACCGCGGTTGATTAACTCATCTACCATTAGATCAATCCAACGTTCTCAAATACTCAGAAAAACGCTGCCCCAGCGATTCGTGGCGGAGGCCATAAGCTACAAAAGCCTGCATGTAGCCCAGCTTATTACCACAATCATGGGAGAAACCCTGAATGTGGAAAGCCTCTACCGGTTCTGCGCCCATCAGCATACCAATGGTATCTGTAAGTTGAATCTCATTACCCGCGCCTGGCGGCGTTTTCTTCAGTAACGACCATGTAGCCGGCGACAATACATAACGGCCCACTACCGATAGATTAGACGGTGCTGCATCTTGCGGCGGCTTCTCAACAATAGCCGCCATAGGCTTGGCTTGGCCGGCTGCGAGTGATTCACCACCAATATCGACCACACCGTAAGACGACACTTTGTCATGCGGCACAGGCTCTACCATGATCTGGCTGGCCCCGATTTCCTCATACCGTCGAATCATCGCCGCCAGATTGTCGCGGCTCAGATCAGAGGCCGCATCATCAATCAACACATCCGGAAGTACAACAGCGAACGGTTCATTACCAACGGCAGGCAACGCGCAGCTTACTGCGTGCCCCAGGCCGAGCGCCTGCCCCTGCCGCACATGCAGCAGGGTGACGTCCTTCGGGCAAATGGACTGCACCTCATCCAGGAGTTGCCGCTTTACCCGCTTCTCCAGCATGGATTCCAGCTCAAAGCTGGTATCGAAGTGGTTTTCTATGGAGTTCTTACTGGCATGAGTTACCAGCACAATTTCCTTGATGCCCGCCTGAATACACTCGTTGACCACATACTGAATCAGTGGTTTGTCCACAATGGGCAGCATCTCTTTGGGGATGGCCTTAGTGGCGGGCAACATGCGGGTGCCCAGGCCTGCAACTGGGATAACCGCCTTCCTTACTTTTTGCATCAGATAAACTCCAGACAAAGCAATGCCATGCCTATCCAAACGATGGCATGATTCGATACAACGTGATTATTGGGATTTAAGCCGCTGAACGGTCAGGTGGGCACCCCGCCACATCCGGTAAAACATACCGGCAGCTTTGGCCAGGGCCTGCTCATGGTGCATCGAGACACGGTGAGGCTCCCAGTCCAAGACAACCCTGGCCCTGCTTGCGTCCGCCACCAGTGCCGCTGCGTCTCCGAGCTGCTCAGCCCCTAACGCACAAGCGGAAGGAAACGATCATAGAAATGACGACACTCTGGAGAGTGCAGCCCGTCCAGAATATGGTACTCCTTCTGAAAGCCCATATCCGCCTGCGGATGCTTCTGCAGGTAATCATAGAGCCAGCTTGAGCCACCCTTCTGGCAACAAACATCTAATAAGAATAGCTTTCGATTCACTTCAGCTACGCCCATACCGGTCTTCAAACCTGACAATATCGTCCTCACCCAGGTAGGAACCACTTTGAACCTCAATCAACTCCAACGGTATACAGCCCGGGTTCTCAAGTGAATGAACCTTACCCACAGGAATATAAACGGATTCATTTTCGGTAATCATTGTGGTGGTATCGTCAATTGTCACAGAGGCTGTTCCGGAAACCACGATCCAGTGTTCCGCCCGGTGATGGTGCATCTGTACCGACAGTTTCTCACCTGGCTTCACAGTGATTCGTTTGACCTGATAGCGTGACCCAGTGTCAACGGAGTCGTATTTACCCCACGGGCGATAGACTTCCCGATGGAGGCGGTATTCCGGTCGCCCATTCTCTTTGAGTGCATTTACCAGGTGTTTAACGTCTTGTACCTGATTTCTATCTGCTACCAGAATCGAGTCCTTGGTTTGCACAACAATCAGGTTGTTAATACCAACCGTTGCAACCAGGGCATTTTCGGCCATTACCAGGTTATTAAAAGACTTTTGGTGCAGCACATCACCAAGGCTTGCGTTACCATCTGCGTCTTTTTCTGCAATCTCCCAAATCGCAGACCATGAACCCACATCACTCCAACCCGCATCCAACGGAACCGCCATGGCACTTTCGGTGTGTTCCATCACCGCATAGTCAACCGATTCCGAGGGACACTCCAGAAACGCGCTTTTATTCACCCGAATAAAGTCCATATCCTGATCACAATCACCGTATGCCGTCTCGCAGGCTTCCAGAATGTCAGGTCTGAAGCTTTTCAGTTCATGCAGGTAAGTATCGGCCCGGAACAAAAACATGCCGCTGTTCCAGTAATACTCGCCGCTTTCAAGATAGGTCTGAGCGGTCTCGGCATTGGGTTTTTCCACAAACTCCGCCACTGAGAATGCGCAACCATCAGGCTCCCCTTTGCGAATATAGCCATAGCCGGTCTCGGGGTGCGTGGGCACAATTCCAAAGGTTACCAGCGAACCCTGCTCCGCCAACGGCACCGCACTCTTTACGGAGCTATGGAATGCTGTTGTATCGGCTATCGTATGATCCGCAGCCAAAACCAGCAGCAGGGCTTCCGGATTCTTTTTCCGAGCAGTCAAAGCTGCCAAAGCAATCGCGGGGGCAGTGTTGCGCCCAGCAGGCTCAAGAATGATATTGTGGTCGAGATGCCCCATTTGCCGCATTTGCTCGGCCGCCAGGAACCTATGCTCCTCGTTACAGGTCAAAAGCAATTCTGAAACATCCAGGCCTTTCAGCCTGAGCACAGTCTCCTGCAACATGGAGCGATCACTGCCCGTGAGAGGTAAAAACTGCTTTGGGTATGCCTGTCGGGACATTGGCCACAAACGTGTGCCGTTACCACCAGCCATAATTACGGGGTAAATCATCAAAATTTCCTGTAAATAATCGAATAATTACTGCCAGGCCAGCACTATCCGGCGGGCCAGGTCTTTTCTTGCGGCTGGGTCTGTTACCGTGGCGAGAGTTTTAAAAACCTGCGATCTTACCTCAGGACTTTCAGCCCGTTGTCGAGCCCACTCTTTGTAGAGTTTTTGACCCGTGGGGTAATCAGTTTTCATCAGCAGCGTCATTCGCTGCTTTTCGAGTAGCTCCGGCCTATCTGCCTGGGCCCCCAATAATTCCAGCGCCTCTTCAGTCTTGCCTCGTTGATCAAGTACATTCGCAAGGGCATGGAACATGAGCGGTTTGTCGTTTCCATCATCTATGCCTTTCCGTAGCAAGCCTTCCGCTTCTTCATACCTGGCTAGAACCAAATAAAGGTAAGCCATGCGAATATGAAAGACCGGATTGGCCGGATTGCGCGAAAGCGCGATTTTATAAAAATGTTCCGCCCCCTCGTAGTCGAACTCTGCTTCGCGGCAAGTGCCTAAAAGCATATAAATATATGGTGGAGTTTTTCCCGCTAGCAAAACCTGAGTCAACGCCTTCTCGGCCTTATCGGCATGGCCCCTAGCCTTCAGTGCATTAGCAAGTTTTTCCCACATCTCCGGATGGTGAGTAGCTTCGAGGTCTACACGATGCCAAAGCTCGTCAACCGAAAGTTTTACTAATGGGTTGATACGAGCGTAATTAAGTAGTGCCTCAAGATCTTCAGGAATGGGGCCAGGCCCAACCATTGGTTCAGCCGTTTCTGCCGCTGACAGCAAGTCCTCCTGCAGCGAAAGTTGATCGCGGCTAAGCTCAGCATCTAGAATCCACTGTGGCTTCTCATTTGGGGCGCGATGGTCCGCAAACTGAAGCAAGGCCTGCCAGACTTCTTCCATCTCGGCAACTTTGGATTCTGGGAGCCTCTCTCGAACCGACTGCTCTATCCGGTCGTGAACCAGCGATTTCTTTATAGGGCTACAAACACTCTCATCCAGGTCAAGATTAAACCGATCGTTAACCAAAGCTGGGAGATTGAGACCCGAGAGCACGGCCTGCTGAGTTATTGTTAACCTCTGAGCGGCCGGGCAGGACTGCAGAAATTCGAGAATATTCCGGTTATAGGTCAACCACATGTCTGCAGCTAGCAGAGGATTGAACCAAAAGCTGCCATCTATTTCGCTAGAACCTTCGGAACGAGAAATTGATTCGCTGTGTCGGCGGTAGAGAGATTGAATATTGCCAGACCAATGCCGCACTACCACTATATATCTGCCGCACGTCCCTGCTGCTTTACGCCATTCTTTTAAGAACAGACAAGCTCTGGGGTCTTTTACTCCAAAATATTTTTCCTTAGACATTTTTTGACGATAAAAAAGATACCGATTAAAGAAATCCGACAACCAACCTTCTATTGGCCTTATATCACCCTCACACCTCCAATCAACCCCATTCAACAAAAGGGCACCGTCATGTAAGTTAACAACCGCCATATCTTCATAGTGGCCCAAAGGGTTAGACAAGGCGCCGGGCATCAAATAAGCGCCAACGAAAAGTCCGCTATTTTCAAGAATGCTTGACAGCAAAGAAGTAGCAGAACGATGAAACCCAACTATGAAAACAGAATTAATGTCAGCCATCGACCAAATCTTTAGATTATAAAACTGAAAATCTCTAATTGTTTACATCAGAAATTTTCTGCCTAAAAAAGTCCTACGCCTTCGACATGGGCACTACTAAACACACCACTCTTTAATTAACCGCACACCAAACCTGAACAAAATTACGGCCACTTAAAGAAAGCTAAACGGTCACCATGGGTTGTTTTCGCATATTCAACCACATCAAACACATCCGTCGAGGACAGTGCATCAAATACCATCGGTAAAACGGCGCCCCGATCTGAAAAATCAATATTAGAACCGAAAGCATCGGCATATTCTTTGAGGTTATTCAACTCCGCGAGACGTAGCGCAAAATTGTTCAATTCTCTGGCTTCATCATTTCCAATGAAAGTATATCTTTTTTCATCATCTAAAAACTCAAAATCTGGATTCGACAAGACCGAGACTGCAGTTTTTCGGTCTAACCTAAGACCGAACTTCTCGTTGATCTCATCCAGGAAATGCAAAAATATTTGTGACTTATATGAAAATTTAGAGGTATCCCTCAAACCAAGAAGCGCTTTTTCAGTTACATTCTGATTTATACCTAGTATAGAGGAGAAAACATTAATAACGTCAAACTGTTTCGTATACGCCAGTACATTCAAGGACTGTGTGTGCTGCGCCTTCATTTTAGCCACTCCCCTCAAAAACATTTCAAACCATTTTCTTCTGGACTCAATGTAAACAGAAATGTCGCCTTTAAACCTCCCGAATCTGACTTGTTGGCAATACATGCTATCCAAGAATGAATCAAATCGACGGAGCACAAGGTAAACCTTCAGTTCAGAGATTTTGCCACAGCGATCAAAAAAATTTGAAATATTGCTAATATCGCTACCAAATCCATTACTGAAGCTCTCCGAAGATATAACGGAACACTTATCGGAACAACCGAAATTATATAACTCGTCATAAAAATCATCAATCGGAGAGCCCGAAATAACCGAATTTGCAAGCTTATGATGGGCAATCCCGGCTTTAAACTTATCAAAATAGTTTATATAACCTTGATCGCCCAATTTGTTAAAATAAAACTGGGCAAGGGAGGTGCCAGTTTTAGGCATACCGCAATGAACAATGAGTTTCGTCATCACAAATCTCTTAAAAACATTTGTTTGAATTTTGCCCGATTAAGAACAGCCCTGACCTTAACCCGAAAACAATATTAACCTTTTATTGATTATCTTTCTTCGCCTCAAGCCTTAAAAAAACTTTTTGACCTTCAGCATCAACAAAAAATGCATTCCAGTAAGGAGGATGTGAAAGCGCTCGCATACGGTTTATAAAATCCCCGACCCTTACTACCTCATCAAGATCTATCAATTGCAGCGCACGAAAATCTGAGACAGAATTATAATTACCTTCATCTTCGGCCAACTTTCCGAGCGGCTTAGAGGTAAAAATCAGATTATCTATATTAAGTCGAAGAAGCTCCTTCTCCTTTTCCAAAACTCTACGATAAACAGTCTCAGAGATATCATCTGAATATATAGGCACGATCGATTGATCTACAATTGGACCGCCATCAATATCCGCCGTCATACGATGTATTGTGCATCCAGCCGGAAAACCATTTATAATTGAAAAAACCTGAGGATACCAACCTTTATTGAACGGATTATACCCAGGATGAATATTATAACACGGAACAGAATTAACCAGTTCTTCGGGAAAAATTTGTTTACTATGACAGGAAATACCAACGTCGTAGCCGGAATAGACATTTACATTATTTCTTAGATTTACCGGACTGGCCCAATCAAAGCCGCTTGACCGCAGCGGAGAAACCGGTGAACAAAAGTAATCCACGTCAACCATTGAACTTTCGTCAAGCAATGCCTTTATGAATGTCGCCATTTCACAGTTATCTGAAAGCACGAAAACTTTTTTTCTTTCAAACACAAATCAGTCTCCCAACTTAAATATATATAAACAAAACCCAGGAATACCCTTTAATCTTGGGCCTAAAAATCTTTCAGATAACAACAAACTTTATAACTTTTTCTTTTACGTAAGCGGAATCATTCAGCACGCACAAGCCTTAGCAGGGGTTGATTGCCGCCATTTTAAGTATTAACATAAAATATATGTCACCATTAACAGAGATTTAATTTTACAACAGATCATAATTAATAATATACAAAAGCTCACCTAGATAAGAAACCGTTTGGATTTTACAAAATACAAAAAATCTTTACGTAATTGAAAAAGGAATAATTCCAAAACTCGTAGTTCCAAGAAATACCAATAAAAATTCATTTTTACTTTTAGGTTGCAGAAAACCTTGTTGAACTTTGAAAAATATACTTACCCTATCAAAAAATTAAACCATTTTTTCTTAAACCGCTCCGCGAATTTCAACTATTGCACGCTCTGCATGATGAGGCAAACGAAAGCGCCGAATGAAAATGTCAAGATCTCGCTCTGTAAAATGCTCTTGATATTTCGCAAATACAGCCAACGCCAAGTTTGGACGGTTTGGTGCAAGCCGATTTGCAATGCTCACAGGGCGAGCATTTGCGAAGCGCCGTCGCTTAGAAACAATGCTTTTAATCTCATGCAGATCATTATTTATACAACAGAATAAAAGATCTGAAAGAATTTCAGTCCCCCGAAATGCGTTTATTAGACCGTGCCCAAAGTTAGGCGCATGAATTAAATCGACTAACAAAACATTACTGATCCGCAAAGCATGTTCGTAGTCCATTTTCGAATACTGATCGACAATCAAGAATACGTTACCACTATAATCCCCCTCTGAAATTCTCATTTCTTTATTATTTTCGGGGTTAAAGTGTCGATTGAACCTTCGGTCTTCAATATCAAATGGATCTATTGAGAACTGTGGTGAGAGCGATAAAACACTCGATAAATTTAATGCGTCTCCATATTTGAGGACAGCATAAGCGCCCATTGAATAGCCATAGCCAACCTTATTTTCGATTTGGTATTTAGGATGACTTTTTATCAACTGAATTGCCTTAAGTACCGACGCAGCTGGGTACCAATTTTGAGCCTTCGCGGTAAAGCCGAACGCAGGATATCCAATTTTCTTTATTGGTTCACCAGACCATAAAAAAAGGCTACTATTGGGTCTAGCAAACATTCCACCAAATGTGAAGATCAAAGAATTGTTTCTTTGTCCACTCTGAAAGCAACAGGTTATATGATCATCTTCATAAATTTTTTGAATCGTCAAAATTTTCAACTCCCTTTACATTATTTTTACTATTTCATATTCGGAATTCTAAAGTAAATTTCGACGTAGTCACGATGGCCCAAAGCATCTTTTATAATTCAAAGTTGGGACACCGAAAAATGAAGTCTTTTGGCGACATTTATCGGAGAATGGTTATTAATGCAAGAAATTTGCTTTTCAACTAAAATATTGCGAAAGCGATCATCTTTAAAAAGTGCTTCAACTTTAGACCAAAATATATCCTCATCTGCTGGATTATAGAGAGCTTCATCTGGTAAAAAATTATCTGCATCTGTACCAAGGGGGACTAGACAAGGAACTTTTTCGATAGCGGCCAAAGCTATCCCCCAGCCTCCGCCATTCAAAAGTGGTAAATGAACATAGGCTTCACAATGCTCATAAAAGCTCCTCAAGTCGTCCACAAACTGGTAAAAATGGAGGAAGCCTTTATCGTAGAGATCATTTAAAACTTCAGAGTTGAGACATTTTGATTTATCTTTTACCCCAATAAAAACCCAGCTTATATTATTCTTAATTACGAAGTCACGGAACTTAGTTAAGAATCTATCATTGTACCTCTGTAACGCAGACTCAATTCGCCCGTTGCCTAATGTAGTTACGAAGACCTTCCTATTCCCTATACAGACATCCGTTTTGTTTCTTACTAGCGACTTACTTTCAGGAATAAGGGGAATTGGATGCTCTATATAAAAAAAATCTCCTTGATCATTTCCTCTATTTTCAAATTTTCCTTGCGAAAAAATATATTTTGAATATTTGCTTGGCTCATTCCCAGCCTGGAACTCGATTGCAAACAATTTAGATATTTTTTCTAGTCCTTTTAAAAGTATCTCTGATTGAAAAAAACCGAGCCAGAAAAATGTTATTGAAGGTCTGATGTAGGATAGTGTCTCACAAATATCACTAAGATAATTATCTTGAAATGGGTCTTGAAGATTTATTTTCATGTTGCTAGGTAATGTCTGTCCTATTACAGAGCTTACCTGGCCCATCAAAATTACTTGCCAATCTTTTGGCAAAGCATGTAAGTTGAATTCAAAATCTTTGGTAGCACATTCATTAGTCACAACCAAATAAACGTCAGTTTCAGGAAACTCTAAAGCGTAGCCATAGGCATATGATATGGCCTGCCTCCAATGACTACCTACGTTTTTCAGTGGCTGCGCATGACCCAACAAGAAAAGTACGCTATCGCGTCCACTTTTTTTCTTATCTGACAGCTCGCTCAAAGCTTTTTCAGCCAATAGCTCTAGGCGCGTGGAAAAGAAATTGACCCATATGGTAAATTCCTTTCGTTTGTTTTCAGTAAAGAACAGAAATTGTGGACGTTGGTCTGCTAATTTTGAGGTTGCATAAAGGCCACGATAGTCAAAATTTTCTCCACTTTTAACAGAAAAAATTTCGTTAGAATAATCAACAAAAAACTCATTGCCTAAACCATAAAGATTAGAAAGCATAACAGCTAAAAGAAAGTTTTTTGGAATCGTCCAATTAGATTCTCCCTCGTTTTCAAGGAGTTCCTTAAACCTGAAATATCTGAGCTGTCCAAAGAAAAAATCTCGAAATTCGGGTGTATCACAAACCTTGAGGACTGAATATTGGTCTTTGTCTTTAAGAAGCAACAGAAAGAGCAGAAAACGCTCGGCCAAGTCGGAATTAGGGCGGATACCAAGAGATCTGCCAGCTCTTAAGATTTCTTGGTCGTAATTTAAAAGCAAATTTTCAGCTTGAAACCGTATAAGCTCAGCTTGCATCTTTAATTATCCTGACTATAGCTTTTTGATCTTCAAAAGATAAATCTCCGTAAAAAGGTAAACAAAGCACCTCATTTGATACTTTAGTCGCCTCCCTTAAATTTCCTGAGCTCGAGGTAGGGCTGCTATTATAACAAGGATACTCGCTAACCAAAGGATAGAAATATTTACGCGAAAATACATTGTTGGCTTTGAGCGCATCAAATATTTTATTCCGTCGATCCCCCGGTATTGTCGATGATTCTATCCGCACACAAAAATATTGATAACTATTAGTTGTGTCACTTGGCATTAAGAGGGGCACCACATTCTTGACCGACGCTAACAAATCAATATACCGTTCCCGGATCTTTCTTCTCTTTTCCTGCTCTTCTAAAACCAATTCAATTACTTCAAGACCTAGCGAGGCCTGAAGTTCGCCCATTTTTCCGTTTATCCCGGGGAGTAACACCTCTTCTTCGTTTTTAATTCCGAAGTTTTTTAGATACTCTATTCTTTCTTTGAGGTTGGGGTCGTTATAAACGAGCGCCCCACCTTCGCCCGTATGGAATAACTTAGTAGGATGAAAACTGAACATCGAAATATCACCATACTCTGCTATCGGTCTACCTTTATACTCGGTAGTAAAGGCATGGGCAGCGTCATAAATCACTTTCAAACCGTGGCGGTTAGCAATATCCTGTATTTCTTCTACATGGCAAGGGATACCATAGACATGAGTCGCCAGAATCGCTGTAGTTTTAGCAGTAATCAAACTTTCTATTTTTATAGGGTCAATTGTTAATCGCTCAGGATGAATGTCACAAAAAACTGGCGTTATATTATTCCATGCTAAGACATGGGTCGTCGCTGGGAAAGTAAAGGGTGTGGTAATCACTTCACCCTGAAGGCGAAGACTCTGCACTGCTACCATTAAAGCAATGGTGCCGTTGTTGAAAAGTGAAACGTTTGTTGCTTTGATATAGTTTTTTAGCTTGGCTTCAAGCTCTTTATGCTTAGGTCCGTTATTGGAAAGCCACTTGCTTTCCCAAACACTCTCAAGCTGCGCATAGTATCGCTCCAGATCTGGGAACAGAGGGCGTGTTACCATAATTGGCTTTTTAAACGGTTCCATTTTTACCTCTTTCCTCTAAAAGTAGTTCGTAGAGCGCCAGATCGTCTTGGTTCGCCTCCATCAGCTTGACGAACACTTCTGGCGAAATCCGCTCTTCAAATTCTTTGAGCTTCTCGCTCACAGTTTTCTTGATATCGCGGGTGACGTTCTTCTCGACTGGCTTCAAGCGTATGCCCTCGAAGCTTTCGTTCTGCAGCAATTGCTCCAAGCGGGCCATTGAGTCAGCAAATAGCTCGACAATGCCGACGAACGGCAGTGCCTGCACCGCCTTTTTGGCGCGGGTAAATTCGTCGCCCTGTTTCTCGCCAAACATCATCGCTAGGCGCTGTATATGGAAGTTACGGCACTGGCGGTCGTTAGGCAGTGCCAGGCGGGTCTCGATATAGCCGGAAAGATCGGTATTGCGCGCCAGCACAGCGCCGAAGCTGTCGCCACCCTGTTTGGTTTCAAACGTATAGGCAGAAGCTATTCGATCAATGGGGTGGCGTACGAAGATGACGGGCAATACCTTTACCCCTTCTATCTGAGGGGGAGGAAGGAAAGCCGTATGCGATGAGAAAACTTTCGCCTGAGGATTCTCCGCAATCCATTGTGCGACCTGTTCCCTGTTCTCCTTCGGGTTGCCGGGAAACTCCTTGGTGACCCATTCCTCCTCGGCAAAGTTTTCTTTAAACGCCGCATCCAGAGACGTGCCGGCGTTTTTAAACAGATGATAGTGCAGGATTACTTTTCGCATATTCTTCTTTCCGGAGTTAACCCAGCATAGACCTGCCAGGAGACCATGGATGCATAACTCAAGCGCTCAATAGCGCCTTGATGCGGTTAGGAGGGTAGACACCCAAGCCTTCCAAAACACATTTCATCCCCTTAACCCCATTGGTCAAGCTAAAGTTATTTTTCGCCATTGCCAAGGCATTCTCTGAGACCTGCTGCCAACGCTCTTCGTTATCGTGAAGCTCTTTGATCGCATCCACCCAAGCTTGGGGCTCTTCCACAATCATGGCACTGACGCCGTGGGTCAACCCCGTCGCTTCAGCCGCCACAGGGCTCAGTACCTGAGGAACGCCTGCAGACATCGCCTCCAAAACTTTTCCCTTGATACCAGCGCCAGAGAGCAATGGAGCGACGATCACGCGATGGTTTTCGAACACGTCATCCAGATCATCCACGAATCCTTCGAGTACTACATCATGCGACTCGAACTTGCTGAAGCTTTCCGGCATGCCGCTGCCATAGATATGAAACTTAACGTCCGGGAGCTGTTTCCTCAGAAGAGGCATGACTTTCTCAACGAAAAACTCAACCGCTTCCACATTTGGTAGGTGTTTGAACCCCCCCAGAAAGGCAAGGCCTGCCCGCTTGTCAAACGGTGTTCGGTGACCACGCCCATCCAACACCCAGGGACATATGTAAAGATTATCCCCTTTTAGGTTGTGGCTGAGAATCACGGCGTGTTCTGTCGGATTATAGGAGAGGATTCCATCCACTTGCCGCATCAACGTCAGTTCTCTGTCCCGGGTCGCTAACGGTCCTGAAAGATCGGACTTATTAGCGGCTAGTGCCGCGCGCAACTCCCTCAGGAAATGAAGGTCTGCGTTGTTGAACAACACCTTGGCTTTGGTGTATTTCCGCACTGCGGGAAGGTGCCTTTCGGCTACGTCGTAGCGAGTAATATAAACGATGTCGAACTCATCACCACGCTGCTGGAGGATCTGCTCAATGGACGTATTGAAGGGTGCGTAGAAGGTTTCCACACCCATGCGGTGGAGGTTATCGGTGTATTTGCCCATATGCGCCATATTCTCGGCCACAAAGCTGACCTTGCAGCCATTGGCCTGGAGCATGCGCATTTCCTGAATCGCTGCGTAGGAGCCTGCGTCATGGTCGGGGCGCGGAACCGCATAATCAATCATCAGAACCCGATAGGCTACGTTACGATCCTTATTGAATCGAACGTTATCCAGAGAAGCCTGGCCATTGCCCATATAGGCGTCCACCCACTTGGCGCGGAATTTTGGTGCATTGACGGCTTGGTTCTTCTTGATACCCTGGGAAAGGTCACGGCCGTTGCTCATGCCTTCGAAATGCACAACCACCGAGTGAGGTACATACACGGTTTTGTAGCCAGCATCCCTGATCTTGAAGGCAAGATCTGTATCTTCATAGTATGCCGGGGCAAATTCATCACTGAACCCACCCACTTCTTCCCACACTTTGGTGGGTATCATCAAAGAGGCGCCCGACAGATAGTCGGCTTGGCGTGCATAATTCCACTCTGGTGCTTCTGCGTTCTGGCCATTACCCAAGTTCCAGGGATTGCCGTCACCCCAAACTATCCCGCCTGCTTCCTGTAAGACACCGTTCGGATAGATCAGTTTGGAGCCAGTCATGCCCACGCCATCAAAGCGGCCAAATGCGTCGAGCTGTTCATCCAGCCATCCGGACGTCACTTCGGTATCATTATTCAGCATCACCAGATATCGACCCTTGGCTTCCTTAGCCGCCTTGTTACAGTTTCGAAGGAAGCCCAGGTTATGCTCGTTCACAATAACCCTGACGTTCTCGACAATATCCTCGAGTTCTGTGGTTCTGTCCGTTGAGCAGTCATCAACCACGATGACTTCGTAGCTTGCCTTGTTCCAGGACAGAATAATGGAGGCGAGCGCGTGGTAGGTCAGCTCGAATTTGTTGTGTACGGGAATTACGATGGACACATCCGGGGTGTCGACCTTCGGGAGCTTGAGCTTGGGGTACTTCTTCCGGCCGTGCCAGCCTTCAACAACTACTTCGTGCGCCAACATGACGTTTTCGGTGAGTGTGCGTGCTTCCTCGGCATTATCAAGTTGGCTGATAGTTTCAAGCTGTTTACGAAGTGAGGTGTAACGGTAACCGGCAGTTTTTGAAAGCGCCGAGTAGTTTAGCTCTTTGGCACTGCCGACAAGATGCTCCCATGGTGTTTGAATGTTGGGGAACACGTCCAGATAAGTTGCTTCTGCAATCAGCCCTCCGACAGTCGACACCGTTAATGCATGGAAGTTGCCATCACACATGATTGTAGGTAAAGCAATATTGAACTTATATGTGCCATTTTTATCGCGTACAGCACCGCTCTCACCAACTTTATCTCCATGCTCATCGGTTAATATTAAGCCTATGCTTTCATCTTTGACGCCCGGAGCATGAATGGTGCCGCGCAAATGTGACCACTCGATATGCTCAAAACTAATTTCAAATTTTCGCAAGTTTTCCAGAATTAATGGTTTTGCCGAGACCATTTTCCTTGAATTCGATTCCAAAAGCATGAGTTCTAAATTTTCTTCACCACCTGGAATGGAGATTTTTATGCTGAAGCCGTATTTCCCGGTGCCAATATCCTGTTTTTTTAGGTCCTCCCGAAAACTACTCGCCACACCACGACCCAGAGTCTTGCCTGACTTGGAAACCACCTCCAGATCCAAGCTTTCCTCCGGAGCACTAGGACACCATGCCCAACCAGTGACACGCCCGTCTTCGAACACGTCAATACAGCCCTGGTATTCTGTTTCTTTTGGCTTAGTTACTTCAGAGGAAAAAATCTTTTTCATACAAATAATCCATTAATTAATAACAGGTCTTCGTTTCTTTGGAATCTAGCGCCTGCTGGTCAGCAACGCCGCCAAATAAGCTCCATAATTGGTTTTACTCAGCTTATCTGCACATTCACCCAGGAAAGCATCTGAGATCCATCCTTGTGTCCAAGCTATTTCCTCCAGACACGCCACTTTAAGCCCCTGCCTGTGCTCAATGGTCTGAACGTAACTACTGGCTTCCAACAGGCTGTCGTGGGTACCTGTATCCAACCACGCAAAGCCGCGCCCAAGTCGCTCTACATTGAGGTCACCGCGCTCAAGGTAGGCGTTATTTATACTGGTAATTTCCAGCTCGCCTCGAGCCGAAGGCGTTACATTCTTGGCAATCTCAACAACGTCGTTGTCGTAGAAATAGAGGCCTGTTACAGCATAATTGGATTTCGGCTGTGTAGGTTTTTCCTCAATAGATAGCACTTTACCGCTCTCATCAAATTCCACAACACCAAAACGTTCAGGATCTCTAACCATATAGCCGAATATTGTAGCTCCGCTGGTTTTGGCCGCCGCGCGCTTTAACTGGTCAGAAAAGTGCTGACCATGGAAGATGTTATCGCCCAGAACCAGACATACCGAATCCTTGCCGATGAATTCTTCACCAATTATGAAAGCCTGAGCGAGCCCATCCGGGCTTGGTTGTTCTGCATAGCTGAAATTAATGCCAAACTGTTTCCCATCCCCGAGTAGCTTTTGGTACTGGGGCAAGTCATCCGGTGTTGAGATCACAAGGATATCGCGTATACCTGCCAGCATGAGTACCGAGATGGGGTAATAGATCATCGGTTTGTCGTAGATGGGCAGGAGCTGTTTGGATACGCCGTGGGTTATGGGGTGCAGGCGTGTGCCGGAGCCGCCCGCCAGGATAATACCTTTCATATGTTTCCTTTATTTGCCACTAAAGCCACGAAAGGACACGAAAAAATAGAAATACACCAAACACATAAAGAGTATTTCGTGTTTTTTGTGGATTTCGCAGCGAATCAGTTCTTTTCCAGATACTCACTCAAGGTCAGCGCCAGCTGGCTTTGCCAGTCTGGTAGCTGAATATTGAGGGCAGACTCGAGTTTGTTCAGGGCCATTCTTGAGTTCAGCGGGCGCTGTGCCGGTGTTGGGTAGTCGCTGGTTGGGATGGGGTGTGCATTGCTGGGCCCCATGGCCAGCTGTTCGCCCCGCTCTATGGCCTGGCGGAAGATTTCCTGGGCGAAGCCGTGCCAGCTGGTTTCTCCCCTGGGGGCCAGGTGGTACAGGCCGTTGGGGATGTTGCTCTGAATGGCCATGGCGGTGATCTGTGCAATCAGGCGCGCGGGTGTTGGGGCGCCGATCTGGTCTGCCACTATGTTGAGTTCCGGCTTGCTTTGGGCCAGGCGCAGCATGGTTTTCATGAAGTTGTTGCCGCGGGCGCTGTAGACCCAGCTGGTGCGGAAGATCAAATGCTCACAGCCGCTTTGGGCGATGGCCTGGTCGCCTTCGAGCTTGGTCTGGCCGTATACACTCAGGGGCCCGGTGGCGCTGGTTTCCTGCCAGGGCTCGGTGCCGTTGCCAGGGTAGACGTAATCGCTGCTGTAGTGCACCAGAAAGGCGCCCTGCTCTGCGCTGTATTTGGCCAACTGTTCCGGCAGGCCGGCGTTGAGGCGGCGGGCTTCAGTTTGCTGCTGCTCGGCGGCGTCTACGGCGGTCCAGGCGGCGGCGTTTACGATGAGGTCTGGATTGTGGGCCTCAAGGTAGTCGGCTACGGCTTGTTCTTTGGTTAAATCGAGCTCTGCCCGACTGGGGGCGGTGATGGGGCCCAGGGGGGCTAAGGTTCGGTGGAGTTCGAAGCCGGCTTGGCCGGTTTTGCCTAGGAGTAGGATGTTCATTTTTTAAAGCCTTTTTTTGCCACTAAATCCACGAAATCCACTAAAGAAAGAAAAGACTGCTTTTTACTTTCGTGACGCAACATCCGTTATTTTCCTAACAGCTCATCCAATGTAATGGACTCTCCAACGTGCCGATGCCGTAATTTTTCGTCGTTGGTTACCAGTATCGCGCCAATACTCATTGCCGTTGCCGAGATA
>Ga0098069_100390_pt1 | contig 20512 bp, 21 predicted proteins | sample 27_taG_FD_92584 | JGI IMG/M metagenome (GOLD analysis project Ga0098069, IMG submission 92584) | Marine viral communities from Cariaco Basin, Caribbean Sea - 27_WHOI_OMZ | ecosystem: Environmental > Aquatic > Marine > Oceanic | place: Caribbean Sea: Cariaco Basin | collected 2014-11-09 | reverse complement strand
TCTCTTTCTTCTTTTTACTGAACATATTCATAATTCTTCATTTTGTTGATTAGTAGTTATTTTTAAAGTCGGTCGTGGGCATTACCATATTCCTTTTTATAAATCTTCAGAATTAATAAAAATAGAGATATGAGTAAAGGCCCAAAAATTAATCCTATAAAACCAAAAAGCTGTACGCCAACAATTACCCCGAATAGAGTAATAAGCGGGTGTACCGCGGCCAGCCTATCTAAAATATAAAGCCTGATTAAATTATCTGTAGATCCAACAACCACGAAACCATAGATTAACATGGCTATAGCTTGCCAATTATCGCCCTGGGCTATCAAAAGTATTACCACGGGAATAATACCAATGGCAGTACCTATAAACGGGATCATAGAACCTATAGCGGTTATTACAAACCAAAAGAAGGGGTCTGGCACGCCTAAGATCAAATATCCAATAAGCGCTATAATTCCCTGGAAAATTGCTACAAGAGGAATTCCCAAAGCATTAGATCTTACCAGTTGGTCACTTTCCTTTCCTATTATTTTTAAATTTTCATTGCCTAAGGGAATATATGAAATGAGTGAAGATTTCATAGAATCCCGTTTCACCAGCATATAATAAAGCATAAAATACATAATCCCGATAGCGATAAATGCATTAAATGTGCCGCCCGCCAGACTTTGTAAATTCCCAGACATCCAGTTGGTGATAGATGAAGTCTCTATAGAATCGCTTAAACTGTAACCTATATAAGTTTCGGCTTCGGTTAATTGTTCTTTGACAGCTCTAATTACCCGTTCTGAATTAGCAACTGCTTTACTTACTTTAGAGGATAGCATAATTACAATTAATGTAATGGGTACCAGGATTCCAACAAAAGAGCCTGCCATTAAAAGTGCTGCCGCTACCGGTGGTTTCCAGCCTCTGTCCAATAATTTTTTCATCCAATTACGCAAAAGAACATATAAAGTAATCGCTCCCAAAACCCCGGAGAGGTAAGGTATAATTTCTTTAAAAATTAAAACCGTTAAAAATAGGATGAGCATTAGCACGAAAATTTGCCGTACCAGTGCCGGTTTTAATCTATTCATATTTTAGTAGTTGGTTGGTTATTTTGCAAATAGTTGTTCTTTATTTTTAAAGGCTTTGAATTCCAGGGCATTTCCGCAGGGATCTTTAAAGAACATGGTAGCTTGCTCGCCAACCTGTCCTTCAAAACGAATATACGGTTCAATTTCAAATTCAATATTTTTTGATCTCAGCAAATTGGCAAATTCCTGAAACACATCCCATTCCAGGACTACCCCAAAATGTGGTACAGGAACATCTTTGCCATCTACCGGATTGCTATGCGCTTTTTCAGTTTCTTCTGCTGGCTTATAATGAATGACCAATTGGTGACCAAAAAAATTAAAATCTACCCAGTGATCGCTGCTACGGCCTTCGCCGCAACCCAGAATTTCCTTATAAAATTGCCTTGCTTTTTGTAAATCTGAAACCGGTATGGCTAAATGAAATGGCTGTACCTTCATAAATCTTAACTTAGTTAATCGAATATTCTACGCTATTAAAATTAACATGTAATCTTAACATGCCGGCAAGCCATTGCGCTAATAATGTGTTAAGATTTATTCCTACGGAAATCTGTAGCTTTTTTTGAAGATTTTTTACCTGAATTTTCTAATCTGGAAGCTTCTTCTGTTTTGCTGGATTCATCTACCATTTTGTTAATGGTAGCGAGCTCTTCTTGAGAAAGGTCGCGGTAGGAACCTACGGGAACATCCAGGCTTACGTTCATGATTCTAATGCGTTTGAGTGTGGTAACTTCATAACCTAGAAATTCACACATTCTTCGAATTTGTCGGTTTAATCCCTGGGTAAGCACGATTCTGAATTCGTTTCTCCCCAATTTCTCCACTTCACATTTTTTGGTGGTAGTTCCTAAAATGGGAACACCATTCCCCATTCTTCTTATAAAATCTGAAGTAATTGGTTTGTTCACCGAAACAATATATTCCTTCTCATGGTTGTTCCTGGCGCGTAAGATCTTATTTACAATATCCCCATCGTTAGTAAGAAAAATAAGACCTTCACTGGGTTTGTCGAGCCGGCCAATAGGAAAAATTCGTTTAGGGTAATTTATAAAATCAATGATGTTATCTTTCTCTACCCTTGTGTCTGTAGTACATACAATACCTACCGGTTTATTAAAAGCCAGGTAAACATTGGGTTCTTTTTTTTCTGCTTCAGAAACCGCCTTTCCATCAACCTTCACCAGGTCGCCGGGAGCAATCTTGGTTCCCATTTCAGGGACAGTTCCATTAATGGTCACGCGACCCTGGTCTATGAGTTTATCGGCGGCGCGGCGTGAGCAATAACCTATTTCACTTAAATATTTATTTATTCGGGTAAGCTTCTGTTCAGACATAAAAAAGATTGTGCTACAAAGATACAAGAATTCAACACGAAACTAATTTTTTAAAAAATAATCAGGGTACAGGCAACCTTTTGTAACTTTCCTGCGTCTATGTAAATAGAAGGCCTTTTTAATAAAGAAATCGGGTGAAAGTAATTCAACTTTTTAAAAGCGAAACTCAACTAATAAAGCGTGCGGCTAAAAAAGATCGTAAGGCGCAGCGCGAATTGTATGAGTTGCATTCAGGGAAAATGCTTAGCGTTTGCCGGCAATATATTAAAGATATGCATCACGCCGAAGAAGTTATGCTAAACGGATTTTTAAAAGTTTTCACCCACCTTAAAGATTTTGAATCTAAAGGAAGTTTTGAAGGCTGGATACGTAAAATTATGGTGCGGGAATCAATTTCTTTTCTTCGGTCACAAAAGAAAATTGTGTTTAGCAATGAAGAAATCGCAGACCCTGGTTTTACTGCTGAAATGAATACGGAGCTTAATATTGCGCATATTCAAAACCTCATAGACAATTTGCCGGAAGGCTATAGGATGGTTTTTGTTATGTATGCGATAGAAGGATATAAACACGCCGAAATTGCGAAAATGCTGAAGATTACTGAAGGAACTTCAAAATCGCAATTATCTAAAGCGCGAAGAATGTTGCAGGAGCAATTAAAAACACAAAACACATCGGATTATGGAATTAAATAAATTCGAAGAAAGCTTAAGAGAAAAAATGGGGAAAAGGCAAATTAAGCCTTCTACTCAAAGCTGGGAGAAGTTAGAGGCAAAATTAAATGCTGAAGAGAATAAAACTTCCCGAAAGTCCTGGAAATATATTGCGGCGGCCGTTGCCGTTTTGCTAGTCGCTGGAACTTTTCTTTGGAACCCAAATACTTCAGAAAGTCCTCAAGTTGTAGAGGAACCGGTAAATGAGATTATTGAAAAACCGGAAATAAATAAGCCTGAAAATGATGTGCAAATCGTTTCGAAAGAAAATAATCAGGAAGAAAAAAATTCAGCTGAAAAAGAGATAAAAAATAAAGCTTCTAACGAATCTAAACCTGCAATACTGGCAGAAAAAACTTCAGAAGCACCGGTGTTAGAGGAAGTTGAAATTGAAGAAGCCGTTGTGTTGGAAACAATTAGCCTGGAACCGCCGGTTTCTAAAGAAAAATTAATTCAATCTAAACTTGAAGAAATCATTGCTTCGGCCGCTAAGAACGACGAGATTTCTGAGGATGAAGTTGATATTTTACTGGCTGAAGCGGCATCAGAAATAAGTAGAGAAAGAAATCTAAACATATACGCTTTGGGCAATGAAATTAATGCTAATGCACTTTTAGCCGAAGTAGAAGACGAAATTTATCAATCGTTTAAAGCTAAAGTTTTCGAGGTGCTTAAGGAAGGTTACCTCAAAGCAAAAACGGCGGTTGCCAACAGGAATTATTAATAATCATCAAAAATCCCCACAAACGGGTCATTCATCAAACTTTAAAAATCAATTATCATGAAAACCATTATTTTTTACATCACCCTGTCGTTGTTCAGTGTAGGATTACAGGAAGTTAGTGCGCAGGAAGTTGCTACAAAAGAAGTTGAGATTACTTCAGAAGAAAAAGCAAAAGAATTTTTCGAAAAGGAAAAAGCGGAAATTGTTGCTAAAGAAAAAGAAAAACTCAAATACCAGATAGAGCGCATAAATGGAGAGCTGGAAAGAGGTGAGATCACATCAGAAGAAGCCGAAAAGAGAAAAAAGGAATTGGCTGAAAAACACGCTAAAAACATTGAAAATAAAATAGCCATTTTGGAGAACGAAATGGAATTAAGAGATAGAAATGCCGATTCTTCTGGAAGCTATATTGCTATTGGGGGTAAAGGAAAAGCTCTTGATATTAATATAAACACCAAAAAATACGATAAACGTACCACAAGTGATTTGGTAGTTGCGGCAGGATTTAATAACGCCTTAGAAAAAGGGCAGTCCCTAAATAATTCAGATTTTAAACTGGCAGGAAGTCGCTTTTTTGAAATTGGGTGGGCCTGGAAAACACGGGTTTTTGAGAAAACCAACTGGCTGCGCGTTCGTTACGGACTTTCTTTTCAATTCAATGGCTTAAAGCCTACCAATAATCGCATTTTTGTAGAAGATGGAAATGAAACCTATCTCCAGGAATTTGCGTTAGATCTCGATAAATCTAAGTTTAGAATGGATAACCTGGTTGTGCCAGTTCACTTTGAAATTGGACCATCTAAAAGAACAGAAACTGAAAGCCGTTTACATTTTTCAACCTATAAAATGCTAAAAATCGGATTTGGTGGTTATGCCGGTTTCAATATTGGAGAACGCCAAAAATTAAAGTACGAGGATGATGGAGATAAAGTGAAGGAAAAACTTAAAAACAATTATAATACCAACGATTTGGTTTACGGATTAAGTGCTTACCTGGGCTGGGGTGGCGCCACGCTCTACGGAAAATATGATCTAAACCCTATATTTCAGGATCCAAATAGAGAATTACACAACTTTTCTTTAGGACTTAGGTTTGATGTTGATTAGCCAATTTTAAATTGTAATTTTGTTTTCGTTGAAAACCTCACAGGTTACTAAAATCTGTGAGGTTTAAATGCTTAAACCACAAAGAATTTGATCTCTAAGACTACCATAGATAATGTATTTGAAACCGCCCGGGTAGAGGAGGTTATTGGTGATTTTGTTCAGCTAAAAAAATCGGGTTCAAACTTTAAAGGTTTGAGTCCGTTTAGTGATGAGCGTACGCCTAGTTTTATGGTTTCTCCTGTAAAGCAAATTTGGAAAGATTTTTCAAGCGGAAAAGGAGGAAACGTCGTAGCTTTTTTAATGGAACACGAGCATTTCACCTATCCTGAAGCCATAAAATATCTCGCCAAAAAATACGGAATTGAGATCGAGGAAACCCAGCAAAGTGATGAGCAAAAACAGCAAGCCGACGAGCGGGAAAGTATGTACCTGGTTTCAGAATTTGCTAATAAGCATTTTCAGAAAAACCTGCATAAAACCGATTTAGGGAAAGCTATTGGGTTAAGTTATTTTAAGGAACGCGGGTTTACACTAGAAACAATCAAGAAGTTTGAACTAGGCTATTCTTTAGACGAATGGGACGATTTTACTAAAGAAGCGCTCGCTGAAGCCTACAAGCTGGAATACCTGGAAAAAACCGGACTTACCATTGTAAAGGGCGAAAAACAATTTGACCGCTTTAAAGGAAGAGTGATGTTTCCTATTCACTCTATGTCTGGTAGGGTATTAGGGTTTGGTGGAAGAATTCTAACCAATGATAAAAAGGCTGCCAAATACCTGAATTCACCCGAAAGTGATATCTACCACAAGAGTAAGGTTTTATACGGGATAAATTTCGCGAAACAGGCAATCCCCAAAGAAGATAATTGTTTCCTGGTTGAAGGTTATACCGATGTGATTCAGTTTCACCAAAGTGGAATTGAAAATGTGGTTTCGTCTTCAGGAACTGCTTTAACACCAGAACAAATAAGATTAATAAACAGGCTTACAAAAAATATCACCGTACTTTTTGATGGTGATGCCGCCGGGATAAGAGCTTCGCTTCGCGGAATAGATTTGATTCTGGAACAGGGAATGAATGTTAGGGTTTGTACTTTTCCGGAAGGGGAAGATCCCGATAGTTTTGCAAGAAATAATTCAGATGAAGCTTTAGCAGAATATTTACAGGAGAATGCCCGGGATTTTATTAGTTACAAAGCTTCTTTGCTTATGGAGGAAGCGAAGAAAGATCCGGTTAAAAAGGCAGAATTAATTCGGGATATAGTAAACAGTATTTCTAAGATTCCAGATACTATTCAGCAGGAAGTTTACTTACAGGAATGTTCCAGGATAATGGATATTTCTGAAAATGTGCTGTTTTCCAGCCTCGCACAGTTAAATGCGAAAAGTGGAAGAACTTCTCCTCAACAACAGCAACAGAAGAAATCCTTTGATGTAATAAAAGAAGATCAGCAGCCAAAAACTACTAAAGTAGACGAGCAGTACGAACTTGAAAAGAAGATTATTAGTCTTTTGCTTCAATATGGTACAGTAGAGGAAGAATTTGAAGACCTTGTGCTCAAAGAAAAAGAAGATGGGGAATTTGGTCTGGAAAAGGAAGTGCAGAGAACCAGGGTCTTTGAAAAGATCTTCCTGGATCTTCAGGAAGATGAGATTGCTTTTGCTAATCCTAAGTTCAGGGATATTTATGCCGAGTTAATCTCGCGTCTCAATAGTGAAGAGAAATTCGAAGTAAAGAATTTCATCAACGATATAGATCCAGATCAGGCTTCAGAGATTACCTCAATTCTTATGGAAGAGGAGCAATATAAACTGCACGAATGGGACAGACAAAATATTTTTGTGAAAGCAAAAACCGAGACTATCTCCAGGCACGTCAGTGAAACCATTCTTTCCTTACGCAGGTTTTTAATAAATCAGAAAATTAATGAGCTTTCAGAAAAAGTAAAAACTCCAGATGGAGAACAGCAAACACAGCATATACTGGAAGACGTGAAAGACTATTTAACACTAAAAAAAGTACTTTCAGAAAAATTGAATCGAGTTATGTAGTGCTTATTTGTAATAAGCGAGAACGCGTAATTAGATCGGCCACGTTATCTACCTGTAATTTTTTAAGTAACCTTGTTTTATAAGTGCTTACCGTTTTTTCATTTATGGAAAGGGCTTCGGCGATATCTTTATTTCGTTTACCCGAAGAGATGAGGTTTAAAACTTCAGATTCTCTGGTTGAAAGTTTTTTAAATTTTGCGATTAAATTTCTTCCCGGAGACATTCCTGCATTGAGCTTGTCGGTAATTTTTTTGTTGAGGTAAATTCCACCTCTGGCAACCTGGTAAATGGCTTTTTCAAGTTCTTCAGGTTTTGCCATTTTAGAAATATAACCTGCAGCGCCCGCTTTAATAGCGCTTAATGCGTAAACCTCTTCTGGGTGCCCGGTGCAAACCAGGATTTTTGTTTTAGTATAATCGTTTTTAATGGTGCGAAGCGCGTTTATTCCATTTATCTCTGGAAGATCTATTTCAATAATCAAAACATCGGGTTGGCGCTCGCTTAAGAAACCGTACAACTCCATCCCGCTATGCACGCTACCCACAACTTCTAGCGCTGGATTGTTTTTAAGAATGTATCGAATACCCTCATGCACCACAGGGTGATGATCTGCAATTAATACTGTACTCATAATTTTAGGTTTGGTTGAAAAACACGCCGGGGTAGGACAAGCGCATTTACACTACTAAATTTAACAGAATTTATCTTTCGTTCTGTTTTATGAGTATATTATTCGATAAAGTGATTATTTTTTAAGATTAACGGGTATAGTGCACACGGGTATCGGATTCATTTTGTGAGAGTTAGCGCGGTGTCGGCTTTCATATATTTTAAAAATCTCTTTTTTGCGTCCTTCAAAATCTTCGGCAGATTTACCATTTTCCGCTTCCTCCATGGCCCATTCTAATTCTGGATAAGATGCGCCAATTTGGTCTTCATCTGTACGCGTATCACCATAAAGTCCGTCAGTGGGTGCAGCGGTTACTATCTCTTCTGTTATTTCCAGAAATTTGGCGATTTCATAAACCTCTGTTTTCAAAAGGTCGGCAATTGGGCTCAAGTCTACACCGCCATCTCCATACTTAGTGTAAAACCCCACGCCAAAATCTTCTACTTTATTGCCGGTACCAGCTACAAGGTAACTGTGCAAACCGGCAAAATAATATAGTGTAGACATTCTTAATCTCGCCCTGGTATTCGCTAAAGTAAGCTCTAAAGCTTCAGAATTTTCCACAGCTGGAACTGCCTTTTTAAAATTGTCGAACACCGGCGTTAAGTTAACTTCCAGGTTGCTCACATTCGCATAATGAGTTTTTAACCAGCCAATATGTTTTTGCGCCCTGGTTACCTGATCGTTGTGCTGGTGTATTGGCATTTCAAGACAAAGTGTGCGCAAACCTGTTTTTGCACAAAGTGCTGAAGTTACTGCAGAGTCAATACCGCCACTAATGCCAAGTACAAAACCGTTCATTCCTGCATTTGTAGCGTAGTCTTTTAACCAGTTAACTATATGGTCTACCACTTTTTCAGTTTGCATAATTTTGGGTGATTAAGTTTGTAAATAATACCTTTGCACACAAATCTACTATTTAAACATAATTATTAAAAGGGCAGGGCGTTAAAGCCTTCATAAAGAATCCCTATGTGTAAGAAAATAATTTTCCTATTGTGTATTATCGCTTTTGTTTCCTGTAATGAGGAAGCTGAAATTGAAAAGGAGATCGCAGAGGTGCCGGTAGAGTTTGAGGTGGTGCGTTTTGATAAGCAATTTGCCGAAGCTAAACCTGAAGATATTCCGGAGCTAAAACAGCAATATCCTTTTTTGTTTCCGCAGCAATTTTCAGATAGTGTTTGGATAGAAAAACTGAATGATACTATTCAGCAGGAAATAGATAGAGAAGTTGGTAAAGCTTTTCCTTCTTTTGAAAATAAAAAGGCAGAACTCCACAGTCTTTTTCAGCATATAAAATATTATTTCCCGCAATTTGAAGCGCCAAAAGTGTTTACGGTAACTTCTGAAGTTGATTACAAAAACAAGGTGATTCTGCAGGATGATTATTTATTTATTTCCCTGGATACCTATTTAGGAGAAGATCATCATTTTTATATCGGAATTCAGGAGTTCTTGAAGAAGAATTTTAAGAAGGAACAAATACTTCCAGATGTAGCCAATGCGTATGCCGAAAAATATGTTGATAGACCTGAGTCAAGAACTTTTCTGGCGCATATGGTTTACTACGGAAAACTATTATACTTAAAAGACAGGTTTATTCCTGAAGTACCTGATGCAGAAAAAATAGGGTATACCGCAGAAGAATTCACCTGGGCGCAAAATAACGAAGCCCAGATATGGCGGTATTTCGTAGAGAACGAATTGTTTTTCGATACCGATACCGAACTTTATTCGCGGTTTTTATATCCTGCACCTTTTTCAAAATTCTATCTTCAGTTAGATGCCGATTCTCCGGCAATGCTGGGGCAATATATAGGATGGCAAATTGTGCGCAGCTATATGGATAAAACCGATGCATCTTTAGAGGAATTGATAGCAACAGATGCCGAAACAATTTTTAATAAAGCCAATTTTAAACCAAGAAAGTAATGTCAGAATTTAAAAAGTCAGAAATAAATATAGAAGTGGTAACCGATGAAAATCGAGTGCCAGAAGAGATTACCTGGAGTGCTGAAGACGGAAATGTTTATAAAGAAGATGCCAAGGCTTTAATGCTTTCGGTTTGGGATAGCAAATCTCAGGAAACGCTACGAATAGATCTTTGGACTAAAGATATGCCGGTAGATGAAATGAAGAAGTTCTTTCACCAAACGCTTGTTTCTATGAGCGATACCTTTAATCGTGCAACACAGGACGAAAAGATGACCGCCACAATGAAAGATTTCTGCGATTATTTTGCTGAGAAATTAGAAATCACGCAAAAATAACTACCTTGAGTGAGTTCGCTAGACATACATAGCGAAAAGATAATTTAGAAACAGAATATTAAATCTCGATCATCGAGTGGAGAAACTCATCTTTGTTTATAACGCGTTTTCCGGAACACATAATGCTGTTCTGGATGCGCTTCATAAAATTGTAAGTCCCAAATCTTATGCTTGCAATCTTTGTAAGCTTACCTACGGAACTTTTTCTGAAAACTCACAATGGAAAGAATTTCGGCAAAAGTCTAATGTTGAAATGGATTTTCTGCATATAGATGAATTCCGAAAGAAGTATGCTTCTAAGTTTAGCTATAAATATACATTTCCCATCGTTTTGTGGGAAGACGAAGCTGAAATGGGTATTTTTATCCCTACTGAAGAATTGGAACGAGTACCAAATACTGAAGCTTTAATAAAACTTATTGAAGAGCGGCTTAAAATCTAGCCAGGTGAATTATTAGAACTTAATTCTTTGTTAATGGCTTCAATGTAGTCCAGTATTTCATCCTGCCCTAGTTTAGAGGTGGCTGAGCTCACAAAAAACTCTGGCATCTCTTCCCAAATTTCCAACATTTTATCCTGGTAATGATTGATATTTTTCTCAAGCATCTTCGGCTTTAGCTTATCGGCTTTTGTAAAAATAATGCAAAATGGAACCTGGTGCTCTCCAAGCCATTGCATAAATTCCATATCTATGGGTTGTGGTTCGTGCCTGCTGTCTATAAGAACAAAGGCGCAAATCATTTGTTTGCGTTTATCAAAATATGCGGTAATAAATTTCTGAAAAGTACGCTTTGTAGATTTAGAAACTTTGGCGTAGCCATAACCCGGCAAGTCTACAAGATGCCAGTCTTTATTGATCAAAAAATGATTAATAAGCTGCGTTTTCCCTGGTTTTGCTGAGGTTTTTGCCAGGGTCTTTCTGTCGGTGAGCATATTTATTAAAGAAGACTTCCCAACATTACTTCGACCAATAAAAGCATATTCGGGCAGTTTGCTATCCGGGCATTTGTCTACCCGGGTATTGCTTACCACAAATTCTGCCGACTTGATTTTCATTTTAAAATTTTTTGAAAGTGATCTTGTTTAATGTCAGCTTCAGAGGCACCAAACCTTAAACCTTTATAGGTTATTTTGCCTAGAAATTTCTTTTTTGCAGCCAGTCGTGAAGTAGTTCATTAAACCGTACTGGGTGTTCCATCATAGCAGCGTGTCCACATTTATCTACCCAATAAAGGTCGGCATCCGGGAGCAAACGCTGGAAATCTTCAGCTACTTCTGGTGGGGTTACATTATCGTCTTTCCCCCAAATAATACAGGTTGGGGTTTTCATTTTTGGTAGGTCTTTTGCCATATTATGCCTAATGGCACTTTTTGCAATAGCAAGAGTTTTTACCAGTTTGTTGCGATCGCTTACCGTTTCATAAACATCGTCTACCACTTCTTTTGTGGCAACTTCAGGATCGTAAAAAACATCCTGGGCTTTTTTCTTGATAAATTCGTAGTCTCCACGGCGCGGATAGCTCTCGCCCATAGAATTTTCGTAAAGTCCCGAACTTCCTGTGATTACCAGGGCTTCTACCATTTCGGGATATAATTTTGTGGCTAATAAGGCAATATGCCCGCCCAGCGAATTCCCTAGCAGGATCACTTTATCGTAACCTTTAAAATCTACAAATTCTTTTAAATATTTAGCAAAAGTTTGTACGCTGGTTTTAAGTAGCGACATGGAATACAAAGGAAGTTCTGGAATAACCACTTTATAACCGTGCTTCGGAAAATATTCGGTAACCCCATCAAAATTACTTAAACCGCCCATAAGTCCGTGTAAAATAACTATCGGGGTTCCTTCTCCTTGCTCCAGGTACGTAAACTTTCCCTCTTGCCTTAAATTATTCTTCATTGATTGGCTTTGCGGTTAGCAATCGCAAATATAGCGATTTCATTACAAGTATAATCATTTTTGAGAAATAGCAAAGCCATTTAAGAAATGCATTTCTGCCTCAAAAATTAAATTTTTTAACACTAAAAGCACAATAAAAACCAAGCCTCTGAAACCTAAACAAATAGCGCTATTTGATAGTCTTTCAGCTAAATACAGTGGAGAAACTTATCAACAAAGTGGTAGAAAGTGGTAAAATGTGGTAAAATTTTCAATATATTTGACTCTATAAAGTATAGAAGTGGTAAACCTCATAGGAACATACGAATGTAAAGCAGATGCCAAGGGCCGGTTAATGGTCCCTTCGGCGTTAAAAAAGCAGCTTGCGCCTATGTTGCAGGATGGTTTTGTGCTAAAACGTTCGGTTTTTCAGCCTTGTTTGGAGTTATATCCAATGCAGGAATGGAATGTTTTAATGCAGAAAATTAACGGACTGAACCGCTTCAAAAAGAAGAATAACGATTTTATTAGGAAATTTCAGGCTGGTGTGAAGATGGTGGAAGTAGATTCTAATGGAAGACTTTTAATTCCAAAAGATCTTGTGGCTTTTGCCGGGATTAGCAAAGAGATCGTGCTTTCTTCAGCAGTAAATATTATAGAGATCTGGGATAAAGATAAATACGAAAACACCATTGACGAAACTTCAGACGATTTTGCTGAATTGGCTGAAGAAGTAATGGGAAACGATGATTTAGATGCAATATCATAATCCGGTTTTATTAAAAGAATCTGTAGACGGCCTTAATATTAAGGAAGATGGCGTGTATGTGGATGTTACGTTTGGTGGTGGTGGTCATTCCAGAGAAATTCTAAACAGGCTTGGGTCAAAAGGAAAACTTTTTGCTTTTGATCAGGATAAGGATGCGCTGGAAAATAAAATTGAAGATCTGCGATTTATACTTATTCACGAAAATTTCAGATTTATTAAAAGGTTTTTGAGGTTTTATGGAATAAAAAAAGTTGATGGAATTTTAGGTGATTTTGGAGTTTCCTCTCATCAGTTTAATGAGGCTGAAAGAGGTTTTTCTACGCGTTTTGATGCCCGCCTTGATATGAGAATGAACCAGGGAAGCAGTTTAAGTGCTTTTGATGTAATCAATGAATACACTGAAGAACAGCTTAAAATGCTTTTCTATGATTATGCCGATTTAAAAAATGCGCCAAAGCTGGCGAATTTGATTGTTGAAGCAAGAAAAGAAAAAGCTATAGAAAGTAGCGAACAATTAAACGATTTGCTGAAGCCGCATCTTTTTAAAGGAAAAGAAAATAAGATCCTGGCGCAGATTTATCAGGCTATAAGAATAGAGGTAAACCAGGAAATTGAAGCTTTAAAGGAATTTTTAAAGCAAACCGAAGAGCTGGTGGTAAAAAATGGGAGAATTAGTCTTATTTCTTATCATTCGCTGGAAGATAGATTGGTGAAACGATATATAAGAAGTGGTTTGTTTGAAGGTGAGCCCGAAAAAGATTTCTACGGAAATATTTCAGTTCCCTTCAAAAAAGTTGGCGGACTTATAGTGCCTTCAGCAGAAGAAATTAAAGAGAATAACAGGGCAAGAAGTGCTAAGCTAAGAGTGGCTAAGAAATTATAGTTTTTTGAAGTTTTATGAAAAAAGGTTTTTACAACATACTACGGGCTAATTTTCTTATTAGCAGGGATGCGGTAAACAACTGGCGCTTTATAGTTTTTTGTACGCTGCTCGCTATTATTATGATTGCGAGTTCGCATAGTGCAGAAAGAAAGGTGCATAAAATTGCAAAACTTCATACAGAAGTAAGAGAGTTAAAAAGTGAGTTTGTAGATAGGCGTTCAGCGCTTATGCGTATTAAAATGGAATCTACAATTACGCAAAAAATGAAAGATAGAGGGATTCTTCCTTCCGAGAATCCTCCGTATAAAATAAAAGTGAATATAAAGGAGTAAATGGCTACATCTGAAAAAGGCATATTGAATAGATTATACGTGGTTGCGGCCTGTATGTTCATTTTCGCTGTGGGGGTGGGCGTGAAGTTGCTGGATATTCAGTTTGTAGAAGGAGACCATTACCGCAACCTAGCAGAAGAGCGCACGGTAAGAAGTTTTAAAATTCCCGCCAGTCGTGGAAATCTTTATGATGCCAATGGAAATCTTTTGGCAACTTCAGTTCCTAAATACGATATAAGATTTGATGCGGTTACCGTTTCAGATAAAAATTTCCAGGAGAATATAGTGCCGCTTTCCAATAATCTAACTGAAATGTTTGGCCGTTCTTCTGCCTATTGGTCTCAGCGTTTAAGACAGGCGAGAGCTAATGGTCATCGTTATTTGCCTATCGCGCAAAATCTTGGTTATTCAGAATATATGAAAGTTAAAAGCTTTCCTATGTTCAATTTAGGCGCTTATAGAGGTGGAATTATTGTGGAGCAAAGAACTGTTCGGGAACATCCGTTGGGGAAAATGGGAGAAAGAACGGTTGGCTACGAGCGCCAGGATGAGAATGGATATTTTACGCGGGTAGGTCTTGAAGGTGCTTTTAGTTCTTATTTAAGAGGAACCGATGGCCGTAGGTTAAAACAAAAAATAGCCAAAGGCCAGTGGAAACCAATTAGTGATAATAACGAGGTAGAGCCTAAAGATGGTTATGATGTGATTTCTACTATAGATGTGAACATCCAGGATATTGCACATCATGCTTTATTAAAACAACTCGAGTATTTTGAAGCAGATCACGGTACTGTGGTGGTAATGGAAACCAAAACCGGCGAGATCAAGGCAATGTCTAATCTTGGTCGTACAGAAGCCGGAACTTATTTCGAAAAAAGAAACTACGCAGTTTACGAATCTAGTGAGCCGGGATCGACGTTTAAATTAATGGCGATGACCGCCGCTTTGGAAGATAATGTGATAGATACCAGTTCTGTTATCGATACCGAAAATGGTGTGGTACGATATTACGGAAGACCGGTTAGGGATTCCCGTCGTGGAGGTTATGGTAAAATTTCGGCAGCACGCGCTTTCGAGGTTTCTTCTAATACCGCTTTCACTAAAATTATTACCGAAGGTTATAAAAGTAATCCGTCCAAATTTGTTGATCGTTTATACGATATGGGGCTTAATAATAAAATAGGCCTGGATATAAAAGGAGAAGGCTCTCCAAGAATTCCGCATCCAAAAGATAAAAACTGGAATGGATTGAGTTTGCCATGGATGGCCTTTGGCTACGGAGTTTCATTAACACCGCTGCAAACACTAAATTTCTATAATGCCATCGCTAATAATGGCGAAATGGTAAAACCAAGGTTTATTAAGGAAGTAAAAGAATGGGATAAAAGTATTTTAAAGGTTGAACGTGAGGTGATGAATCCAAGAATTTGTTCTCCTGAAACCGCTAAAAAACTTCAGAATATGATGCAGCATACCGTAGAAAGAGGTACTGCTGCAAACATCTATACCCCTAATTTTTCTATGGCCGGAAAAACAGGAACCTGCCAGGTAGAATACTGGATAGAGCCGGGAAGATATATCTCTTCTTTCGCCGGATACTTTCCTGCCGAAAATCCTAAATATTCGTGCATTGTGATTATTCACAAGCCAAATAAAAGAAAAGGTTATTACGGAAATATTGTTGCTGCACCGGTTTTTAAACAGATCGCCCAAAAGATCTATACCGACACTCCGGTTATGGATACCCTGCCATCTCTTGATATTAAAAATGATAAGGTGGTAGAGGATTTTGAAGCTTATTATGCAAGTTTTGAAAATGAAAAACTAATAATGCCAGATGTAACCGGAATGCCTGCAATGGATGCTGTTTCGCTTTTAGAAAACCTTGGTTTAAAAGTCAATTTTAATGGCACTGGAAGAGTTAGAGCGCAATCAATATCCGCAGGACAAAAAATAAAAACTAACCAACAAGTAAATTTAAATATAGGTTGAGAGTCTTAAAAGACATATTATACAAAGTAGAGATCGATGCCGTGGTAGGAAATACCTCGGTTACTATTAATAAGCTTCAGTTTGACTCCAGAAAAGTTGAACTGAATGATGCTTTTGTGGCTATTCGGGGAAGTATTTCAGATGGTCATGAGTATATCGCTCAGGCAATAGATAAAGGTGCACTTGCGATAATTTGCGAAGAACTTCCGAAGGAAATTGTAAACGGAGTTACTTATATAAAAGTTGGAAACGCCCAGCAGGCTTTAGCTTTTATGGCTGCGAATTATTACGATAATCCTTCAGAGAAATTAAAACTTGTAGGAGTTACCGGAACCAACGGGAAAACTACTATTGCTACACTTTTATATAATTTATTTACAAGAGCCGGCTTTAAAGTTGGCTTACTTTCTACCGTAAAAGTAATGGTTGCTGAAAATGCTTTTGATGCGGTAAGAACCACACCAGATTCTATTACTATCAACGATTACCTTAAGCAAATGAATGATGAAGGTGTTGAGTTTTGCTTTATGGAAGTTAGTTCTCATGGTATAGATCAGCATAGAACTACCGGGCTGGAGTTTGCCGGTGGAATTTTTACGAATCTAAGCCACGACCATTTAGATTATCACAAAAGTTTTGCTGAATATCGCGATGTAAAAAAGCGCTTTTTTGATGAATTACCGGCTTCAGCATTTGCTTTAACCAATATTGATGATAAGAACGGGCAGGTAATGCTTCAAAATACAAAAGCCCAGAAATATACTTACGCCTTAAAATCTTATGCCGATTATAAAGCGCAGATCCTTGAAAATTCTTTCACAGGTTTACTGCTGAAAGTGAATGACCAGGAATTATGGACGCGCCTAATTGGAAGTTTCAACGCTTATAATGTTTTAGCAATTTATGCTGCAGCAGAACTTTTAGGCCTTGAAAACCTGGAAAGTTTAAAGATTATCAGCGAGCTAAATTCTGTTAGCGGAAGATTTCAATATATCATTTCAAAAGAAGAAAAAATTACGGCGATCGTAGATTACGCGCATACGCCAGATGCTTTGAAAAATGTACTGGAAACTATAAACAGCATCCGTACAAAAAATGAAGAGCTCATAACTGTTGTAGGGTGTGGCGGAGATCGTGATACTACCAAAAGGCCAAAAATGGGGCATATCGCCTCGGCTTTAAGTACCAAAGTGATCTTTACCAGCGATAATCCAAGAACTGAGGATCCTGATAAGATTATTGAAGATGTTGAAGCTGGAGTAGAGCCGCAGAATTTCAAGAAAATTATGTCTGTGACCAATAGAAAACAGGCTATAAAAACGGCCTGCCAGATCGCGGGAGAGAATGATATCATTTTAATTGCAGGAAAAGGTCACGAGACCTACCAGGAGGTAAATGGAAAACGTAGCGATTTCGATGATCTCAAAATAGTAACCGAATTTTTAAAACAATTAAATAAGTAAGCCCAAAACTTTCCAAGGGAAGAGTAATTAGAAAACATGTTATACTACTTATTTCAATATTTAGAAGCAGAATACCAGGTGCCCGGGGCGCGTTTATTTGAGTATATCTCATTTAGATCTGCCATGGCTATTATTCTTTCTTTGGCTATTTCTACTATTTACGGAAAAAGAATTATTAGTTATTTGTTGGCGAAACAGGTGGGAGAAAGCGTTCGTGATCTTGGCTTAAGAGGGCAGAGTGAGAAAGCTGGAACACCTACAATGGGTGGGTTGATTATAATTTTTGCAACCCTTGTTCCGGTTTTGCTTTTTGCGAAACTTGAAAATATTTATGTGATCCTGCTTATTGTAACCACCCTTTGGATGGGGGCAATTGGGTTTGTAGACGATTATATTAAAACCTTTAAAAAGGACAAAGAAGGCCTAAAGGGTAAATTTAAGGTTCTTGGTCAGGTGGGATTAGGAATTATTGTGGGTGGTACTTTGTTTTTTCACCCCGGAGTTACCGTAAAAGAGGAAACAAATGAGCCGGCTCCAGAACAACACGAACTGGTAGATAGTTTTCAGAATATTCGGGAAATGGGACCTGAAATTAAAACCACCACTACCACCATTCCTTTTGTAAAGAATAACGAATTCGATTATTCCAGTTTAATAAGTTGGATAGATCCTGCTTTAAAGAATTATGCCTGGTTAATTTTTATTCCAATCGTAATATTTATTGTCACTGCCGTTTCTAATGGCGCCAATTTAACCGATGGAATAGACGGTCTTGCTGCCGGTTCTTCGGCAATAATTGTGCTCACACTTGGAATTTTTGCCTGGGTTTCGGGTAACATAATTTTTTCTGATTACCTGAATATTATGTACATCCCACGATCTGGCGAGATGACCATTTTTATAAGTGCCTTTGCGGGAGCTTTGGTAGGTTTTCTATGGTACAACACTTATCCGGCGCAAATCTTTATGGGAGATACCGGGAGTTTAACAATTGGCGGAATTATAGCCGTACTCGCTGTTGCCACCAGGAAAGAATTACTGATCCCAGTTTTATGCGGAATATTTCTGATGGAAAACTTATCGGTGGTATTACAGGTAGCCTGGTTTAAGATCACCAAACGAAAATATGGCGAAGGCCGAAGAATTTTCCTGATGTCTCCTTTGCATCATCATTATCAGAAAAGAGGATATCACGAAAGTAAAATAGTAGTGCGCTTTTGGATTATTGGAATTTTCCTGGCCATTGTAACTATAATCACGCTAAAAGTAAGATAAGAAATAGTGAACACTGAAACTCAAAATAATAGTAATTCCGGTAAAAGACTGGTAATTCTTGGCGGCGGTGAAAGCGGTGCGGGAACTGCTATTCTTGGGGTGAAAGAAGGTTTTGAGGTTTTTGTTTCAGATAAAGGAAAAATAAAAGATAAATATAAGTCGGTTTTTGAAGAGTTAAAGATCGATTGGGAAGAAGAGCAGCATACCGAAGCTAAAATTTTAAATGCCGAGGTAGTGATGAAAAGCCCTGGAATTCCAGAAACTGTTTCAATTGTAAAGCAATTAGTAGAGAAAGGTATTCCGGTAATTTCAGAAATAGAATTTGCTACTGCTTTTACTTCCGCAAAAATTATTGGGATTACAGGAAGCAACGGGAAAACTACCACCACCAAATTTGTGCATCATATTTTGAAAAGTGCGGGCATAAAAGCAGGAATGGCCGGAAATGTAGGTGACAGTTTTGCGAAACAAGTGGCTGAAACTACTCCCGATTGGTTTGTTTTGGAATTAAGCAGTTTTCAGTTAGACGGAATTAAAGATTTTAGGCCAGATATTTCGGTATTGACGAATATCACACCAGATCATTTAGATCGCTACGAGCATAAACTGGAAAATTATGTTTTTTCAAAATTTAGAATTGCCGAAAATCAAACAGAAAAAGATTTCTTCATCTACGATTTAGACGATGAGATCATCACCAGCTGGTTAGAGAAAAACCCGGTGAAAGCACAAAAGTTACCGTTTTCCCTTCAGCAAAAAGTAGAAAACGGGTCATATATAGAGAACCAAAATATTATTGTCAATATAAAAAACAACCAATTTAACATGCCAACAACAAAATTAGGTTTACAGGGTAAGCATAACGCTAAAAATGCTATGGCTGCGGCCACTGTTTCCCAGCTATTAAGAATTAGAAAAGAAACTATTCGTGAAAGTATGGAGAGTTTTCAGGGGGTGGAACACCGACTTGAAAAAGTGCTGAAAATAAATAATGTACAGTACATCAACGATTCTAAGGCAACAAATGTAAACGCTACTTTTTATGCTTTAGAGAGTATGGAAAGCGAGACCATTTGGATTGTTGGAGGTGTAGATAAAGGAAATGTTTACGACGATCTTTTGCCATTGGTAAACGAGAAGGTGAAAGCTATAATTTGTCTTGGCGTAGATAACCAAAAGCTGATGCAAAACTTCGGCAACTGTGTAGATACTATGGTAGAAACTCAGTCTATGAAAGAAGCTGTGAGAATGGCTTATAGTCTTGCCGAAAAAGGAAATTCGGTCTTGCTTTCACCGGCCTGTGCGAGTTTTGATCTTTTTGAGAATTACGAAGACAGAGGTCGCCAGTTTAAAGAAGCAGTAAGAAATCTTTAAAATTAAAGGTTTTAGAGCTAGGTTCTCGTCAAGCTGAACTTGTTTCAGCTTCTAGCATGTTTTAATACTTACAAGTTAGATCCTGAACCAGGTTCAGGATGACGTTAAAGAGTTTGGCTGAATAAAAAGAATTATAAAAATTAAATGAGCAGTATTTTTTCAAATCTTAAAGGCGATAAGGTTATCTGGGCTACGGCCGGGCTGTTGGCAATATTTTCATTTTTGCCGGTCTACAGTGCCAGTAGTAACCTTGCGTATCTATATGGAGACGGAAGCACTTTCCAGTATGTAGTAGTGCATTTCTTCCATTTGCTTTTAGGTTTTTGTTTGCTCTTTGCGGTACATAAAATTCCCTATCATTATTTTAGGGGGCTTTCCATATTGTTTTTGCCGGTGGTAATTGTGTTATTAATTTATACCGTTGCCCAGGGAACAATGATTGACGGGGCTTATGCAAGTAGATGGATTCAAATTCCGGGCTTAGGCGTTTCATTTCAGTCATCTACATTGGCATCGGTGGTTTTAATGATCTATGTAGCGCGTTACCTCTCTAAAAAAACTAACGATAATCTCACTTTTAAAGAGTCAAT
>Ga0098069_100389_pt1 | contig 20528 bp, 21 predicted proteins | sample 27_taG_FD_92584 | JGI IMG/M metagenome (GOLD analysis project Ga0098069, IMG submission 92584) | Marine viral communities from Cariaco Basin, Caribbean Sea - 27_WHOI_OMZ | ecosystem: Environmental > Aquatic > Marine > Oceanic | place: Caribbean Sea: Cariaco Basin | collected 2014-11-09 | reverse complement strand
TTCATAATCATTCACAATTTGTCTTTTGAACTCATCGGAGAACTTCCGATGTTTACTGAGCAATCGAATATTTGACTTCATGTAAGTTGATTTTATGGTCAACCTATATCAGGGACGTACAAACTGCTCACTGAGCACTGAGCACTGAGCACTGAATACTTTTTTAATATTCCCACTGCCGGGTTTTGTTTAGGGCTTCGATAGCTTCCAGCTCTTCCTGGGGTATTACTTTTAAGAAAGAAGGGTGCTGTTCTATAGCAAATTCAAGTTTTTCAACGATCTCCTCAATAGTTTCATTATCATAGTCAATAGCCAGTGGCTCTTTGATCTGAAAGGTCTGTAAAATGCCTTTTTTGCGTATCCGCAATCCTTTTTTGTCAAAAGAACGCCTAAAGCCATCAATAACAATTGGGATCACTATAGGTTTATACTGCTTGATGATGTGTGCGGTGCCTTTCCTGATGGGCTTAAAAGGTTTCGTTGTACCCTGCGGAAAAGTGATCACCCATCCATCTTCTAAAGCTGTCCCGATATTTTTATGATCGTTTGGGTTGACTTCGCGCTGCACTTCTTTTCCTTTTTCGCGCCAGGTTCTCTCTACCGAAACTGCCCCGGCGTAAGCCATAATTCGGGTGAGCAGGCCTGCATTCATGGTTTCCTTGGCCGCCACGTAATAAATATTGAGCTTAGGCTGCCATATATAGCCCACGTTTTTGATAGAATCTACCCTTCCGCTTAAAGCAGCGTTAAAAACGTGGAACATGGCCGTAACATCGGCAAAGTAAGTCTGGTGGTTTGAAACAAAGAGCACATTGTTATTGGGCAGATTTTTGATGATCTCAGATCCTTCGATCTTCAGTTCATTAAATCCCCTGTATCGCCTGTGTGAAAGCACTCCGAAGATCCGGATGAGCCATTTTTTTATGTAAAGATAGTGCCCAAAAGGATTTTTTTTCAATATCCCCATTTGTTCCCTGACATTTTAACGAAACAACAAAGATACTTAATTAAAGCTTACAGCAGCTGCCTAAGGATTTCTTTCATTTCATTCAACATCATGGCGGTAGCACCCCACACTACATGCCCGTTGAGCAAAAAGGCCGGCACTTCTATCTCTTTGGCATATGAAGTAGACAAAGTTTCCTTGATCAAACAGGAATCGCTCATAAAATCTTCCAGCTTTATCTCCAAAACAGCTTCTACCTCATCTTCCTGCGGCACCAGTACCGGAGTCTTCTTCATTACTCCCATAAAAGGGTGCACCCAAAAATTGCTTGGCGGTATGTAAAGTCGGGACATTTCCCGCAGTATTTCTACTTCGTACTGTGGTATTCCCACCTCTTCTTCTGTTTCACGAAGAGCGGTATGAGCCAGGTCGCGATCTTCAGTTTCTACCCTGCCGCCGGGAAAGCCTACCTGGTTTGAATGTACCCCTTTGTAGGTCTTCCGCAGGATCAAAACAAAACGCGTCTCCCCTTCTCTCCCCGGATAAAACACCGATAATACCGCCGCCTGCTTTGGGTTTTGCTTATCAATATTCAGGTTTTCGAGCTCCTTCATCCTAAGCATGGGAGCCAATTTGAAGTGCGCCTCTTCGCCCGGAAGATTAATTTTCCTTAAATTCGGACTTAGATTAAGAAAATCCTGAAAATTCATGAGATCTAACTTTTTCCTGATATTGATACTGGCCACAGCCATTCTTGCAGGTTGTGAAGATAAAAAATCTTCTACAAAAAATGAGGTGGAAACTATGCTGAAAGAACCTGTTCAACCAGATTCCGCGCGTGTAGACAACACCAAAGTCGAGGAAGTTGTGGAAGCCGAAGAAGAAGAAAAGGAAAAAAGGGAAGGCCCGCTCCTGGTGCAGGAAGAACTCATCCCTTTTCTCATGAAGTACGCGAAAGAACACGATGAGAACAGGGTGCGCATAAAAACCCGCTTTGGAAATATTGATGTGGAACTGTTTCGCGACACGCCCTTACACCGCGCCAACTTCCTGTATATGGTAAACCAGGATTATTACGACGGCACCTTCTTTCACAGGGTAGATGAAGGCTTTGTCATTCAGGGTGGAAATTCTGATAACCCCGATACCAACATCAAAAGGCACCACATTGGGGATTTTTTAATCCCCAGCGAGTTTGATGCCGGGCACCGTCATGTACGAGGAGCCCTGGCAGCCGCCAAGTACGCCGAACAAAACGTGAGCAAGGCCTCCTCCCCTTATGAGTTTTACATAGTGCAGGATCCCGATGGCGCACCGCACCTCAACAATGACCACACGGTTTTTGGAAGGGTAATTTCAGGAATGGACGTGGTAGACGAGATCAACAAAGTCCCAACCGATGATAGTGAGTGGCCCCTGCGGAACATTCATATTGAAATGGAAATCATCGACTAATTTAATTACTGTCTCGTATAGTAACTGTAATCTTTGAGTACCGTTTTTAAGAATTGTACGGGTTTTTCGCGGGGCGCCACCTGAAGTATTTCTGACACCCTTACCGAAAGTTGTTGGATCACCCGGTAATTGGAACCCTGGAGCGACGACCTGTAAATATCTTTGATCTCCTGCACATCGCGGTCTTTAAGCATGGTCACCTGCGGGTATACCGGCCGGTAATCATCAGGAACATTTACCAGCAGGGTATTTTCAAGGCCGGTTTTCATTTTTTCAGAAATTACCGTGGTACCTGCCGCCAAATCTCCCAACCGCTGCCCTTTCCCGTTGAGCAAGATCGTAACTACGGCCACACTTCCACTGGTCATGCTAATGTCAATAATTCGCAGCAACCAGCGCACCAGGTAATTTGAAAAAGCAGGTTTTGAGCCGTCAAGTTTCACCACCCGAAGCTGTAAAGCCGCCTTGCCAGGCGACTGCCCGTTCCATAAACTTTCCCACAATAAAAAGTAAAGCAATAAAGGCAAAAACACCACGCTTATAAAAAGCCATTCCTGGCCTGCATTAGCGTCAAGCCCGCCCATGAGCAGGATAACGATTATCACATAGGCCAGCATCAAAAGGCCGTCAATAAGATATGCAAGAATACGCTCACCTACGCCCGCAACATTTTGTGTAATGCTAATATTTTGAGCAGTTTCAATTTGAAAATTATCCATTTAATATGTTTCTTTGAGACAAAATAGCAAAGAATGCGCGAGGCCGCTTTTGTAAAGCAAAATAAGGATAAATGGCAAAGATTTGAAAGCGCCCTGCAAAATAATGTAGTTTTGCCTCCCGCCGAGCTGTCTACCCTTTACCTCGAAGTGACAGACCATTTGAGCTACGCCCAGACTTTTTATCCCGGCAGCAACACGCACAAATACCTCAACGGCCTGTCTTCAAAGGCTCACCAAAAGATTTACCGCAATAAAAAGGAATCCAGAAACAGGTTCCTCACTTTTTTTACTGAAGAATTCCCACTTGAATTTTACCAGTACCAAAAGCAGCTGCTGCTGGCTTTCCTGATATTTGTATTATTTGTGGCCGCCGGAAGTTTTTCAGCCGCCAGTGACGGCGCTTTTGTACGGTCAATCCTGGGCGATGCTTATGTGAATATGACCCTTGAGAATATTGCCAGTGATGATCCCATGGCCGTTTACAAAAAAATGGGGGAAATGGAAATGTTCCTGGGAATCACCATTAATAACGTGCGGGTGGCTTTGATGGCTTTCGTCTTCGGAATTTTTGCCGGTTTGGGAACCCTGTTCATCATCATGCAAAATGCCATTATGCTGGGCTCATTTCAGTATTTCTTTTATGAAAAAGGCCTGCTTTGGGAATCGGTAAGGACCATCTGGATTCACGGAACCATAGAAATTTCGGTTATCATTGTTGCCGCCTGCGCCGGGCTGGTGGTTGGGAAAGGCATCCTCTTTCCGGGTACCTACTCCCGCCTCACTTCTTTCGTTAAAGGAATTAAAGCCGGGCTCAAGATCGTGATTAGCACCGTGCCCTTCTTTGTAGTCGCCGGATTTCTTGAAGGCTTTGTGACCCGACATACTGAAATGCCCGACTGGCTGGCGATCTTTATTATTGCCAGCTCCCTGTTGCTCATTCTGTTTTACTACGTCTTTTATCCAATTATTTTATATCGAAAAACACCAAATGCACCAACCAATCCAATTTCGTAAACAGCGTGAGCTGGGAGATATTATTTCAGATACCTTCAAATTCATCCGGGAAAATTTCAAACCCCTGTTCAGGGATATTTTTAAGATCACAGGCCCCGTTTTTGTAATCCTCATTTTGGGAATAGGTTATTACTCCTACCTGGGTCTTGATATTTTTTCAAATCCTTTTTTAGATGATACTTCGCAGATCAACATAGAAATGATGATCATTTCAGTATTCATTATTTTCTCCGCCATGGTGGCATTTTACATACTCCTCTACAACACCGTGCTGCATTTCATTAAAAGCTACATGAATAATTCGGGGGTGGTAGATCATTCAGAAGTGGCAGGAGGCGTAAAAAATGACTTCGGAAAAATGCTGGGCCTTATGATATTAATAGGTATAATCACTGTTTTTGCGTTCTTTCTCTGCTTTTTCCCGGCAATCTATGTGTGGGTTCCCCTTTCACTGGCACCCGCAATGCTAGTTTTTGCCCGCACCTCGATCTTAGATTCCATCAGCTATTCCTTCAAACTTATCAAAGACAACTGGTGGAACACCTTTGCCACACTTTTTGTGATCACCCTGCTCATTTACCTCATTAGCCTTATATTCCAGTTTCCACTCATGCTCTACATGTTCATTAAAGGATTGACCATGGCCCAGGAAGGCAGTGTGGCAAATCCCGGCGATCTTATAGACTGGGTGTACGTGTTTTTTAACGTGCTTTCTTCCATCTTCCAGTACCTGCTTTCGGTGGTGGCCGTGGTGGCTTCGGCTTTTATCTATTACCACCTTGACGAAAAGAAGAACGCCACCGGTACTTACGAACGCATTTCAAACCTGGGGTCTTAAAAATGGCAAAATTCTTCCTCATTTTTTTCTTCGGAATAAGTCTTTCGGTAGTTGCCGGCGGGCTTGAAATCCCGATGCAATCTGCGGAAGAAGAGCTGGTGCCTTTAGATTTTTCCGAAGAAACCCTCGAAAGATTTAAACAAGATTCCGATTTCGATTATTCTGAAGCAACAGCCGAAGATAACTGGTGGACGAGGTTTAAGCGGTATTTGGGCTTACAGTGGCAGCGGTTTATGGAGTTGATCTTTGGCGATTATAACGCCCCGCCCCTGCTCGCTTTTTTCCTCGAAATACTGCCTTACCTGTTACTCGGCCTGTTGCTTGCGCTTGTGCTTTACCTCTTCTCAAAACTGGCTCCCCAAAATGCCATTTTTGGCACCCCTGCCGGCGGAAATATACATTTTAGCGAAGAAGAAAAGATCATCAAGACCAGAGACATCAGCAAGATGATCGAAAAAGCCGTGGCAGCCAAAAATTACCGGCTGGCCATACGGTATCACTTCCTGTACATCCTTCAGCAATTATCGCGTAAAGAATTTGTGAGCTACAATGCAGCCAAAACCGATGAAGAATACCTGGCCGAAATTCAGGACCTACAACTTCGGAATAAATTTAAAAGGCTTAACCGCATTTATGATTTTGTGTGGTACGGAAATTTTGCCACAACGGCCGCAGATTATGAAAAGATCAAATCTGAATTCGTTAGCACCGAAACATTAATACAACCCCAGCATGAGCAAAGCCTATAAGATCACTCTCGCCCTGCTGGTCCTGCTGCTGGCTGTGCTCACCTGGCTGGAAGCAAATGAACCCGAACCCGTTAACTGGAGCCCCAGTTATGCGGCCGTAGACAAGATCCCGCTGGGAACAAAAGTGCTTTTTGAGAACCTGAAACAGCAAAACCTGGAGCTGCAGGAAGTGAAGGTGCCACCATACGAGTTCCTTAGTGATTCCACCATTAGCGGCACGTATTTTTTCCTGAACAACAGCCTCAGTTTTGACCAGCAGGAGCTAAAAAAGATCTTGAGCTGGGTGGCCCGTGGGAATACGGCATTTTTCATTGCCGAAAATTTCGGCCAGAACCTCCTGGACACCCTAAACCTGAAAATGGAGACCCTGGTTCCCAAAAAAGGCATTTCTTCCAAACCTTTGCTGAACCTCAAAGATGATGCACTAAAGAGCAGCAGCCCGTTCTTGTTTGATAAAGAGGCTTATCAGGATATTTTTATCACTTCAGATTCTTTACCTAAAGATGTGCTGGGAGTTACCCAGCTTCAGAAAGATTCAGCAAAAATTTCTGATCCAAAAATCAACTTTTTGAGAGATACGGTAGGAAAAGGAATGGTTTACCTGCACTCTACCCCTAAAGCCTTCAGCAATTATTTCCTGCTTCAGGATAAAAACGCCAGTTACGTTGAAAACGTGCTGGCCTATCTTCCCCCTCAAAAAACCCTTTTTTGGGACCATTACTACAAAACCGGCAAGACCTTTTACACCTCGCCGCTGTTTGTGATCCTTAACAGCAAAGCACTTCGCTGGGCTTATTATTTTGTGATTATTGGAAGCCTGCTGTTCATCATTTTTGAAGGCAAGCGCAAGCAGCGCAGTATCCCGGTTATAGAACCCCTTAAAAATCAGACGCTCGATTTTACCCGCACTATCGCAGGTCTTTACCTGGATCGCGCAGATTATAAAAGCATCACATCAAAAAAGATTAAGTTATTTTTGGAGTATGTGCGCTCAAATTACCGGGTTGCGACCAATGAGCCAAACCCCGATTTTTATGAACGGGTGGCGGCAATGAGCGGCAACACAAAAAAAGATGTGGAAGAATTATGGCAACTCATGGAGAGACTTGAGAAAAAAAACCTGGTTTCAAAAAAAGAATTGCTGGAGTTAAACAAGGCCATTTCGGCTTTTAAAAAGAACTAAATGGAAAACGAAGAACCAAAGAACGACGAGATCACTTTTGAGAACCGCATTCCGCTGGACGAATTAAAACAAGCCGTAGAAAGTTTGAAGGTCCAGCTTTCAGGAATCATCATAGGCCAGGAAAAGTTTATAGAACTTCTCATTGTGGGCCTGCTCGCCGATGGGCATGTTCTTATTGAAGGGGTTCCCGGGGTGGCAAAGACCATCACCGCAAAATTGTTTGCCAAAACCCTCAAAACAGGTTTTAGCAGGATACAATTTACCCCCGACCTTATGCCCAGTGACGTGCTGGGGACTTCGGTACTCAACTCCAGGACTTCAGACTTTGAGTTTAAACCCGGCCCCGTGTTTTCGAATATAGTTCTTATAGACGAAATTAACCGCGCCCCTGCCAAGACCCAAGCCGCCCTTTTTGAGGTAATGGAAGAACGACAAATTACCATTGACGGCACCCGGCACAGCATGCCACCGCCATTTATGGTCATTGCCACCCAAAACCCCATTGAGCAGGAAGGAACTTATGCACTGCCCGAAGCCCAGCTGGACAGGTTCCTTTTTAAGATCAAAGTAGATTATCCTTCTATGGAAGAAGAAGTTGAGATCTTACAGTCCCACCACGAGCGGCAGGGAGTTGCTCCACAGGACAAGATCGAAGCCGTGCTCGACCCTGAAAAACTCCGCCTGCTTCGTGAGCAGATCCAGGGAATAAGAATAGAAAAGAAACTGCTGGGCTATATCGCCGAAGTGATTGGCAAAACCAGGAACCACCCGCATTTGTACCTGGGCGCTTCCCCCCGGGCTTCTATTGCCGTGATGAATGCCTCAAAGGCAGTAGCGGCTGTAGACGGGCGGGATTTTGTAATCCCCGAAGACATTAAAAAAGTTCTCGAACCGGTGCTGGGCCATCGCATCATTTTGTCTCCCGAGCGTGAAATGGAAGGCAGTACAACAGCCGGAGTCATTGATATGATCACTCATTCTGTAGAAATCCCGAGATAATTGGTACATTTCTTCAAGTCACTATACCTCCATCAACGGTTCTTTGTGATCGTTTTTAGCCTTGCGGCAGGTTTCCTGTTTTCCTATTGGCTGCCGTGGCTCTATCCGGTATTGTGGATTTTTAGTTTGATCTTTCTCCTCGTTACGCTGGCCGATATGGTCATACTTTTTAAAAGCCCGGGAATTAAAGCTGAAAGAATTCTGCCCGACAGGTTTTCAAACAGTGACGAAAATAAAGTGGAAATTTTACTTCGCAATATCTATGGTTTTAAAACCAGAATTGAAGTTATTGACGAGATCCCGGTACAGTTCCAAAAAAGGGATTTTTCACACCTCCTGGAGTTGGCTTCCGGAAGTTCAAAATCTTTTAATTATTCGCTGCGGCCGGTAGAGCGCGGGGAATATTTCTTCGGAAATTTAAACATCTTTGCATCGAGTCCGTTGAAACTGGTACGCCGCCGCAAAAAATTCGGAAAAGAGCAGATGCTGAAAGTTTATCCGTCGTTTGTTCAGATGAAAAAATATGATTTTTTGGCGATAGACAAAAAGATCTCCCAACCCGGTCTCAAAAAGATCAGGAAGATTGGGCATACCATGGAGTTTGAGCAAATTAAAGATTATGTAACGGGAGACGATATGCGCAGCATAAACTGGAAAGCCACTGCCAAACAGGGCAACCTCATGGTGAACCAGTACCAGGATGAGCGTTCACAGCCCGTTTACACGGTGATAGATACCGGCCGAACCATGAAAATGCCATTTCACAACCTCAAGCTGCTCGATTATGCCATTAACAGTGCCCTGGCCTTTTCCAACATTGCATTAAAGAAAAAAGACAAAGCAGGATTGATCACCTTCTCCAACAAAATGGAAAAGATCGTACCTGCAAGTTCCAAAAAAGCCCATTTGAACCTGCTTCTCGAATCGCTCTACAACGTGAACACCCAGTACCAAGATGCCGACTTCGGACTTTTGTACACGCATATAAACCGTCGGCTGGCACAGCGAAGCCTGCTCCTGCTGTATACCAATTTTGAGCACCTAGGCGCATTGCACCGGCAAATGCCTTACCTTAAAGCCTTAGCGAAAAAACACCTGCTTGTAGTTATCTTTTTTGAAAATGTAGAGCTGGAAACCTTCATTAGTGCTGAAGCCAAAAAAGTCACCGATATTTTTAACCAGACCATCGCGGAACAATTTAGCTACGATAAGCGCCTGATGGCAAAAGAATTTCAAAAACATGGTATCCAGACTGTTTTAACCCGCCCCGAAGATCTTACGGTAAATACCATCAACAAATACCTGGAGATCAAAAAAAGGGGGATTTTGTAATTAGACGGGAGACGAGAGAATTTTATGTAGTAAAGACCTGAAATTACTATAATTTATAAATTTTCAAATCCTCAAATCAACTCAATGCCTTCTTGTAAGTCTCCAAGGCCCGTGCCCTTGCAAATTTGTGATCAACGATAGGTTCAAGGTAGCCGGCCCTAAAATCTTTGATCCAGGTTTTTACGTATTCCAGTTTAGGGTCAAATTTTTTCAGTTGGGATTCGGGGTTGAAAATCCGGAAATATGGGGCAGAATCACAGCCTGTTCCGGCTGCCCATTGCCAGTTCCCGTTGTTGGAAGCCAGCTCGTAATCCAGGAGTTTTTCAGCAAAATAGGCCTCTCCCCAACGCCAGTCTATTAAAAGATGCTTACACAAAAAACCGGCCACCACCATGCGCACCCGGGTGTGCATCCACCCGGTCTCATTTAACTGCCGCATGCCTGCATCAACGAGGGGATAACCGGTTTCTCCCCTGCACCAGGCTTCAAACTCTTTCTCATTGTTCCGCCACTGGATACGGTCGTACTTTCTTCGGAAATTATGCTGCTCTACATGAGGAAAGTGGTAAAGGATCATCATGAAGAACTCGCGCCATATAAGTTCGTTGAGCCAGGCCTCATTCTGTTGCAGCGCCTGTTTCACCAGGTGACGGATGCTTACAGTGCCAAACCTTAAATGTACACCGGCCCTGCTGGTGCCATCAATGTAAGGCAGGTCCCTGTTCTTGTGGTAGTGCTTTATTAATTCTTCCGAAAGATCTGCTTCGGCAACTTCAGGATCTGTGGTCTCAAACCCAATTTCAGCTAAAGAGAGGATTGGTTTATTTGGCTTTTTTAGCAGCTTAGGCAAATAATCTTCCGAAGGAAAACCTGGAACTCCATTTTGCTGCAACTGTTCTTTCCATTTCCTGGAATAGGGTGTAAAAACAGTATAAGGAGTGCCATTTGGCTTCAGGACTTCTTCTTTTTCAAAGATCACCTGGTCTTTATAGCTGTGAAACTGAACATGATGAGCTAAAAGAAAATCTGAAACTGCCTTATCCCTGCTTCGGGCATAGGCTTCATAGTCGTGATTGGTATAAACCTCTCTCACCGGGTATTTAAAAATGAGCTTTTCAAATGCCTTTTCCGGCAGGTCATGCAGCACAAACAGGCTAGCCCCGAACTGAGATAATTCAGCATTAATTTTCTCCAGTTGCCGATGGATGAATGCCAGGCGCCGGTCTTTTTTCTGCGGAAGGCTTTGGAGGATTGCGGGGTCAAAAATGAAAATCACCTGCACCGGAAAGCCGCTTTTAAGAGCGTGGTAGAGTGCAGTATTGTCAAACAACCGCAAATCCCTTCGCAGCCAGCAAACCGCTATGCCTTCTTCTCCTTCATTTTTTGCCATGGCGAGTATTTTCTATTCTTGTATCCGTGGATGCTACTACTTATAAAAAGTACGGCAGCGGCAGCTACAGCTGTATAAAAAATAAGAGGTTCATCCCCTTTGCTGGCAACCCCTACAGCGACCAGCCCCCAAACTCCCACGAGGGCGAATTCCCTCATATTGCGTATCCAGGTAATTAGGAGATTAATGATTGTAGCTACAAAGATCATTATGAGGGTCCACAATACTTCTGAGATTCCGAAGCCATTCCAGCCAATGTCTGTAAGGTAAGCAGCGGTATTTGCTATTAAAGCCACGGTGATCCAGCCCGAATAGAGGGAAAAAGGCCACCAGAGAAAAGCAATTTCTGAAACCGGCTTGTCGTCGAGCTCCATCCTGGTCTTGAAAACAATGACCAGCAGCGAAATGAGAAGTAGTGCCATCACCAGTACCGAAAGCCCTGTGAGATGGTTTAGCCACGCAAAGATCCAGCTGATATTAAGAAGACAGGAGATCACGAACCACCAGCCTATGGTGGCTGCTATTTGCCTGCCTCGGGTAGTGGCAATTTGGTAGGTGACAAATCCTGCAAGCCCCAGGTAGATCAATCCCCAAATGGAAAAAGCATATCCGGCAGGTGTGAACAGGTTTTCATATTCTTCAGAAACGGACCCCATGGTTTCGCCGTTGATCGCCCCGGTATTGGAGAGATAATTGAGCCCCACCATAAGCAGGAATGCTATAATATTTGCGATTTGTAAAGTCTTATTCATAATAGTGTGGTTTTTAAATTTGCGGCTGCGACAGCTTTTCTTCGGTTTAGAAGGTACCTGTAAATGAGCAGGTTCATCAGGATCAATTCGGCACCGTAAAAAGCATCTTCCACAGGAATGGTGCCTACACGAAAGTTCATGAATTCTTCAGCATTGTACCACACCACGGGTTGCTCGATCCAGCTTCCGGTAAGTACGCCGTTCACGATGAAAAATGGAACTAACAGCACGGCATAGATCACGTAAAATCTGGTTAGCCATGAAATCTTCAGAATAAACTGCGCGTACAAAAGTAAAAGTGCAAAACTTATAAAGGTGGTAGCCGTATAAGCTCTTGAGAAGAAAATAATCCCGAAAATAAGCAGGAACGCTATAAGACAAAGGCTGATGATTTTCTGCATTTTTGGGCCTCCGGTTTTCTTCAGGAACAAATCGAGACAGTGAAAAGTAAAGACACAGGCATACGGAATACAAAAAAAGAACAGCACCTCTTCTACCGGAAGGTTGCCAATTTGAAGGCCTGTGAGGTAGCGTTCGTTGAAACCCCACATGCCGAGCTGGGTGAACAGCATATCCCAAAGCACAAAAATGAGCCCGGTAAGAAACACAGCCGGAAAAAAAGCGCCCCAGGTTTTGTGAAACTTCAGTTTAGGGTGAAAAGAGAACAGGAATGGAATGATGATGGTAAAAAAATTGACCAGCAGGTAAGTGTATTGCATCAGGCTGTTTTTCTTTGTCTTTGTTCCCTAAAATATTTTAACGGCACCCATAACATTCCGAAGCATTCCCCGTCGTCTTTGCCAATGTGTTTGTGGTGCATTTTATGCGCGCGGCGAATGGCTTTAAAATATGCATTATCTGCCTTGCGCAGCAGCTTGAACCTTTGATGAATAAAGATGTCGTGAACAAAGAAGTACGCCATCCCGTACAAAGTGATCCCCAGGCCTATCCAGAAAAGAAAGTTATAGCCTGCTTCCATGCCCAGGTAAAGGCAAAGAATGCCGGGAATTGCGAAAATGAGGAAGAAGAAATCATTGTGTTCAAAAAAGCCTTTTGACTCCTTCTTGTGGTGATCTTTGTGGAGGGTCCAGAGCACCCCGTGCATGATATATTTATGGGTAAACCAGGCGACCCCTTCCATGGCAAGAAAAGACGCCAGAACGATAAGAAAATTTATAAGTATTGTTTCCATAATCTTTTATTGTTAGTCCAATTTACTGAATTTCAACCGGCTAATCCAATTTTTCTTTTTCTGCGGAAGTGAGGCCTTTTGAAGTTTTGAGGTAATTGATGATCATTTTTTGAAGCACCGCATCTTTGATCTTGCCTACCCCGTTAAGCAACAGGCGTTTGTCTTCCTCGAGATTATCTCTGTAGCCCAGAAAACCCGGGGCTTCGGCCTGAACGGCAAACCTCAGAAACCGGAGTTCGAGGTTATCTTTATCGGCTGCAATAGCAGAACCCAGGATTTCCTTGCCTTTATTAAAATGCGACATCTTCTTAAAAGGGTTGCCCACGTGCTTGGCCATCATCATGTGCCCGGCAGCTTTGTAGCCCATCATCACAGGATTCGTAAAAGAATTTGCTTCTGAAATCTTCAAAAGGCTCTTTGCCGCCGCTTCACTTTCTACCGCCCGGCTGTACTGGCTTCTCGCTTCTGAAAGCTCTTTTTCCTGCGCAAAGATTCCGCCGGTTAGCAGCAGTAAGATCATCATAATATTTCTCAAACCATTCTCATTTTACATTCCAACAAACTATTGATCATCAAACCAACCTTTCTCCCATTGTTTATTCTTATCCTGCCTGAAAGTACCCGTTTTGCCGGCAGTCTTTTGATCTTTTTGAACAAAGACTGGTAATAGACATAAGCGAGGTAAACTCCGCCTTTTGATGAAGCCGGCAGCATTTTAATACCTTCAAGCGCAATTCTGAAGTCTTCTTCAATTTCCTGTTCGATTTGTTTTTTAGCTTCCACCGAGAAGTTCTCCATATCAACACCCGGAAAGTAAGTTCTGCCCAGTACGTGATAATCATCTTTAAGGTCGCGTAAAAAGTTCACTTTTTGAAAGGCGGCACCAAGTTTCATCGCATAAGGTTTAAGCTGCGCAAACATCTCTTTATCGCCGCCTGTAAAGACATGAAGGCACATAAGCCCCACCACCTCGGCCGATCCTAAAATATACTGCTGGTATTTTTCATCGGTATAATCCACTTTTTGAAGATCCATTTCCATGCTCTGTAAAAAAGTTTCTATAAGCTGCGTATCTATATCGTACTGATGCACCACCTCCTGGAAAGAATTAAGGATGGGGTTTGTCGAGATCTTAAACTGGAGAGCTTCATAAGTATCTTCACGAAATTTTTTAAGAAGGTATTCCTGGTCAAAGCCTTCAAAACTGTCTACGATCTCATCGGCAACTCTCACAAATCCGTAGATAGCGTAAATAGGGTCACGCAGCCGGTTGTGCAAAAAATAGATCCCAAGGGAAAAACTGGTACTGTAGGAGCGCGTAGTGAGGCGGCTCACCTGTACCGATAGATCATCATACAGTGACTTCATACTTCTTCATTTTTAATTCCTTAATAACTTGTTCTGCCGCAATTTTGCCCGAAATAAGCGAGGGGGGCACACCCGGCCCGGGAACGGTAAGTTGCCCTGCATAAAAAAGGTTACGGAGTTTTTTGTTCCTTATCTTGGGCTTTAAAATGGCAGTTTGTTGCAGGGTGTTGGCCAGCCCGTAAGCGTTCCCTTTATAGGAGTTGTAATCTTCAATAAAATTGGAGACACAATAGCTCTCTTTATAATCGATATTTCGGGCAATTTTTCGTCCAATTTGCTTTTCCAGCCTCCTGATCATGATCTGAAAAAATTTCTCACGAGTGGACTCTTCATCTTTTAAACCCGGTGCCAGAGGCATGAGCAGGAAAAGGTTTTCATGGCCTTCAGGAGCTACGTTATCATCGGTTCGAGAGGGGCAGCACACATAGAACAAAGGCTTTTTCGGCCATTTTGGCTCCTTATAGATCTCTACGGAATGATCGAAAAGATCTTCATCAAAAAAGAGGGTATGGTGCTCTAACTCCGGAATTCTTTCTGAAATTCCGAGGTAATAGATAAGACAGGAAGGGGCAAAAGTCTTCTTTTTCCAATATTTTTCGCTGTAATTCTGATGTTCCTTCTGAAGCAGTTTTTCTTCGACATGATGATAATCGGCAGCTGCGACCACAGCATCAAAATCTATTTTTTCTCCGTGTACTTTGAGGCCGTGTACGGTCTTATCTGATGCGATGATCTGCTCTACGGGCGAATCATAATGAATTTGCACTCCTTTAGCCCGGGCAACTTTCACCATCGCCTCAATCACACTTCCAAAGCCACCCTGCGGGTACCAGGTACCCAGTTTGAGCCCGGCATAGTTCATAAGGCTGTAAAGAGCAGGGGTATCCTGGGGCATGGCACCCAGGAACAACACAGGAAATTCCATGAGGGCAACAAGTTTGGGGTCCTGAAAATATTTGCGCACATGCTTGCTGAAGGAAGAAAAAACCTGCAACCGCATAGCACCTTTTATAAGGTCCAGATCTACGAATTCTGTAAGTGAAATCCCCGGCATATACACCAGCCTCTCCATACCCTGCTCGTATTTATACCGGGCTTCTTCCATGAATTTGTCGAGTTTGGCGGCACTTCCGGTTTCAATATTCTCAAAAAGCTCCCGTAACTGATTGTAATTTTCGGGTATGCTCAATTTTTCATTCTGCGGAAAAACAACCTCAAAAGAAGGATTTAGAAGGTCGAGTTTATAAAGATCCTGCACTTTGTACCCAAAGTCGCCAAAGAATTTTTCAAAAACATCGGGCATCCAGTACCAGCTTGGGCCCATGTCGAAAGTATAACCGCTTGAGGTTTTTAGCTGCCTGGCCCTTCCGCCTGCACTGCCATTTTTTTCAAACAGGTGCACCTCGTGCCCTGCTGCCCCCAGATAAGAAGCTGCACTCAAGCCTGAAAAACCTGCTCCTATAATTGCTATTTTTGACATCTTTAGGCTACTTTGATTTGTTTTAGTTCACGTTGCAGGTCTTCTACTTTTGCAATTTTCACCAGGTTCTCACTGGTCGAAATTTCTTCGGAATCTGTCGCCCTGCCTGCCACAAAAATCTTTCTTTGCCCTGCCACCTGCTTAAGCTGCTTTAGGTATGCTTCAATATATTCGGGTAAATTACAGCGCACCATGAAGAGTAACAGGTTCTCAATATGGAGATCATTAAGGCATTTCTCTACTGAAGCCAAAGGCACATTTGCCCCCAGGTAAATCACGTTTCTGCCCCTGCTCCTCAATAAAAAGTTGGAAAACAAAAGCCCCAGTTCATGAAATTCATCTTCGGGTAAAAACAGCAACCAGGGTTCTCCCCCTTCTGTAGTTGCCGGCATGGAATCTATTGCGGTAAACATTTTTTGTCGCAAAAGATTGGAAATAAAATGCTCCTGGGAAGGAGGAATATCATCTACAGACCACATAAGGCCAATTCGATCTAACATGGGGCAAATAATTTCCATATACATCTTTTCAAGGCCAAACTTTAAAAGGCAGTGAGAAAAGACCTTTTCAAAATTAGCTTCGTCATAGTCCATTCCGGCAGCAATAAGCTGGTTGATGAAATACTGATAATCATTCTCTACCCCGGCTTTTTTTTCATACTCCATTCTCATCCGGTAGAGTTCTTCATCACTAAGTGCACAGAGTTTGGAAATTTTATTTCCGGTAGGCAGTAAAGCAACTATATTAAGTAGCCTTCGCAACTGCTCGCCGTCATAGTAGCGCGTATTCCCTTCAGATCGGTGAGGCTTAAGCGCATTATAGCGCTTCTCCCAAATACGGATGGTATGAGGTTTTATTCCTGAAAACTGGGAAAGCTGACTTATGGAGAACTGATCCATTGTTTAAATATTTTAACCCAAAATTAAACATAAAATGTTTTGATATATGTTAATTCTGGATTAATATTACCGAAAAATATTTGTACACCCGGATATCCCCGATACCTGTACCGATCTAAATATATGAAAATAAGACTTTTGAAAGGAACAGACTTATCAAAAGAAATTTTGTAAAGGAATAATTATCTTTGAGAAATATGAAACACACGAACAAAAGCCTGTTGCTAAAAGGGCTTAAATTTCTCGCCGGCGCACTACCTCTAAGCTTTTTGGGGCCTGTAGTACTCTTTAGTTCCTTTAAAAACACCGATAACCCCTGGTTTCTCCCGGTTCTTTTTTTCGCATTGATCGCTATGGCCGCAGCCATTTACCTCATGTTTAAGGGAATAAACACCGTAATGAAAGCGCTGTTTGATTAGGTGTCAAAAATGACAATTTAAAAACACTTTCTTGAAAAAATTACTCTTCTTCTCTTTGCTCCTCTCCTGCATTCCGCTTTGGGCACAGGAAACCCTTGTGATCAATGGCGTGGTAAAAGACGCCCAAAATAACGAGACCCTGGCAGGGGTAAATATCCTTTTTCCTGAACTACAAACGGGAACCGTAACCAATGACTACGGATTTTACTCCATTAAGGTTCCTGCAGGCCGCCATAATATGGAGGTGTCTTACCTGGGATACCAGTCAGTTTCACAAAGGATAGATGTGCAGAATGACATGAACCTGAACTTTCAGCTAAGTACGGCGGCGCAAGACCTGGAAGAGGTGGTGATCACCGGTGACAGTGAGCGGCTCAACATCAGAAAACCGGAAATGAGTGTGAATAAGCTTGAAATCGCTACTATTCAGAAACAACCGGTGGTTTTTGGAGAGGTAGATATTGTAAAATCGCTGCTTTTGCTGCCGGGAGTTTCAAATGCCGGCGAGGGTTCTTCAGGTTTCAACGTGCGTGGCGGTGCAGCCGATCAAAATCTTATATTGCTTGATGAAGCCACAATTTATAACTCCAGTCACCTCTTCGGGCTATTTTCAGTATTTAACCCCGATGCCATAAAAAACCTGAAGCTCTATAAGGGTGGCATACCGGCCAACTATGGCGGCAGGGTATCTTCTGTACTTGATATTTACCAAAAAGACGGCAACAGCCGTGAATTTGAGGCTAACGGCGGAATTGGCCTCATTTCAAGCAGGCTGCTGGCGCAGGGGCCAATTGAGAAGGACAAAAGCTCATTTTTGATAGGGGGTCGAAGCAGTTATGCCCACCTCTTTCTTAAACTTACAGACAATGAGAATTCTGCTTACTTCTACGACCTGAATACCAAACTTACTTTCAGGCTTGATCAGAATAACAGCATTTTGTTCTCCGGCTACTTTGGAAGGGACGTGTTTAATTTAAGCGACAGTTTTAATAACATTTATGGGAATTCCGTTTTTAACCTGAGGTGGAACCATGTGCTAAGGGATAATATTTTTAGCAACCTCTCTTTAATTTACAGCGATTACTACTACGGACTCACCTTGGATTTTGTGGGATTCAACTGGAACAGCGGGATTAAAAATTTCAATTTAAAGTACGACCTTGACCATTATCTCAACAGGAGCTTAAGCCTGGATTATGGAATTCACTCTACCTGGTATGAGTTCAATCCGGGGGAAATAGAACCCAACTCGCCTGCTTCAGGAATCATTCCGAGAGAACTTATCAAGAAATACGCCCTGGAATCGGCTGTATATTTATCGGTAGAGCATACTATTACAGAAAAGCTTTCCGCAGAATACGGCCTTAGGTACAGCAACTTTTTGAGAATGGGACAGGACGGGCTCAATCTTTATGCTGAAGAACCTGTGGTTTACAATGAGAGATTCGGCATTTACCAGAAGGCCGATCCCGTAAGCGTCAAGACTTCTAATAAAGGAAAAGTGGAAAGCTCATTCGGGAACCTTGAACCCCGGCTTGCCCTGGCCTATTCTTTTGCCGAAAATCAAAGTGTAAAGCTGAGCTACAACCGGATGGCCCAATACCTGCACCTCATTACCAATACCAGTTCACCCACCCCGCTTGATGTATGGACGCCCAGTGGCAAATACATTGAACCCCAGTCTCTGGACCAGGTAGCGGCAGGATATTACCGCAATTTTGCCAATGAGGAATATTCACTGGAGGTGGAAGGCTATTACAAAGAACTGAGAAACCGGCTGGATTATATAGACGGCGCAAACCTTATTGCCAACGATGCGATAGAGCAGGTGATTTTATCGGGGGAAGCCAGGGCTTATGGTGCAGAATTACTGCTGAAAAAGAATAAGGGAAAATTTACCGGCTGGCTCGCCTATACCCTGTCAAAGTCTGAACAGCGCACCCCCGGGAGAACCCCGTCTGAACCCGGAATAAACAATTCGGAATGGTATGCCACGGCTTATGACAAAACCCATGACGTATCGCTGACTGCCACTTATGAACTGAGTCAAAAATGGGACTTTAGCGCCAATTTTATTTATCAAACCGGTTTGCCAACCACCTATCCTACCGGACAATATCTTTTTGAAAACATGACCATCCCGGTGTATTCCAGCCGAAACAGCAACAGGCTACCAGACTATCACCGGCTCGATATTTCGGCTACTTATACCCCTAAAAAGAGACCGGGGAAAAGCTACAGTTCTTCATGGAACTTTGGCCTGTATAACGTGTATGCCCGCAAAAATGCGCTCTCCATTAATTTTAGGGAAAATGACGACACTTCAATGAATGAAGCTGTACGGCTTTCGCTCTTTGGAATTGTGCCTTCTGTGACCTACAATTTTAAATTTTGAAGATGAAAAAGATTAGTTTTATACTGCTGCTTATAATGTTCACCTCATGCGAAGATGTGATAGATGTTGAGTTGGAAGAATCTGAACCTAGGCTGGTCATTGAAGCATCTTTGGTGTGGAATGATGAAGAGGAAACCAGCATACAAAGCGTTAAACTTACCACCACAGCCCCTTATTTTGATAATGAAGTACCACCGGTAACCGGCGCTAGAGTTAAGATTACTTCGGAAACAGGGCAGGTATACCTTTTTGAAGAGGTAGGCGAAGGTATTTACCAGAACGATGACATTACTCCTGAAGAAAACATCACTTACCAGCTTGAGGTGCTCTATGAAAACGAAGTCTACACTGCCACGGAAGAATACTATACAACTCCCGACCTATTGTTCGTAGAACAGGAACTAGGAGGTTTTTCGGGCGATGAGTATGAGTTTAAAGTATTTTATGAAGATCCAGAAGATGCAGTGAATTTTTACTTTTTTAGATACCTGAACGAGCAATATTCACTCCAGATCTATAATGATGAATTTACAAACGGCAACCAGACATTCGCATTTTTTAGCGATGAAGATGCCGAAGAAGGCGATTTGGTACTTTTTGAAATTCAGGGAATTTCTGAAGGATTTTACGACTATATGTTTATTTTGCGATCTCAGGCTGGTAACTCCAACGGCGGTCCTTTTCAAACCCAGCCCAGCATAGTGAGAGGCAACATTATAAACCAGACAAATCCCGAAAATTTCCCCTTTGGATACTTCCGCCTTTCAGAAGTCGATACCCTCTCCTATGAAGTAAATTAGGCACAGATAAGAAATAGTAGATTCAAAATCTCACTAATAGCTTAGGATAGGTGACCCAGAATTTAAAACATTAACCTTAAAAGACAATGGCCTAAAGTCCCGTTTTCTTTGTTCTATTTAATTTGATTTAACCTGTGTTTTAATAAGCTGCTATAGAATTTGATGGCATCTAGGTGTGCCAACTTCATCGCCAATTACTACAACAACATCCTCCACAGAGGTAGAGCTTTTACCATTATCATCTCTATAACAGGATTAAACCTGCAATGCCTTTAATTTCGTGTTCTGCTGTGATCCCCGGATGCATTTCAAGACTCTTCTCCGGAAGACAATGATTCAAAATTCAAGATTTAAGGTTCAATAATCTTTAGCATTTTTAAAGGCAGGGAGGCTAAAATTTGGTTTATACCAAAGATAAAAATGTTCTTGATCCGGTATCGGGGCTCCCACGAGAAGCAATACGAAGTATTAAGATAAAAAAGACCCTTACATTTCTGTAAGGGTCTTCTAAAGAAAGGCGGCGACATACTCTCCCACAAGATAGCAGTACCATCTGCGCTAACGGGCTTAACTTCTCTGTTCGGAATGGGAAGAGGTG
>Ga0098069_100387_pt1 | contig 20557 bp, 17 predicted proteins | sample 27_taG_FD_92584 | JGI IMG/M metagenome (GOLD analysis project Ga0098069, IMG submission 92584) | Marine viral communities from Cariaco Basin, Caribbean Sea - 27_WHOI_OMZ | ecosystem: Environmental > Aquatic > Marine > Oceanic | place: Caribbean Sea: Cariaco Basin | collected 2014-11-09 | reverse complement strand
GCAGCCTTGGCGTTAGAAGACAACCATGTCCGATCAAACCGACCGCTTGCTCCGCATCATGGCCCGCCTTCGTGATCCCGTCAGCGGCTGTGAATGGGACACGGCGCAGGACTTTGCCTCCATTGCACCGTATACGATCGAAGAAGCCTACGAGGTCGCCGACGCCATCGAACGCAGCGACATGGACGATTTGCGCGGCGAACTCGGTGATTTGCTTTTCCAGGTCGTGTTCCATGCGCGCATGGCCGAAGAAGCCGGAGATTTTGCCTTCGAAGACGTCGCACGTAGCATCGCCGACAAAATGGAGGCGCGCCATCCGCATATCTTTGGCGATGAAGGCGGCATCATGGAAGACGGCCGGTGGGAGGATATCAAGGCTACAGAACGGTCGCGATCGGGGCAAAACAGCGCGATGGACGGCGTCGCAAACGCGCTTCCCGCCTTGCTGCGCTCGCACAAATTGCAGAAGCGTGCAGCACGGGTCGGTTTCGAATGGCCCGATGTCACGGGCCCGATAGACAAACTGCGCGAGGAACTGGACGAACTCGCGCAGGCACAGACCGATGACGAAAAACTGATGGAGGCGGGCGACGTGCTGTTTTCCGTCGTCAACATCGTACGCCGCTACGGAGTCGATCCCGAACAAGCCTTGCGCGCTTCGAACGCCAAATTTGAACGTCGTTTTAGGAAGATGGAAGAACTATCGCAGAACGAGGGCGAGGATTTCGCCGCGCTCGACCTCGATGGCAAGGAAACCTACTGGCAGCGCGCCAAGCGCACGATCGGTTAGTCGAGCGCCTCGTATTGCCCCAATTCCTTGGGGTTGAGCCGCACCGTGATCAGCCGGTTTGCGCCGCCCTCTTCTTCGGCGACATCGTCGATCACCTCGCCATGCGCATGCAGCCAGGCAATCCGCCGGCCATCGCCAGCGGGAACCTCGAAAGTGCGGAGCGAGGCATTGCGGGTCAGCATCTCGCCGAGCCGTTCGAGCAGGGTATCGACCCCCTCACCCGTCAGCGCCGACATCGCTACCACATCGTCATTGCCGACGACCTGTTCGGCCAGTTCTTCGGCATCTTCGGGCGATAACTGGTCCCACTTGTTCCACACTTCCAGGACGGGGATCGAAGGCTCTTCGCCTTCCTCGTCGGCCACCCCGAGATCACGGAGAACCTGCAGCACCTGCGCCTTCTGCGCGCCGGTCGACGGGTTCGAGATATCGCGAACGTGACAGATCACGTCGGCCGCGGTGACTTCTTCCAGCGTTGCGCGGAACGCGGCCACGAGCTGCGTCGGCAGGTCGGAAATGAACCCGACTGTATCGGACAGGATCGCCTTTTCGACCCCGGGCAATGCAATTGCGCGCATCGTCGGGTCGAGCGTGGCGAACAGCAGGTCTTCCGCCATCACCCCCGCCCCGGTCAACCGGTTGAACAGCGTCGACTTGCCCGCATTGGTGTAGCCGACCAGCGCGACCACCGGCCACGGCGCGCGTTCGCGCCGTTCGCGGTGCAGGCCGCGGGTCTTGCGCACCTGTTCGAGTTCCTTGCGCAGCCGCCCCATCCGCTGCCGGATCATCCGGCGGTCGGCCTCGATCTGGGTTTCACCCGGACCGCCGAGGAAGCCGAACCCGCCGCGCTGCCGTTCGAGGTGGGTCCAGCTGCGCACGAGCCGGCTCTGCTGGTAATCGAGATGGGCGAGTTCGACCTGAAGACGGCCCTCGGCAGTGGCCGCGCGTTCGCCGAAGATATCAAGGATCAGTCCGGTGCGGTCGATGACCTTGCGCGCCAGCTTGTCTTCCAAATTACGCTGCTGGATCGGTGTGAGCGCACCATCAACCACGACCAGTTCGACCTCGTCCTGTTCGCAGGCGATGCGGATGTTATCGACCTGACCGGCGCCGAACAGCAGGTTCGGGCGCACTTCGCGAACGGGCAGCACGAAGCTCTCGGCGATGACCACGCCGATCGCCAGAGCCAGCCCCTCGGCTTCTGCAAGCCGCGACTGCGCGTCGAGGTCATAGGCCACCCCGCGGATGTCCGGGCACACCACGAGCGCCCGTGCACCGCGAGAGACCTCGCCCATCAAGTCGTCATCGAAACTCAGTTGTCGTCCTCTTCCCAGTCTTCGGTCAGATCGACCGGTGTTGCGGGCTGGATCGTCGATACGGCATGTTTGTAGGCAAGCTGGACGTAACCGTCACGCTCGAGCAGCATGCAGAACAGATCGTAGGACGCGATCCGGCCCTGCAGCATCACCCCATTGACGAGGAACATGGTGACCTGCGCTTCCGCCTGACGGACCCGGCTTAGGAACACGTCCTGCAGCAGCCGCTGCTTGGCCCCCGAACCCTGGCTCGTAAATTGTTCGGTATCGACCGGCTGCGCAGGCATGATCGTGCTGATCGCGTGCTTGTAGACCAGCTGCGACTGGCCATCGCGGCGCAACAGGATCGAGAAATTATCGAACCAGGTGACAATGCCTTGCAGCTTCACGCCCTTGACCAGGAACATGGTCACCGGGGATTTGTTCTTGCGCAGCAGGTTGAGGAAGGCATCCTGCAGGTTCACGGGACGGCCGCCCGATGCAGGTTCAGGGGGTTTCGGACGCGGTCGTGCCGAGAGTGTCTTTTCGCCGGACATGTCTTTTCCCGTTTCTTGGCGGCCCTCCACCGAGCCGCAATCTGGGCGCCCGCGACGCCCGTGTGTGCATCCGCAACTCTTTGCGAACGCCATTAATGTGGGACATCGCACCGTCGTGCGCAATGCATTCCTTATTCTGTCGCACAACGCGCAACTTTCCCGATCGCTCCTACTTTTTCGGCTCGCTCGGCTTGCGTTCGACCATACCCAGCAGCTTCAGCTTGCGGTGCAGCGCGGAGCGCTCCATCCCGATGAAGGTCGCGGTCTTGGAAATATTGCCTGAAAAGCGCCGGATCTGGACGGTGAGATACTCGCGCTCGAAATTCTCGCGGGCTTCGCGCAGCGGCGCTCCCATCATCGCCCCCACCCCGCCGTTTCCGCCGAGCTTACCCCCGAGCACTTCCTCGGGCAGCATGTCGACCTCGATCTGTTCGAGATTTTCGCGCGGGGTCAGGATGATCGTACGTTCGACCACGTTGCGCAGCTGGCGCACGTTGCCCGGCCAGTCATAGGCCTGCAGCGCCGCCATCGCCTCGTCGCTGATGGTCGGGGGGCGCAGACCCTGTTCGGTAGCATAGCGGGCAAAGAACCCGTCGGCGAGCGCGGGGATATCGTCGCGCCGCTCGGCCAGCGAGGGCACTTCGACGGGCACGACATTGAGGCGGTAGAACAGGTCTTCGCGGAAGCGCTTCTCCTCCATTTCGCCGGTAAGATCGCGTGAGGTGGACGAGACCACCCGCACATCGACGCCAATCTGCCGGGTGCCGCCCACGCGGACAAAGCTCTGCTCGGTGAGCACCCGCAGGATCCGTGCCTGCGTGGAAAGCGGCATGTCGGCGACTTCGTCGAGATAAAGCGTTCCCCCGTCAGCGGTCTCGAGCAGGCCCGGGCGGACCAGCTTGCCATCGGCTTCCTCGCCGAACAGCTCCTCTTCGAAACGCTCGGGCGTTATCCGGGCCGAATTGACGATGACGAAGGCCTTGTCGGCACGCGGGCTCCAGCTGTGGAGCAGCCGTGCCGCCACTTCCTTGCCTGCCCCGGCAGGGCCGGTGACCAAGACTCGGCTGCCGGTACTGGCGACGCGCTTCAGTGTGGCGCGGACCGCATTGATCACTGCCGAATTACCGGTGAACTCGTCACCCTGCCCCTGGTTTTCGCGCAGCCGCGTATTCTCGCGCCGCAGCCGTTCGGTCTCGGTCGCACGTTCGACCAGGTGCAACAGCCGCTCGGCCTCGAACGGCTTCTCGATGAAATCGACCGCGCCGCGGCTGACCGCGCTGACCGCGGTGTCGATGTTTCCGTGGCCCGAAAAGATGATGACCGGCAGATCGGGTTCGCGCACCTTGATCGCGTCGAGCACTTCCAGCCCATCCATCTGGCTGCCGTGTAGCCACACATCGAGCAACACGAGGCTCGGCCGCTTCTGGTCGATGGCTTCCAGCGCGGCGGTGCTGTCGGCAGCGGTACGGCAGTCGTACCCCTCGTCGCTCAGCACCCCGGCCACCAGTTCGCGGATGTCGCGTTCGTCGTCGACGATCAGAATATCCAGCGCCATGCGTCCCTATCCTTCATTCTTTGTCGTTGTCTGCGCGTCGCTTTCCTCGGCGAGCGGATCGCGCGCGAAGCGCATCGTCACCCGCGTGCCCCCGGTCTCGACCGAGGTGAACGTCATTTCACCGCCGTGTTCCTCGACGATCTTGTTGACGATCGCGAGGCCCAGCCCGGTGCCCTTTTCACGCGTCGTCACATAGGGTTCGAGGATATTAACCCGGTCTTGCGGCAGGCCGATACCATTGTCTTGCACCGAGACCGAGATCGAATCCTCGGCGGTCTCGACCTCGACGCGGATCCTGCCGCGGTAGTCGACACTCGCCGACTGCGCCTTGGCCTCGATCGCCTCATAGGCATTCTTGAGCGTGTTCGTCAGCGCCTGACCCAGCTGGTGACGGTCGCAGCGGATGCGCAGCGGGCCTTCTTCTGGGGCCTGGAAACGGTAATCCACCGCGGGATGCGCCACTTCCTGCAGGAACAGCGACTGGCGGATCAGGTCGATCGCGTTTTCCGTCCGGAAGGTCGGCTTGGGCAGCCGCGCGAAGCTGGAGAATTCGTCCACCATCTTGCGCAGATCGCCGACCTGGCGAACGATCGTGTTGGTCAGTTCGTCGAACAGCTCGCCGTCGATCTCGATCTGTTTGCGATAGCGCCGTTTCAACCGTTCGGTCGCCAGCTGGATCGGGGTGAGCGGGTTCTTGATCTCATGCGCGATCCGGCGCGCGACATCGGACCATGCCGCCTGACGCTGGTCGAGCAACTGCCGCGTGATATCCTCGAATGTGATCACATGGCCATCGCTCTCGCGGCCGATCTTCACGGCGAAGGTCAGCAGTTCGCCATTGCGGCTGTGCGAGATGACGCCCCGCGTCAGCCCGCCGCGCACCATGGCGCCGATCTGCGGGGCCAGGTCGTCGAGTGTCGCGGGCGTGCTTTCGCCCGCCGCATCGTAGCCCAGCATCGACTGCGCGGGGGCATTCATCAGCAAAAGGTTCAGGTCGGCATCGACCGAGATGATACCTGCACTCACCGATTCCAGAACCGCTTCGATGAACCCGCGCCGCTCCTCGAGTTCGATATTGGCGGAAAGCAGCGCATCGGTCTGTTTTTCAAGCTGCGCCGTCATGCGGTTGAAGGCGCGGTTGAGCAGGCCGATCTCGTCGGCCCCGGTGCGCCCTTCGACGCGCAGCGCGAAATTGCCCGCACCGACCTTGCGCGCAGCGGCGACCAGATCGGTAAGCGGTTCAACCTGCCGGTCCGCGAACCGCAAGGCAAACCATACCGCGACGCCCACCAGCGCCAACGAGACAAAGAACAGCGCGAGATTGAAGCGCAACTGCAGCGCACGTGCACGCTTGGTCAGTTCCTCGTAGGCAGCGGAAATCGAGCGGGCGGATTGCCAGCTGCGGAAGGTCGCCGCCTCCGCATTGCGCGCGGTGTAGAGATAGATCCCCGCCTCGCGATCGATCGGCGCCACCGCCTCGATGCGTTCGGCGCTGCCGCGAACCGCAACCTGTTCTCCGCGGGCAAGCTTTTCATAGGCATCCTGGGCGAAGGTTCGCGGATCGCTTGCCTCGCTCAGGCCATAGACCACGGCAGTGCGCATGGTGTCGTCGGGCATCGCTTGGAGGATGGCGCTTTCGATGACATCGCGCGGTTCGGCCTGGTATTGGTAGACGAGCGCAAAGTTGGGATCGGTTACCTGCACGCGCGCAAGGATGGCGCGCATGTCCATTGCCATCGAGATCGTTTCATTGCCGAGATCGAGCTGGTTTTCCTCGTAATATCCTTCCGCGAGCTGGTTGGCATTTTCCATCAGTCCGCGCGAATTGTCGGAAAACCAGAAATCGACGCCCGACTGGAACAGGAAAGCGGCGAACCCCGCCACCAGCAGCGTCGGGACCGCTGCGATCATCGAAAAGAAGAACACCAGTCGGACATGAAGCCGCGCGGTACTGCCGGCAGCGCGCCGCAGCGCAATCCGCCTTCCGGCAAGCACGAGCAGCGCCATGGCGGGAATCAGCGTACCGATCAGCAGGCCGGCTACCTGCCGCGATGGCAGGAGCGCGCCATCGGGCGGTGCATTGGTGAAGGTTGCCCAGGTGCTGGCAACCATGACCAGGAAAGCGATTGCGGCGACGACCTCGATATAGCCGACCATGTTGCGTTTGCGCGAGGTTACGACGAACCTGCGCCACCAGCGGGGCGTCTGTCGTCCACTTCCTGCTGTTCGCGTCGCCATCGTGGCGCGCATACAACGGGACTGTTGCACTTTTGCAAGTATAAATTCGTCAAACCCGCCGCGGTCCGGTCGAAACGCGGGATCAACGGCGACGAGCGTAGCTTTCAGGAGCGATGTCGAGTTCGGAAAGCCGCTTGCGCAGCGTATTGCGATTGATGCCAAGCATCCTCGCAGCGCGCAGCTGATTGCCCTCGGTCCGTTCGAGCGCGAGTTCGAACAGCGGCCTCTCGAAGGCAGCCAATGCGGTGTGATAGACAGCCCCGTCGGCCGGCCGCGCGTGTTCGAGCCAGCGCTCTACAGCGGCGGCAAGACCGTCCTTCTGCCCCTCACCCGTCTCTCCGCGCGCGGCGGGAAGGATGTCCTCGACCGCGGCTGCATCGATTACATCTTCGCGCGCCATGAGGACGAGCCGGAAGACTGCATTGCGCAGTTCGCGGACATTGCCCTGCCACGGTCGCGCCTCGAGCGCGTTGATCGCCTTCGCATTGGCCTTACGGACGGGCAGTCCCTCATTCGCCGCCTGGCCGAGGAAATGGCGGACCAGCGCGCCGATGTCCTCGCGCCGCTCGCGCAGCGGCGGCAGGTGAATCGGCACGACGTTCAAACGGTAATAGAGGTCCTCGCGGAAACGCCCGTCGGCGATCATCGGGGTGAGGTCGCGATTGGTGGCCGCCACGATCCGGACGTCGACCCCGATCTCCTGCCGCCCGCCGACGCGGCGAATCCGCCCTGACTGGAGCGCGCGCAACAAGCGCGTCTGCGCTTCCGCGGGCATGTCGCCGATCTCGTCGAGGAACAGCGTGCCGCCGTTCGACTGTTCGAACTTGCCGATCTGCTGTCCGACCGCGCCCGTGAATGCACCGCGTTCGTGCCCGAACAACTCGCTTTCGAGCAGATCGTGCGGGATCGCCGCCATGTTGACCGCCACGAACGGACCGGTCTTGCGCGAGCCAAGCTGGTGGATCGCCTCGGCGACCAGTTCCTTGCCCGTGCCGCTTTCACCGGTGATCAGTACCGTGAGATCGTTGCGCAGGACCCGCGTGATCATCCGGAACACGCCCTGCATCGCGGGACTGCGACCAATCAGCGGAAGCGCGCTGTCTTCGCTGTCGTCCGCGCCCTCGAGGATCGGCCGACTGGCGACCGCTTGCGCAACCGCCTGCGTCAGCTCGTCAAGATCGAAGGGCTTGGGGAAATATTCGAAAGCATCGCTATCGCTCGCGCGGACCGCCGTATCGAGCGTGTTCTGGGCCGACAGGACGATCACCGGCATGTCGGGCGCGCGCGATCGCACGGCATCGATCGACGCCAGACCGTCGCCGTCGGTCAGAATGACGTCGGTCAGCATGACGTCGAACGCCTGCTCGTCCAGCAGGTCATCGCGCCGGGCGAGCGTATCGCATGCCGTCACTTCGAACCCGTCATCGCGCAGCGCTTCGGTGATCACCGTTGCGATGCTCTTGTCGTCTTCGACCAGCAAGACCGTGCGTGCCATGTGCTCCCCCTACCCTGCGACCGGCAGGTTGATGCGAAAATGGGTTTCACCCGCGCGCTCGTCGCGCTGGTGCGAGATGCGCCCGCCCATGTCGCGCAGCAGCTTGCGCACCAGGGCAAGCCCGAGACCTTGCCCGTGCGGCTTGCTCGAAACGAACGGTTCGAACACGTGATCGCGCAGCGCCGGTTCGATCCCGGATCCGCCGTCGGTGACCGTGATCTCGATCGGCAGGCGGGTCGCCTTGCCCAGACGGATGGTGTTGAAGACGAGGCCGCTGACGAAGCGGGTGCGCACACGCACCCGGGCACTGTCGAGCGCGGCGCTGGCGTCGCAGGCATTGGCGATGAGATTTATAAGGACCTGCTCGAGCGCGCCCTGATCCGCCGCGACCGGGGGGAGCGAGGGATCGAATTCCTCCACCAGTTCGCAGGGATCGTCTCTTCCCGCGCGCACTGTCGCCATCGCGTTGCGAATGGCCTCGTGCAGGTTGCACGGCCCGGTAATCTCGATCGGCTTCGCGCCGAGCTGCTGCATGCGATCGATCAGCTGCGCAATCCGATCGACTTCGGCGGAGATCATTTTCGCCAGCGGCTTGTCCTTCCCCGCAACGCGGCGGGCCAACAGCTGGCTCGCCCCCCGGATGGCGGAGAGTGGATTCTTGATTTCATGTGCGAGAACCGCGGGTGCGCGCAATTCGACGCGCTCTTCGGCGTCCTCGTCATTGTCGGGCTGCCCTGCGTCGGACAACGTGAGCACGCGCCATCCCGCGGATGCATGAATGGGCGAGCTGCTGATATTGATCCGCCGCTCACCGACAGCGGTGGCGATGGTCACGCCCCGGGCGATGACCTGCGCATCGACACTCGAGAGGCGCTCCGTGAGCCGTTCGTCGGCGATTCCCACGACATCCCAGAACCGCTTTTCGGATAGCTTGCTGGCGCTGCGGCCGAGCATTTCTTCGGCTGCATAATTGGCTTCGACGATGCGATCGTCCTCGTCCAGCAGCAGCACCGCGAAGATCATCGCGGCAAGCTGGGCGCGCGCATCGGGTGCGCCGGAAGACGGGGTCACGCGGCGCGGCGCCGCAGGAAGGGCTCGTAAAAGGCTTCGATTTCCTCGAGCACCTTGCGCGGATCGTCGATGAAATTGACGAAATTGCGGAACTCGGCGGAGCCGTGCATGCCCTTGGTATACCAGCCCAGATGCTTGCGCGCGATCTTGGTGCCGACCCCTTCGCCGTAATGGTCGAGCATCGACTCGTAATGCTCAACCAGCACGTCGTATTGCTCGTCGAATGAGGGAGTTTCGAGCACTTCGCCGGTGCGCCACCAATGCATGATCTGCCCCAGAAGCCACGGTTTTCCGTAAGCCCCGCGCCCGATCATGATGCCGTCGGCACCCGATTGCTCGAGCGCGGCCGCAGCGTCGGCTATCGTGCAGATATCGCCATTGGCGATGACCGGGATCGAGACCGCATCCTTCACCTTGCGGATGAATGCCCAGTCCGCCTGCCCCTTGTACATCTGGTTGCGGGTTCGGCCATGGACGGTGATCATCTTCACGCCGAGGTCTTCCGCGATATGCGCCAGTTCGGGGGCGTTGAGATCGGCATGGTCCCAGCCCATCCGCATCTTGACGGTCACGGGCACATCGACCGCCTTGACCGTCGCTTCCATCAGCTTCGTCGCCAGCGGCACTTCGCGCATCAACGCCGACCCGGCCAGCTGACCCACGACCTTGCGCACCGGACAGCCGAAATTGATGTCGATGATAGCCGCGCCATTGTCCTGCTGCAGCTTGGCCGCCTCGGCCATGCTGTCGGGATCGCAGCCGACCAACTGCATCGACACCGGTTCCTCGATCGCGTCCCAAGCCGCCTTCTGGACGCTCTGCCGCGTTTCGCGGATAGCCGCTTCGCTGGCGATCATCTCGGTCACATTGAGGCCCGAGCCATAGCGCCGCACCAGGCGCCGGAACGGCAGGTCGGTCACGCCGGTCATCGGCGCGAGCACCACCGGCGTGTCGATCGACACGTTGCCGACCTCGATCGGCTGCGGGGGTGCGGGCGGGAGCGGTTGCGTCGTCATAAGGAATTCATTGCCTAAATATTGGGCAGGCACATAGTGCGTTGCAGCGAAAACGGCAAGCAGCTAGCGCGCTGCTTTCGTATGCAACACGCGCCCCCCCTTCCCGCCTTCGCGGCAATCATCGTCGCCGCAGGCAAGGGTATCAGGGCGGGACAGCCGCTGCCAAAGCAATTTGCGGAATGGCGCGGCAAACCGGTCCTGCGCCACTCGGTCGAAACCCTACTCGAAGCCGGGGCGGCCCCGCTCCTCATCGCGATCCCCGAAAACGGCGAAGCGGCTGCGCACACGGCGCTGGACGGACTGGCGGGCTATACCCTCGTCGCCGGAGGCAAGACTCGTCAGCAATCGGTTGCCCGGGCGCTGAGCGCTATCGAAAGCGCCGATACCGTGCTGATCCACGACGCGGCGCGGCCGGACCTTCCGCCCGCGGTGATCGAACGCTTGCTTGGCGCGCTTGAAACCCACGCTGGCGCCATTCCGGTCCTCCCGGTCGTCGACAGCCTGGCTTTCGAGGAAGAGGGGCTGATGGCCGGTGCCGCGCCGCGCGAAGATTTGCGCCGGGTCCAGACACCGCAAGCTTTCCGCTTTGCCGCCATTCGCGATGCGCATGCCACCTGGGCAGGCGAAGCCGATGCGGGCGACGATGCGCAGGTGCTGCGTGCAAGTGGCGGAGACATCGCGCATATCGCGGGCGACGAGCGGCTTGCCAAACTCACTTTCGCGGAGGATTTCATGACCCGATTACCGCCCCTGCGCACGGGCATGGGCTACGATGTCCACCGGCTGGCCGAAGGCGAAGAGCTGTGGCTCGCTGGGGTCCGGATCGAACACGACAAGGGCCTGGCCGGCCATAGCGATGCGGATGTGGCGCTGCACGCCATTGTCGACGCATTGCTGGGGGCGATCGCTCAAGGCGATATCGGCAGCCATTTCCCTCCCAGCGACGCGCAGTGGAAAGGAGCGAGCAGCGATCGCTTTGTCGAACACGCTGCCCGGCTCGTGCGCGAAGCCGGCTACAGCGTTGGCAATATCGATCTGACGATCATCTGCGAAGCTCCGAAGATCGGGCCGCATCGCGACGCCATGCGTGCGCGGATCGCCGAACTGCTCGGCGTTGACATCACCGCCATATCGGTAAAGGCCACGACAACGGAGCGGCTCGGTTTCACGGGCCGCGGCGAAGGAATTGCAGCGCAGGCCGTGGCAACCGTCATCAGGGAGTAGATTGATGCGCATGGGATATCGCAAACGGATGGGCGCGGCAGCGCTTGCTGCATTCGGCCTGCTTGCGGCGCAGCCGGCGCTGGCGCAGCGCTGCATCACCCCGCAGGACGTGACCGATACCGGCATCTATGCGGTCCCGATCCTGGCGGAGGGCTTCCGGGCGTCGTGCACCCCCTACCTGGCCGAGGACGGATTTTTCGCAACCCGCGGCGAAGCATTCGTCGCGCCCTATGCCGCGATCCAGTCGGATCGCTGGCCCGGCGCTTTCCGCACCTTCTTGGCGCTGGCGAACGGCAGGGAAGACGACGGCACGGCCGCGATGCTGTCCGACCTGCCACCCGAGGCACTGCGCCCGATCGTCGACGCCTTCCTGGCGCAGAAGATCGGGGAAGAGATCAAGCCCGGGGATTGCCCGAAGATCGAGCAGGCCATGGAACTGCTGGCGCCCCTTCCCCCGGAGAATTTCGGCGGACTACTGACCTTCATTCTCGATGTTACCGATGTAAAGGAACCCGACATCTGCCCGGCTGAGCAGCCATGACCGGCGGACTGCTACCCGATGATATCGAGACGCTCGCCCGCCGCGTAGTCGAGGAAAACGCGGCGCTCGGGCGCAAGGTGACTGTCGCCGAAAGCTGCACTGGCGGTCTCGTCGCTGCCGCGCTAACCGAAATCCCGGGATCATCGGCCGTGCTCGACCGCGGTTTCGTAACCTATTCGAACGAAGCCAAGATGGAATGTCTCGACGTTTCGCTCGAGATCATCGAAACCTTCGGGGCAGTTTCGATCGCCTGCGCCTGGGCCATGGCCAAGGGCGCGCTCGACAGGAGCCATGCCGATGTGGCGGTTGCCATCAGCGGGGTCGCCGGGCCCGGCGGCGGCACCGATCTCAAGCCCGTGGGGACGGTCGTCTTCGCGCGTGTCGTTCGCGGAGATGGCGTCGAACCCGAAGGCGAACTCAAACGGTTCGAGCCGACTTCGCGCGCCGATATTCGCCGCGAGGCGACGATCTGCGCGCTTGAACTCTTGCTGCCCTAGAGGTTGGCGGCGGCGTTTTCGCGGCCGTACAGTTCGTCCGCACGATCTTCGAACGCCTGCACCATTTTGCGGAAGGCACGGTCGAAATACTGGCCTGCCAATGCTTCGAAGACCGCGTTGCGGAAAGTGAAATCCACGCAGAAATCGATCTCGCACCCTCCGTCCTCGGTCGGGGTGAAGGTCCAGTTGTTGTCGAGATCCTTGAGCGGTCCGTCGACGTAGAACACTTCGAGGTGCTCGGGACGCTGCTTGACGACGCGGGAGGTGAACTTCTCGCGGATCGCCTTGAAGCCGACCAGCATGTCGGCGACCATTTCGGTTTCGCTGTCGCTGCGCACGCGCGTCGCGACCACCCACGGCAGAAATTCGCCATAGCTGCCCACATCGGCGACGAGGTCGAACATCTGTTCCTGGCTGTAAGGCAGCCGCCGTTTTTCACGGATGCCGGGCATCAGGCGCCTTGCTTGGCGAGCTTTGCTTCGCGCGCGGCGCGCATTTCGGCGAAATCGTCGCCCGCATGATAGCTCGAGCGGGTCAGCGGGCTCGATGCGACCTGGAGGAAGCCCTTCGCCCGCGCGATCGAGCCATAGGCCGCGAACTGCTTGGGCGTGACGAATTCTTCCACCTTCGCGTGCTTGGGCGTAGGCTGGAGATACTGGCCCATGGTGATGAAATCGATATCCGCGCTGCGCATGTCGTCCATCACCTGATGGACCTCGAGCCGGCCTTCGCCCAAGCCGAGCATAATGCCCGACTTGGTGAAGATCAGCGGATTATGGACCTTCACCTCTTCGAGCAGGCGCAGCGAGGCATAGTAGCGCGCGCCCGGGCGGATCGTCGGATAAAGCCGCGGGACGGTCTCGAGATTGTGATTGAAGACATCGGGGCCCGCCTCGCAGATCTCTGCGATCGACTGCTTCATCCGTCCCTTGAAATCGGGAGTCAGGATTTCGATCGTCGTATTCGGCGTTTCGCGGCGCAGCGCGTTGATCACCTTGACGAACTGCCCCGCACCGCGATCGGGCAGGTCATCGCGATCGACGCTGGTGATCACGATATGCTCGAGACCCATGGCCGCTGCAGCGGTCGCGGTGTGCTCGGGCTCTAGCGGATCGACGGGCATCGGCATGCCCGTCTTGATGTTGCAGAACCGGCAGGCGCGCGTGCAGGTATCGCCAAGGATCATCACCGTGGCGTGTTTCTTGGTCCAGCACTCGCCAATGTTCGGGCAGGCCGCCTCTTCGCACACCGTGTGCAGGTTGAGTTCGCGCATCAGTTTGCGCGTTTCCTGATAGCCCTTGCTGACGGGCGCCTTCACCCGGATCCAGTCGGGCTTGCGCTGCATCTTGGGGCGTTCGCCCTCGGGCCGCGGTGCGGAAGAAAGGTCGTTCATAGCGCGGCCCATCTAGGCCCCCTGCCCGCCAACGGCAACCCGCATAGCTATGCGCCGCCCCTTGCCACCGGGACCATTTCACGGCAGCGATGATCGCATGAAGACTTTCGAACAGATGATCCAGGGTTACGGCCGCTTTCGCGAAGGCGACTGGCACAAACAGCACGACCGCTGGGAACAGCTCAGGGAAGGCCAGTCGCCGCAGGTCATGGTGATCGCCTGCTCCGACAGCCGCGTCGACCCCGCCCAGATTTTCGATGTCGATCCGGGCGAGATTTTCGTGGTGCGTAATGTTGCCGCGCTGGTCCCGCCGTTCGAAACGACGCCCGGCCGGCACGGCGTATCCGCGGCGCTCGAATTCGCTGTCCAGTTCCTCAAGGTCCGCGAAGTGGTGGTCATGGGCCATGGCATGTGCGGGGGGTGCAAGGCTGCGCTGACGCAGGACCTGCATGGCAACGCGCTGGGCGAAGGCGGGTTCGTGGCGCACTGGATCGACATGCTCGACGCGGTGCGGGAACCGATCGCTGCGGAAAAGGGCACGAGCGGCCGCATCGCCGAACGCGCAATGGAACTGGCCGCGGTCAAGGTCAGCCTGGAGAACCTTCGCACCTTCCCCTGCGTGCAGGAAAAGGAAGGCAATGGCAGTCTCACCCTGCGGGGCGCCTATTTCGCCATTTCCGACGGGATTCTGCACCTGCTCGACGAGGAAAGCGGAGAATTCGCCCCCGCCCCGTGACTTGCGCGTGACCCGGCTTGCGGTCATGGAAGCGCATATGTCGGATATCGAACAACGCAATATCGCTCTTCTCATCGATTCGGATAATGCCAGTCCTTCGGGCATTGATCCGGTGCTCACCGTGCTTGCCGAACTGGGCCAGGTGAACATCCGCCGCGCCTATGGCAATTGGCGCAAGACGAGCCTCAAGGGCTGGATCGATCTGATGCATCGCTATGGCATCGAACCGCAGCAGCAGTTCGACATGACCAAGGGCAAGAACGCTACCGACATGAAGATGACGATCGACGCGATGGACCTGCTCTATCGCGGCCGGGTCCATGGGTTCGGAATCATGAGCTCGGACAGCGATTTCATGCCGCTGGCGATGCGCATCCGGCAGGACGGCCTGCCGGTCTACGGGTTCGGCGGTGCCAAAACCCCTGAGGCATTCCGCCAGGCATGCACGCGTTTCATCGACGTGAATGCGCTGATCAAAGCGGAAAAAGACACCCGCAAGGAAGGCGGGCCGAGCAAGGCATCGAACGTCCTCGACCAGGATTTGCTCGACCTGCTGTTCGATGCCTATGCCGCCAGCAAGCGCGACGACAAGGGCTATGCCAACCTGTCCGAAGTCGGACAGCGCGCGGGCAACCGGTCAAGCTTCGACACGCGCAATTACGGTTTCGCGCGGCTCACCGACCTGATCGAGACGATTCCCAATTTTTCCGTCGAGCGGCGCGGGAATGGCCAGAGCTTCGTCAAGCGGTTGCGCTGACGAAAAAAGGCGCGAGCCGTAGCCCGCGCCCTTCTGCAATTCTTAGGCTGTCAGCCGTTACATCGCAGTGCCCGAAGTCTGCTGCGCGGCGTAGATCGCCCAGAGGTTGGCGATCGCGTCACGCGGACCTTCCACTTCGTTGAAGGTCGCTTCGGCTTCAGCGAACTTGCCCTGGTCGAACTGCGCAATGCCCAGGCGGGTCAGCGCCATCGGTGTCTCGGCGCCAGCCATTCCGGCGGCCTTGCGATAGAACTCTTCGGCCTCGGCCGGACGTTCGAGGCTGAGCAGCGCGTCGCCTGCAGCCATAACGGTGCGGACCCCGGCGCCATCCGCACGCGCATCGGCGAGGAGGGTGTCCATGTCGGCACGATCGGCTGCAACACGGCCGGCCGCCTCGCTGCGTGTATCGGTGACGTAGGGATCGTCAGCCGCCAGCATTCCCTTCTCGACACCCTCGTCGATCACCGAAACCACTTCCGCGGGCAGACGGCGGTAATCGGCCGCCTCGACATATTCGAGATAGATGCGGTCGTCGTTGAGCGTGCCGACGCGGCGGCCGAGACGAAGCAGGTCGAGCGTTTCCGGCTTTTCGTATCCGCCGGTGTTCAGCAGGATGGCGATCGCGTCGCGCCAGCTGGTTTCGCTGGGATAGTCGGCGACGTACCAGCCAGCGAACTTCTGCGCGTCCTCGGTCATAGAGGCGCGATAGGCGACAGCCAGACCGCGCTGGAGCCAGGTTTCGTCGACCGGCTGACCGGCGCTCTTGCGTGCATCGATCACGCCCGAAAGATAGGCAAGGCCTTCCGCATCACGCTCTTCGGCGAAATAGCTTTCCGCAATGATGCCTTCGGGATTGTTCTCGGTGTATCCGGCATCCAGCGCAGCCTGGAGATAGGTGCGAGCTTTCCCGTACTGCTTCTGGTTATAGGCGATCTGGCCGGTCTGGAGATTGACCATGCCCAACTGCTCGGGAGCAACCTGCCCGCTTTCAAGCATGAGTTCGAGGCCCTGGAGGATCAGACCCATGTCATTGAGCTTCTGGCCCGCGTTCACGATCGCGCCGCCGGCAGCATGGCGATCCGACGCGTTTTCGATGGCACCGACGACTGCGGGGACGGCTGCCTTGACTGCAGCAGGATCGACGGTCTCAGCGCCGAGCGCCGTCTCGAGCGGCGAATATGCTGCGATGAAGGCCTTCGAATACTTCGGCTTCTTCTGCGCGACTGCGGGTGCCTCGATGGCTGCCAGGCCGACAGCGCCGCCCGTGGCCAGCGCCAAGGCGAGCGCGAGGGTGGAAGCCGCGCCGTTCTTGCGGGCAAGACGAGTGAAAATCATGTGGTAAACTCCCAAGGATGAAAGGGGATCGAGCGCGTCGAACACCTGGATAAATGGCTGCGCGGGACATGCCGCGAGTGCACGCTCATTGCAAATTCTTCTACCGGAGACGTGCTGAACGGCGATTGAATGCACCCGCGCGGTGCAGTTCATCGTGATGATCGCGGAATTGTGCAGCCATATGTGGAAAAAGCGCGCGAAAGCTGGCTTTGGTTCCCATTGCCGAGTGGCGCCTTCCCCCCCTTTGCCCTAGGGTCGCAGGCCATCGGAAAATAGTTTTTCGCAGTACGGAATTACACGTTTTGTCAGACGACACCGACATTCTGGAAACGCCCGCCCCCGGCGGTGACGGTTACGCCCGCATCGACATCGTCGATGAGATGAAGACGAGCTATCTCGATTACGCGATGAGCGTGATCGTCAGCCGCGCGCTGCCCGATGTGCGCGACGGTCTGAAGCCGGTTCACCGCCGGATCCTGTTCGCCAGCCAAGAAGGCGGCTTCGTGGCCGGGCGCCCCTATCGCAAGAGCGCCAAGATCGTCGGCGACGTGATGGGCAACTATCACCCGCACGGCGATTCCGCGATTTACGATGCGCTCGCCCGCATGACGCAGGACTGGTCGCTGCGCGTGCCCTTGGTCGATGGTCAGGGCAACTTCGGTTCGATGGACCCCGATCCGCCGGCCAGCATGCGATATACCGAAGCGCGGCTCGCGAGGGTCGCCAACGCGCTGCTCGACGATCTCGACAAGAACACGGTCGATTTCACGGACAATTACGACGGTTCGCGGCGCGAGCCGACCGTATTGCCCGCGCGCTTCCCAAACCTGCTGGTCAACGGCGCGGGCGGCATTGCCGTCGGCATGGCGACCAATATCCCGCCGCACAATCTGGGCGAAGTGATCGATGGCTGCTTTGCCTATATCGATAACCCGGCGATAACCTCGGAAGAGCTGTTCGAGATCATCCCCGGTCCCGATTTCCCGACCGCCCCGCTCATCCTGGGCAAGTCGGGTGCACGCTCGGCCTACACGACCGGACGCGGATCGGTACTGATGCGCGCGCGGCATGAGGTCGAAACCAAGGGCAATCGACAGGCGATCGTGCTCACCGCGATCCCCTACCAGGTCGGCAAGAACGCACTGGTCGAAAAGATCGCCGAAGCCGCCAAGGAGAAACGGATCGAAGGCGTTGCGGACATCCGCGACGAATCGAGCCGTGAAGGCGTCCGCGTGGTGGTCGACCTCAAGCGCGATGCTTCGCCCGAAGTCGTCCTCAACCAGATCTGGCGTTACACGCCCGCGCAGGCGAGCTTTCCCGCCAACATGCTGGCGATCCGCGGTGGTCGGCCCGAAGTCCTCACGCTGCGCGACTTCATCCAGGCCTTCATCAGCTTCCGCGAAGAGGTCATCACGCGGCGGACGAAGTTCGAACTGAACAAGGCCCGCGAACGCGCGCATATCTTGCTTGGTCTGGTCGTCGCCGTGTCCAACCTCGACGAGGTCGTGGCGATGATCCGCAGTTCGCCCAATCCGGCGGAGGCGCGCGCCAAGCTGCTCGTCAAGGAATGGCCGATCGGCGACATCGCGCAATACATCGCGCTCGTCGAAGCAATCGAGCCGACCGACGAACAGTCGGGCGGGACCTACCGCCTGTCCGAACGGCAGGTCAAAGCGATCCTCGATCTTCGGCTTCACCGCCTGACCGCTCTGGGCCGGGACGAGATCGGAGACGAACTCAAGGAACTCAGTATCGCGATCGAGGAATACCTCTCGATCCTCGCCGACCGCGTAAAGCTCTACGGCGTGCTGCGCGAAGAGCTCGAAGAAATCCGCAACACCTACGCCACCCCTCGTATCAGCGAAATCGCCCCCGCATGGGACGGGATCGAGGACGAAGACCTGATCGAGCGCGAGGAAATGGTCGTCACGGTCACCCATGGAGGGTACATCAAGCGCACTCCGCTCGATGCCTTCCGTGCGCAAGCGCGCGGCGGCAAGGGTCGCAGCGGCATGGCGACCAAGGACGAAGACGCGGTCGTCGAAATGTTCGTCACTTCGACACATAACCCCGTGCTTTTCTTCACCAATACCGGCCGCGTCTATCGCCTCAAGGTATGGAAGCTGCCCGAAGGCGGTCCCCAGACCAAGGGCCGTCCGATGGTCAATCTGCTTCCGCTGGGCGACGATGAACGCGTGACCAACGTGCTCCCCCTGCCCGAGGACGAAAGCGAATGGAGCGCGCTCAACATCGTCTTCGCCACCGAGCAAGGGATGGTGCGGCGCAATTCGATGGACGCCTTCACCAACGTCCCCAGCAATGGCAAATACGCGATGGGCTTCGTCGAAGGCAGTGGCGACCGGTTGATCGGCGTGCGGCTGCTGCGCGAAGATCAGGAAATCTTCCTCGCATCCGATGCCGGCAAGGCCATCCGCTTCTCCGCCACTGACGCGCGCGAAACCAAGAGCCGGACGGGCATCGGGGTTCGCGGGATGAAGCTCAAGGACGGCGAAAAGGTCGTCTCGATGGCGGTGCTTGTCACGGGCGAACGCGACACCGAAGTTCGCGATGCCTATTTGCGCGCTGCCGACTGGAAGAACAACGAGAATGCCCCCACCCTCGACGCGGCAAAGGTCGAGGAAATGACCGAGCAGGAAGAGTTCATCCTGACGCTGACAGCCAATGGCTACGGCAAGATCTCTTCCGCCTACGAATACCGTACGACCGGCCGCGGCGGTCAGGGGCTTACGAATATCGGCGAACCCACCAGCAACCCCGACCGCAACGGGCACGTGGTGGCCAGCTTCCCCGTCCGGCACGGCATGCAGCTGATGCTGGTGACGGACCGTGCCAAGCTGATCCGGCTACCGCTGCGATTCCGGCACATGCTCGAGAACGGGTTCGAGACGCACGAAGGCTTCTCGATCTCGGGGCGCGGTTCGTCTGGCGTTCGCATCTTCAACGTTGCCAAGGGTGAACAGATCGTCGGTGCTGCGAGAATCGATGAGAATGAAGAACCCGAAAACCCGGCCGAAGAGGCGGTAGCGGACGAGATTGCCGACCGTGGCGGACTCGACAAGACCGAGCCCTACACCACCGCGCATTCGGACAAAAATATCGAAGGCGAACCGGGCGGCTGACAATCAGAGGGTCGGTCCTGCATTGGTCCGGCCCTTCTGGCCCGCGGGCTCTGGATCAGGTTTTGCCCCGCCGTTGATCCGCGCGCAGCGTCTGCACCACGCCGGTCGCGATAAGAAACTGCCCGCCGAAATAGAGGGGCCAGATCGTCCATGCGGTGACGAAATCGGGCAAGGCCGCTGCTTCGCGTGCGAAGATCAGCAGATCGCTCACCACGAACATTACCGCCCCCAGGCCCACCCGGTACCGCGGAAAGCGGCTCGTCCAGGCGGCAGCTGCCATGCCCCCAACCACTGCGGAATAGGCCGTGGCGACGATCCAGTTTGGCAGCGGATAGGCAATCAAACCCGCGATAAGGGGTGTCAGCAGAATTAAGCTGCCACCCGCAAGTACTTGGCTGCTGCTGGTGCTTGCACGGCGATTGCGCAAATACAGGATGATCGCGACTGCATGGCCCAGCGCGAACAACGCCCCGCCGATCAGGAAGCTGATCTCCAGTGCCACATCGCCCAATGCGCCCAGCGTGAGCGCGCCGACAATCAGCAAACCGTCGAAACCCCGGGTGCGAAAGGCAGCGTAGAGCGCCAGAAATCCGACCCCCGCCCCTTTCCACAGCATCAGCCATGCGCCGCCGATCGGATCGTCGGCAACGAAAAAATAGGACACGCCGGCGACGAGGCTGGCCAGCAGCCAGGGCCGGTGCTTGATAAGGGCGCGATGCGGCATCGCACGACGCTAGGCCTTGTCGAAGGGGCCATGCAAGCACTAGGGCGCGCGCGATGACCCATGATATCCACATAATCGGTGGCGGCCTCGCAGGCAGCGAGGCGGCCTGGCAACTGGCGCAGCGCGGCTTCAAGGTGCGGCTGTCCGAAATGCGCGGCAGCGGCGAGATGACGCCAGCGCACCAGACCGACGG
>Ga0098069_100386_pt1 | contig 20559 bp, 19 predicted proteins | sample 27_taG_FD_92584 | JGI IMG/M metagenome (GOLD analysis project Ga0098069, IMG submission 92584) | Marine viral communities from Cariaco Basin, Caribbean Sea - 27_WHOI_OMZ | ecosystem: Environmental > Aquatic > Marine > Oceanic | place: Caribbean Sea: Cariaco Basin | collected 2014-11-09 | reverse complement strand
ACGGCAATTGCATTTCCCTATCGTTTCGGCTGGTGGCAAGGCTTTTTGAATCCTGCATTTCTTCATCCAGAATAATTCCTAAATTCTGGTCATTAAAGGAAAATGATAGTTTATTCTGAAAGTTTTCTTTTTCAATTCCGGTGTGTAGTCTTAGTGTCTTCGTATTGAATCGGCTGTTTCCAATTAATCTACCATTCCCGTTTTTATAATCGGCGTGATTCTCATAAGCAAGATCGGTAGCTATAAAAATTCCATTTTCAAAAGATTTCCCCAGAGAAGCATAGGTGCGAATTCCGTTAGAAACGCTATTAAAAGTAGTACCAATATTCCCGGAAAGCTTAGTGGATTCTTTGTAAAATTCGTCATCCTGGGTAAGTAGAACGCCGCCCAAAGCACCTGAACCATATAAAACAGAGGCAGGGCCTTTAATAACTTCTACTTTTTTAATGCCGAGGTCATTAATTCCCAGGCCGTGATCTGCGCCCCATTGGTGATTTTCCAGCTTATTGCCCTGGTAAATAGTAACCACTCTGGAGAAACCAAGACCGCGGATAAAAGGTTTTACGATACCCTGGCCAAATTCTGCTCCATAAACACCGGGGACTTTCCGTAAACTACCCATCATCCCGTTAGGGTTTCCTTTAGTTTCAATCCCCTGCATATCTATACTCGAAACATTGTAAGGCGTGCGGCGTGTAAGCCCGGTTTGAGTATCTACAATCAGAACCTCATTAAGTTCTTCAGAAGATTTCTCCAGTTGAACATTAAGGGTTTTGCTTTGTCCTTCATTTATTAGAATATCACGGCTAAATTTTTTAAAACCAATAGCGCTAATTTCAATACTATGATTCCCTGCCGGAATATTTTTCAATAGGAATTTACCATCCTTATCTGCAGTAGTACCAAGGTCTGAAGCTTTGATGTAGACATTTGCAAAAGCCACAGTGCTGCCTTCGGAAGTGATTTCCCCCGAAAGTTTTCCCTGCTGGGCAAAACCAGAAAAACTATTTAGTGTAAAGAATATTATTGCTAATGTTTTCATTTTCTTATTTTTGCCAAAACTATAAAATAAATTTAGATAAGTCTAAAAATAGGTTTTTAATTTTAAAAATGTATTTTTGGGAAATGCAAACTACCTCGAAGTTAGATATCGAGGGCTGGTGGCTTTGAATTTCGATTATCGAGTAAATTAGAAGTATGTTTAGTTTTTCAGAAGAAAATTATCTTAAAGCGATTTTTCACTTAGAAAGAAAGTACCAGGCCGGTGTGAGTACCAATGCGCTGGCGGAAGAAATGGAGACCAAGGCTTCCTCGGTGACCGATATGATTAAAAAACTATCGGAAAAAGAATTGGTGATCTATAAGAAATACCAGGGAGTAAAACTGAGCGAATTGGGAGGGAAGACCGCTATCCAGGTAATTAGAAAGCACCGGTTGTGGGAATATTTTTTGGTAGAAAAGCTCAATTTTAATTGGGATGAAGTACACGATATAGCCGAACAGCTGGAACATATTAAATCTGAAAAACTTACCCGGGAGTTAGATAAATTCCTTGGTTTTCCTAAACGGGATCCTCACGGAGATCCTATTCCTGATGCTGAAGGAAACTTTAGTGTAGCTAATAAAATGCTGCTTTCTGAATTGGGGAAAGCAGAAAAAGGAATTTGTGTAGGCGTAAAAGATTCTTCATCAGAATTTTTAAGGTTTTTAGACAAGAATAATATTTCCCTGGGGAAAGAAATTAAAGTGCTTGAAAAAGAAGCTTTCGATGGGTCGATGCTAATTCTCATAGAAGAGAGAGAATTAAGAATTTCACAACTAATATCAAATAATCTATATATAAAAATACAATAGATGGAAGAATTAATCGCTTATTTTGAGCAATTAGACCCGGTAACGGCAGCATTATTGGCTACAATTTTTACCTGGTTACTTACCGCTGCGGGAGCTTCCCTGGTTTTTCTATTTAAAAAGATGAATAGAAAGTTATTTGACGGTATGCTAGGGTTTACCGGTGGTGTTATGGTGGCTGCAAGTTTTTGGAGTTTATTGGCGCCAGGAATAGAAATGAGCCCCGGAGAAGGTTTTGAGAAAACAGTACCGCCTCTTGTAGGATTCGGGCTGGGAGCACTTTTTCTATTCGGACTTGATAAAATACTGCCTCACCTGCATGTAAACTTTAAAATGAATGAAACCGAAGGAATTAAAACTCCCTGGCATAAATCTGTTTTACTTACCCTTGCAATTACGTTGCATAATATTCCTGAAGGTTTAGCGGTTGGTGTGCTTTTTGGAGCTGCGGGTGCAGGTTTGGAAGGGGCTAGTATTGGTGGCGCTGTGGCTCTTGCTATTGGAATTGGTTTACAAAACTTTCCTGAAGGTTTTGCGGTTGCCATGCCGCTTCGAGGGCAGGGAATGAGCCGTTGGAAAAGTTTTAATTTTGGTCAGCTTTCGGCTATTGTCGAGCCTTTTGCTGCGGTGCTTGGTGCCTGGGCTGTAATGACTTTTGAGCCTATTTTACCATATGCACTTTCTTTTGCCGCCGGTGCGATGATCTTTGTTGTGGTGGAAGAAGTTGTGCCAGAATCTCAAAAGGGGAATTTTACCGATATAGCAACTATGGGCTTTATTTTAGGCTTTATGGTGATGATGACTCTGGATGTTGGTTTAGGTTAAGATCTTTTGCAACATTTTAGTTAAGGTATAGTCTTTATAATAAAGAACTATGCAAGTAAAACCCAGAAATATGAAACTGACTTACACTAATGGCCTTTTCCTCCTTTTAAAACCCGCATTGTTGTTTCTTAGTCTTTTTCTATTTGCTATTTCTGCATCAGCGCAAGATGAAGCTGAAATTGAAACATACTTTGCGGAAACTAAGTTGGGAGAATCTTTTAATTTTAATGAAAGAACAATCCGATTTAAAGAAGTGTTGGTAGACTCAAGATGCCCGAGCGATGTAACCTGTATGAGAGCCGGGGAAGCAAAAATTCTGGTGGAAATATTTAAAGATGAAAAATCTTTAGGGCAAGAAATTATTACGGTCGGAGCAAATTTGAATTCCTTTAAAACCAGCCTGGCTAAATTTTTTGGGGAAGAATTGGACATAGAATTCCTGTCACTTTCTCCATATCCTAAAACTTCAAGGAAAATAAAAGCTTCAGATTATCAACTTAAGTTGAAAGTAACAGAGAGGATGGAAGATTAACTACAACCACAACCTGAAACTCCACAAGCTTTGGTCTTTTCAGACTTCTTTTTTAAGAATGCAGGTTTCCAGATAAATTTTGTCAAAATATATCCCAGTGCGATTGCGAAGGTTATAAAAACGAGAATTTCCTGAATTAATTCCATAATATTTAAGTCGTTTTATACTATTTAACTTACACTTATTTTAACAATTGAAAAGCTGCTAAGGCTACAAAATAGGCGAATAAGGTCATTACCACCAACTGCAAAACAGGCCATTTCCAGGTGTTGGTTTCTTTTTTAACAATAGCTAAAGTACTCATACATTGCATGGCGAATGCATAGAACAATAGCAAGCTAACCCCGCTGGCGAAAGTGAATAGCGGACCGCCCAAAATTGGATTGATCTCCGCGGCCATTCGGTTTTTAATGGTTTCCTCTTCATCGCTGCCCACGCTGTAGATTGTAGCCAAAGTCCCTACAAAAACTTCACGAGCAGCAAAAGAACTTATTATAGCAATTCCAATTTTCCAGTCGTAACCCAAAGGCGCAACAACCGGCTCAATACCTCTTCCCATAATCCCGATATAGGAATTTTTTAATTTGAATGAAGCAATTTCTTCATCAAGCTCATCTTCTGTGATATTGCTTTGCTCGTCATATTGCTCGCTCACAATTTTACTGGCATTATTAAAATTATCTCCCGGCCCATAACTGGCTAAAACCCATAAAATAATTGAAATTGCGAGGATTATTTTCCCGGCTCCAAAAACGAAAGATTTGGTTTTTTCAACCACATTGATGGCAATGTTTTTTCCCATTGGCATCTTGTAGTTGGGCATTTCTATAACAAAGTGGCTTCGGTTTTTAATTTTTAGGATCTTATTCAATATCCACGCAGAACCAATAGCCACACCAAATCCTAAAAGATACAGTAGCATTAAGGTTAACCCCTGGAGGTTAAAACCCCACACGGCTCGATCTGGAATTACCAGCGCAATTATTATTAAATAAACCGGTAAGCGTGCTGAACAGGTGGTAAATGGCACCACCAAAATGGTGATTAAACGTTCTTTCCAGCTTTCAATATTTCTGGTAGCCATTACAGCAGGAATTGCACAGGCAGTTCCTGATACCAGCGGCACAACGCTTTTTCCGCTAAGTCCGAATTTTCGCATAATTCGGTCCATTAAAAATACTACCCGACTCATATAGCCGGTTTCTTCCAGGATGGAAATAAAGAAAAACAGGAAAGCGATTTGGGGTATAAAAATAACAATACCGCCAAGCCCGGGAATAATGCCTTCAGCAATAAGATTGGTAAAAGCTCCGGCCGGTAAAGTAGTTTTTGTCCATTCACTTAAAAAAGCGAAAGTTTCATCAATAAGATCCATTGGATAGCTGGACCAACTATAAATCGCCTGGAAGATCAACAAAAGAATACCAAAAAATATGGTATAACCCCAAACTTTGTGGGTAAGAATACGATCTAAACGAGAACGCAGGTCTTTTGCAGAACTGGCATCCACTTTCATCGTTTCTTTTAAGACCCCGTTTATAAACTGGTATCTTAAAATGGTTTCTTTATGTTGAAGTTTCTTTAGCTCGGTATGAGATTTAGTATCAAAATGATCGGAATTTGTAATTTCTTTCCGATTGATATTACCAAAGTTTACATCTTGAGTAATTACCAGCCAAAGTTTATAAAGTGATTGCTTCGGAAAAGCTTTTCGTAATCGATCAAAATATTCAGGAGCAATTACTGATGCATTTACGCAGGGCTCGTCTGAAATATGCCGATAATTGATTATTGCTTCTTTGAGCTCATCAATCCCGGTATTTTTTCTGGCGCTTACCAGAACTACTTTAGTATTTAATCGTTCTTCCAGCAGATCTACATCCAGTGAAATTCCTTTCCGCTCCATCCTGTCGGCCATATTTATAACCAGGATAGTAGGAATTCCAAGATCTTTAATTTGTGTAAAAAGGAGTAAGTTTCGTTTTAGATTTTCTACATCGCTAACTACAACCGCAACATCTGGATAATCTTTATCACTTTTATTCAGTAATAATTCTATTACCACATTTTCATCTAAAGAAGAGGCGTTAAGGCTGTAGGTTCCCGGAAGGTCTAAAATATGGGCTTTAAGGCCACGCGGTAGTTTACAAATTCCTTCTTTTTTTTCAACCGTGATGCCAGGATAATTACCCACTTTTTGATTAAGACCGGTGAGCTGATTAAATACAGAGGTCTTACCGGTATTGGGATTTCCTATTAACGCAACATTTATTTGTTTAGCCATGTTAGCTTATAAGGTCAATTTCTATAAGTAAAGCGATCTCTCTTCTAATGGCCAGGTGACTGCCGTTAATGTTCAAATACATAGGATCTCTAAAAGGAGCCATTTGTAACATTTCTACTTCATTGCCCGGCAAACAACCCATTTCGAGTAATTTTAGCGGAATATTTTCTTCTGAAAATTCCTTGATAATTCCGCGTTCACCACGTTTTAAGTCGGCCAGAGTTCGTTTCACTTTTTATTTAGATTGATTTTAAACAAGACAAAAGTAAGGTAAAATTTCAGCAGTAAAAAATTTCCATAGAAAAACTCCCTTTTAACGATATTCCCGTTTTAAAACCTTGATATCGTGCATTAGGTTTTCTATGGCTTCGGCGTCGGTACCGTCATAAAAACCTCGAATTCTTTTTTCTTTATCTACCAGCACAAAATTCTCGGTATGAATCATATCGTACGGTCCGCCATCACCATTGCTTTTTGAAGCGAGGTAAGATTTTCGAGCCAGCTCATAAATATGTTTCTTATCACCCGTAACTAGATTCCATTTTTTATCCAGTACACCTTTTTCTTCAGCATAAGCTTTTAAAACCGGTACAGAATCGGTTTTTGGGAAAACAGTATGAGAGAGTAATAAGACTTCAGGATCGTCCTTAATTTTCTCCTGAATTTTCAGCATATGATCAGTCATTATCGGGCAAATAGTAAGACAGGTGGTGAAAAAGAAATCGGCTACATAAATTTTATCCTTATAATAATCCTGGGTTATGGTATCGCCATTCTGATTAATAAGTTCAAAGTCTTTTACGGTGTGGTATTTTCTAACATAGCGCACCGTAGAATCTACAAGCTCGGCATTTACCATATCTGGTTGATAAACAGGAAGAGTTTCTTCGGGCTTTAGCAGAGAATAAATACTATAAATAATAATTACTGAGAGTATAAACAGTACAATGGCAAATTTCTTTAGCCAGGAAAAGAGATTACGCATACTATTAATTTTACTCGATATTCGAGATTTTAATTTTTTGAACTTAGTCTTCCTGAAAATAAATTTCAGTAAAAGCTGATGCAAAATTAAGTGCTAGCAATCAATTAGTCGCAGTTTAAAACCTAAAATTTCAGCTCAATAAAACAGGAGGGCTTTTAACTTTTGTAGGAGATTATAAAAGGTTACTTTTGTGCGATTTAAAATTTGAAGCATTACGCATGGATCCATTTATAGTTAAAGCCATACAGTTACTGTTAAGCTTATCTTTATTAATAGTATTACACGAACTTGGGCATTTTATTCCCGCCAAATTATTTAAAACCAGAGTAGAAAAATTCTTTTTGTTCTTCGACGTGAAATTCGCGCTTTTTAAGAAGAAGATAGGCGGAACAGAATATGGTATTGGATGGCTGCCTTTGGGTGGTTATGTGAAAATATCGGGAATGATAGATGAAAGTATGGATAAGGAGCAAATGGCAAAACCGCCAGAGCCCTGGGAATTTAGAAGTAAACCGGCGTGGCAGCGACTTATTATTATGCTTGGTGGGGTTACGGTAAACCTGGTACTTGGTTTCCTTATTTATATGATGATCATGTTCGTATGGGGGAAAAACTATGTTGGTCCAGATGAAATGCCTAAAGGTTTTGCGATCGCCGAAGAATTTAAACAATATGGTTTTGAGGACGGTGACCGTGTTTTGCAACTAAACGGAGAAGATTTGCAGAATAGTACCGATGTAAACAGGTATTTGTTTATGCGAGATGTAAACTGCATCACTGTTTTGCATCAAAATGGCGAAGAAGAGACTATTGAAGTTCCTGAAAATATTGGAGAAAAAATGTGGGAACAGGGAGTAATGTTGCCTTTTATTCCTATTCAAAATCCGGTTATAGAAGAAGTTACCGCCGATAAGGCTGCAGAAATTGCTGGCCTGCAAAAAGGAGATAGTATTATTTCTGTAAACGAGCAGGAGATTGGTTATTGGCATGAAATAGGTAAAATCACCAAAGAAAACAAGGAAAAAGAAATAGAGCTGGTCTTTAAGCGAGATAATGATATTAAAAGCATTATGATCACGCCAGACGAAGAAGGAATGCTTGGTTTTAGTATAAAATCTAATTATGAAATAAAGCAGCAAAAATATGGTTTTGTAGAAAGTATAAAACAAGGTTTTGATTATGGTTACTGGACACTGCACGATTATGTAGCTCAGTTTAAATATGTTTTTACACAAAAAGGCGCTACACAGTTAGGCGGATTTGGAGCCATTGGCGGGATGTTTCCTGATACCTGGGATTGGAAAGGTTTCTGGCATACTACAGCGCTTATTTCTATAATCCTGGCATTTATGAACATTCTACCTATCCCGGCTTTAGATGGAGGGCACGTGATGTTCCTGCTCTACGAAATGGTAACCGGAAGAAAACCTAACGATAAATTTATGGAAATTGCCCAAATGGTTGGCTTTTTCATCTTAATTGCGCTGGTGCTTTATGCCAATGGGAATGATATATATCGCTGGTTATTTGAGTGATAGAATACCAATTGGATTTTATCAGAAAAAAACCTGAAAAAAATTCAATTTTTGTTTTGCGGTGATTTAAAATTTGGTTTATATTTGCAACCGCAAAAGAGCAAAACACTCCTCCTTAGCTCAGTTGGTTAGAGCATCTGACTGTTAATCAGAGGGTCCTTGGTTCGAGCCCAAGAGGGGGAGCTTAGTAAAGACAAGCCTTTCGAGAAATCGGAAGGCTTTCTTTTTTTAGCGGGGACAACATAGGGACAACATTTTTTTCTGCCAGGAATTATCCCAAAAATTCGTAATATTTTTATCTACTTTTACTTCTGAAGCCCTAAGCTAAAATGGAAATAAAAAATATTAAAAATGAATTTGATCTGGAACCCTTCTTTTCGCTTTCGCACGATTATTTATGTATTGCCGGATATGATGGATACTTTAGAAAAATAAATCCAGCCTTCGTAAAATTAATGGGATATACTCAGGAAGAGTTATTTGCGAATCCCATTAGTCATTTTGTTCATCCCGAGGATAAAAAGAATACGGCCGATACGCGAGCAAAGATTTTGGAAGGAGTACCCTTGTTACATTTTCAAAACCGTTATTTAAAAAAATCAGGTGAAATTGTGTGGCTCACCTGGACCTCCATTCCGGTACCTGATAAAGAATTAATCTACGCTATTTCCAAGAACATTACCCATCTTAAAAAGCTTGAAGAAGATCGTCACATCCGAATACGAGACCTTACATCAAAAAATTCAGGGCTTACACAATTAAGTTATACTACGGCTCACGATCTAAGGTCTCCGGTAAACAATCTAATTTCTCTTGTTAATCTACTAGATCGCTCCAAAATTCAGGATGATGAAACCTTGCTGTATCTGGAGTTATTAGAAAAATCGGTTCATAAATTAAAAGCTACTTTAAACGATCAGGTTGATCATCTTCAGGAAAACCGTTTGCTAAATCGCAATTTCGAACCGGTGAATTTAAAAGATATAATTAACAACATTGTCGGTTCGTTACAATCTCTAATTGAAGAAACCGAGACTAGTTTTGAAATTGATTTTTCTGAAATTGAATTTCTTAAGGTTAACAAATTTTATCTGAATAGCATCTTTCTAAATCTAATCACCAATTCCATAAAATATGCTAAACCGGGAATTCCACCCATAATTTCTATTAGTTCTAAAAAAAATGAGACCGGTTCTCAAATTCATTTTGTAGATAACGGAACTGGTTTCGATATGGGAAAAAGTGAGAACAGGCTATTTGAATTGCACCAAAAGTTTACAGATCATAAGGACAGCAAGGGAATTGGTCTATATCTGGTAAAGAGTTATATGAATAGCTTAGGTGGTGATATTGATGTTAAGAGCAAAACCGGAGTTGGGACTTCTTTTATTTTAAGTTTCAAAGATTGAAGAATAACGCAAAACTTCTTATAGCAATTGTAAATTTTACTCCATTTGATGTATTCCCACACGTATAAAGGCCTACTCTTTCTGGTTGATAATTTGCAGATGGAAACTTCACACTGGGTGGTCTGAGCGTTATTATGATTTCCCACCTATTTTTCTTTTGACTATATTTAATAGCCTGAAAGGTTGGTAAGTATGGAAAAATTTATTCTTGAGTCTGGAAAAGCACTGGCTAGATTAAGATCTGGAATAAATGATTTCATTGAAGATAAAATTGAGGGGAGTACTACCAATCTGATTCTTTTTATCCTTTCCTTCTTTATCCTTTTCGTTTTAAGTTTCAGTTTAATTTTTGGTGTAAAAACTATAATAGACAGTTACGTCTATTTTCTAGTACTTCTTATAGTACTGGCGGTAATTTTGGTTTGGCTGGCCATATTCTATGAATCAGATAAGCACCTGGAGACCGACCGGCATAATTTTAAGGTGGAGCCCATTAATAAGTTGCAGATAAGGTTTGAATACATCAACCTTGATAAAAACGCTATAGCCCAGTTTTTTAGATTGCTCAAAGGCCGAAAGGTTCAGGAGAAGATTAATTTTACCGTTGGAAATAAAAGTGGGGACTCCGCAAACCACCGAATTTTGTTTGTTTTGTTCGATGAATTATTAGTTGGTGGAATTCAAGATTTCTCCGGAGAAAGGAAACGTGAGTTTTTCCAATTATTGATGAATTCCTTTTTGATGAACAACGAACCGCTTAAAGAAAACACTTTAAAAACCAGTTTTTCCGCCTGGAAAAACGACCAGGAAAAAATTAATTCCAGAAACCAGCGAAAATTCATTCGGCAAATGCTAAATAAAGAATAATTATAGCATAATTCCCTTTTTAATTGAATTATCCTATTGATTTATAGGTATTTACTTTCCTAAGTTTGTCCTGTACAAAATAGTAAAAGGCCTTTTACTCATTTCTAATTTTAACCATATAGTTATGAATGAGCAAGAACAAGTAGTGGGTTTATTGGAGGACATTAAAGTGCTTCTTTCCCACACCAAAAAAGTAATGAACGTGGAAGACCTGGCACAATATACCGGTCTCTCCAAAAGTAAGATCTATAAGCTTACCCATTTAAAGCTTATCCCAATGGGGAATAACCCGAACATCCGTCAGAAGTTTTTTGATAAGGAGAAAATCGATGCCTGGCTCCTAGGAGAGCCGGACCTATCCGATGCCTACCTGGAGGATCAGTTCAACAAGAACCTATTGAAGAACCGCAAGTAATCACTTGCTATTTACTCAACCTTAAAAAAACATTATGATGAAAAATTCATCCTATATCCGTGTGGGTACGAGTTACTATAAAATAGTAGTAATGCCCACAATTGCCGGGAACTTCAACGAAGTTTTGATTCCCTGGAATATCGAGACCTTACGACAGGACCACGGTAAAGGTTTTGTTGGAAGTATTAAAAAATATGAAGGCTTTACCTGTATTCCGAGCCACCTGGATTTTAAACAGGTGCATTACGGGTTTTATAATACTTACGCTCCCTTGTCCACTTTGCCGAATAGTGGTAAAGTGGATTTTTCACTGCAGTTCATCAAACACATTTTCGGCGACCAATTCGAATTAGGCCTTGATTACCTGCAACTCTTATATACAAAGCCCATTCAGATGTTACCAATACTATGCCTGGTTTCTAAAGAACGAGTTACCGGAAAAACTACTTTTCTAAAATGGCTCAAAGCTATTTTTGAAAATAACCTCACTTATTTAACCAATGATAGTTTCAGTAGTCAGTTTAATACTGATTGGACGCATAAACTCCTTATCTGTATTGACGAAGTTTTATTTAATAGGGAGGAACTCACCGAACGAATTAAATACTTAAGTACTACTGACTTTAATAAACTGGAGGCTAAAGGTAAAGATAAGCGGGAAGTTGAGTTTTTCGGAAAGTTTATCCTCTGTAGTAATAATGAAGATAACTTCATTAAGATCGATAGCGAAGAAACCCGCTTTTGGGTTTTGAAAGTTCCATCCCTACAAAAGGAGGAAACTCATTTTTTAGACCATCTGAAGACAGAAATCCCCGCTTTTTTATATTACCTGCAGCAGCGGGAATTAGCTACAACTCATAAAACCAGAATGTGGTTTACTCCAGAGCAGATAAGAACCAATGCATTGGAGAACCTGATGCAAAACAACCGGAACCGGGTGGAAAAAGAATTAGCAAACATGATGCTGGATGCTATGGAAACTTTTGATCTTGAGGAAGTAGCTATTTGTCCCCTGGATGTCTTGCAGATTTTAAATAGAACCCGGGTTAAAACCGATTTAACCCAACTATGGCAGATATTAAAGAAGGACTGGAAATTAAATAACCAGGATAATTCCCTAAAATATCGAAAGCTATATATGTGGCAGGAGGGTGGCCTCGGACTTATCGATGGTAAGGGACGCTATTACACGGTTAAAAAATCATTCTTATTACAGCACTTCAAGGAAGATATAAAGTGATGATTTGATGCGTAATTGATGACACTGAAAAGCTGCTAATTCAGAGGCTTTAGGAGTGATTAGCCCGGAATTTATTGAGAACAGTAAACAAACCCTCTAGGAATATACTTTTATTATTTATTCTTTTTTTGATGAATGATGACAGATAGTAAAATAGCCCAGTGATAGCAATGGTTTTGCCCCGCATCGTTTTGTCATCACTTTGTCATCAAAAATAAAACGATGCTGAAATTTGAATTGATTTGATGGAATTTGAAACGAAAACAGGAAAAAATGGAAAACATAGAAACATCAAAAAGCTGGGAAAAAGCCCGTAATATTTGTATCGTAAAAACGCTTGCAAAATTAGGGCACTTTCCCAGCAGAATAGCGGAAAAAGAAGCTTGGTTTCTGAGTCCCCTGCGGTCAGAAACGCAAGCCTCTTTCAGCGTCTCTTTACATAAGAACCTGTGGTATGACTTCGGAATGGGCAAAGGTGGTTCCATCATAGACCTTATTATGACAATGGAATCCTGCACCGTAAAAGAAGCGCTGGAATACTTAATGAACGATATGACTAAACTCTCCTTCAGACCACCAAAAACTGAAGCTCGGTTAAGGCGAGCAGAAATTCGAATCCTGGATGTTGAAGCTATCTACCTGCAGGGATTAATTGATTATCTAAAATCCCGGAATATACCACTTGAGATTGGCAATAAATACTGCAGACAGGTTTGGTATCACCGTAAAGGAAAACGGTTTTTTGCCATTGGACTTCAAAATCATCTAGGAGGCTGGGAACTTCGAAATAAATATTTTAAAAACTCCAGCAGTCCTAAAACTTTTTCCCTGTTTGAAAATGACTCCAAACAGCTACTTATTACGGAAGGGATGTTTGATTTTCTATCACTGGCTACCATAGATGAAGGCTTAGTACAAAGTTCAGATTGTATCATTTTAAACTCCCTGGCTTTTTTGGACCGGGTGAAACTAGTAATCCCAGTATATAAGCGTGTATTGCTTTTCCTGGATAATGACCCCGCAGGTAAAAAAGCTACTGCTACGCTTTTAAGCCTTTATGACCATATCACCGATTGTAGTGATTCTTATAGCGAGTATGTAGATCTAAATGAAAAACTGAAAGATGAAAAAGCCTGGAAAAAATAAGAACCTGTTAGGAGGAAATATAAAACCAAGCTTTGATGATGCTCTTAAAAATACGATCCGAAAACATTTGGAAGATACCGGGCAGGTAGATCCTAATGCAGAGAAAAAAGAGCTTCAGCTATCTGTTCCAATTTTGAAAGGGAACGCAAGATGTGTGCCTGTGGGCACAATCTTGATTGCTCCCGGTGGTCGCAATGAAAAAAAAGAGATGTTTAAGGGGAAAAACCAATGGATAAAATTCAGGTGTTCCTTGTATGAAAAGAAGATGCTCAGGATCAAAGCAAAACAAAGTGGACTTTCATTAAGTGAATTTTGTAGAAGGTCGATCTATGAAAAAGAGATCAAGGAACGACTTTCTGATGATCAAATTGAGATCTATAAAACCCTGGCAAAATTTCATAATAATTTTAAATCCATCGGGAATATGTTTCGTAAAAAAGATCCCAAACTTTCCAAAGAAGTTTATGCGCTGGCCAATACTATAAAATCTCACCTTCAAAACCTAAACCGATGATTGGGAAAGGAAAGGCGATATCATATACCCAGGCTTCTATGTCCTATGGCTGGAACCAGGAAAAAGATGCCCAGGTGGTCTATTCTCAAAACCTGGTAGGAGAGAATCCTAAAGAGGTAACTGCTGAATTTAGACTGACCCAGGAGCTTAATACGAATTGTGAAAAGAATACACTTTCATTTATTCTGAGTCCTACCATCGATGATGGAAAGAACCTGGAGAAGAAAGAGCTTTCTAGAATATGCGACCAGTTTATGAAGCAGATGAATCTGAAAGATCGCCAGGCAATTGCTTTTGTTCACCGGGATAAAGCTCATAAACATATTCATCTTTATGTGAACCGTATTGATTTTAAAGGCCAGGCCTATAATGATAGCTTTATTGGAAAACGAAGCCAGGTCGCAGCGGAGAAAGTAGCAGAGCGGTTACAGCTGACTACCGTTAAACAGGTGCAATGGGAAAAGGAACATAACCTCAAGGCTATTCGGTCTGAAATCAAAAGACGCCACGATCTTACTATGCAGCAGTTTAAACCGCGTTCTTTTGAGGGTTATATCAAGGGAATGGAAACCAACGGGGTAAAGGTGATTCCCTCGATTAATAAAGCGAACAAGCTGCAGGGCTTTAGGTTCGAATTTGATAAATACAATCTCAAAGGGAGTGAAGTACACCGCTCGATGACCGGGGGTAATATTGGTAAAATCCTGGCAAAAGATAAAAGTATGGCCAACTTTCTTAAGGAAAATACCAGCCTCAAAGTCGCAGGGAAAACGGTAGAACTCTCAACGGGGATGGCTAAAGCAATAGCAAAACAGGTCATAAAGAAAATAATCTCCAAAGGAATGGATGCCGGGATGGGATTTTAAAAACTAAATACTATGGCAAAATTAGAACAACTCAGTGAACTGCTAATTTCAGAAATCAGCCAGTTTGAAAAGACGGTGGAGAGACTGGAGAAAATTCAGCAGGAGAAAATCGGTATTGATAGTGCAGCTTTTGAAAAGCTGCTATTAAAACACCAGGAGAAATTGGAAAAAGGTCTTTCTGATCATTCAATGGATATGAAAGACCTAGGCGCAAAACTAGAAGAAGCTAAAGCTTATCCAATATGGGCTTTGATCGTTTTTGTAATATCGATAGTACTTAATGGGATTTTTATTTATGCTGCTTTTTATTAACGTAGCATTTATTATTAGGCTTTACTTGAAAATCGGTGGTTATTTCAATGCCCCAAAATGGCTCGTCTTTTTGTTTTAAAAAGGGAGGATAAAACTATAATTTTTAGAGTTATCCGTAATCTCTTCCATCGATTTATAGTGGGGTAAGTTTAACCATGTGTGGCTGATTTTAGATTAAAATGCTATATTCCCTTCATGTAAGGAATAACTCATAGGTAATAAATATAACTTGAACGTAAAAAAATTAAATTAAAATATGAATTGGGAAAAACTTTTAAATAATAATCGATTACGACAATCAAAGGGCAGAGATCCAAAAGATGCAAGAAATGATTTTGAAAGTGATTTTGGCAGAATAATCTTCAGTCCTGCAATTAGACGCATGCATGATAAAACACAGGTTTTTCCTTTAACAACGGATGATAATATTCATTCAAGATTAACTCATTCCATGGAAGTTATGAGTATTGGATATTCGTTAGGAGTAAAGCTTTGTGAAAATAAGGAATTTCAAAAAAAATTGAATAAATTAGAATATGAGTTATTTAGGGAAATTCCTGTAATACTTAAAAATAGCTGTTTGGTACACGATATTGGTAACCCGCCATTTGGGCACTTCGGAGAATCTGTAATACAAAACTATTTCTTAGAATTCTTTGATAGAAATATTGTTAAGGAAAAACAAAGCGATTTTAATGAAAGCGATAAAAAAACTGGTAAAATTTTATTGGAGCTTTCAGATAATCAAAAATTAGATTTTTTGCATTTCGATGGGAATGCTCAAGGTCTGAGAGTTTTAACCAAACTTCAAATGTTAAATGATATTTACGGTTTAAATTTAACCTATGCTACATTAGGCTCCTATATAAAATATCCAAACTACGGATCTTTAGATGATGATATAATTGCCAAACATAAAATTGGAGTTTTTGATTCTGAAATTGAGTTTTTTGATAAGATAGTCCGAAATTGCGGTTTAGAAATTGATGGTAATGTTGTAAGACATCCATTATGTTATCTTATGGAAGCAGCTGACACCATTTGTTATTTAACAATGGATATCGAAGATGGCTATTCAAAAGGTTTATTTGATTTAAAATATCTGTATAAAGAATTAAAAACAATTCCTTCTTTAAGCAAAGCTCTCAAGAAAATTTACAAAGACGAAGATGACATTTATAAAAATGATCTTACTAAAGTTGTCAATTTTAGGATAAAGATAATACAAGAACTTGTTTTGTTAGCAGTAAGTAATTTTAACAATAATCTACATAGAATTGAAAATGGAAGTTACAATGAAGAACTCATTTTTGAAGATAAAAATGGATTAGCTAAAAAATTGCAGAAGATTTGTAAAGATAAAATTTTTAAGTACAGAGAAATTAATTCATTAGAAATAACGGGCCATTCCGTTATCAAAGGACTTTTAGATTACTATATAGATTTTATTTTCCACAAGGATAAAAAATATAGAAAGAGAGTTCTACCATTAATTTCTGAAAGTATATTGAAAATTGCATATGAGGAAAACAATTTATATGGAGTAGATGCAAAATTCGATAACTTAAATGACTATTTTAAATTAAGAATTATTGTTGATTTCATTTCAGGGATGACCGATCAATTTGCGTTAAATCATTATCAAAAAATAAGTGGCCAGAAAATTAAATGATATAAAAAGTGATGTTGATGAAAAAAGGTTTTTATTTCATCAATTTTTTTACAAAAACATCGATGCCGATATAGAAATATTTATTTCTCACTTAGAGAAACTTACTAAAGTTTTTATTTTTAGTGGAATTATAAGAGATTTTTTTGTTTTTAAAAATCAAAAGCCATTTAGGGATATTGATTTAATAATTGAGGAAGATTTGGTTTTAGAGGAAATATTTCCAGCTTTAGATTTTAAGAAAAATAGTTTCGGGGGATATAAAATCAAATTTAAAACGGTGGATATAGACTTATGGGTCATTAAAAAAACGTGGGCCTTAAATCAAGGTCAATTAAAATTCAAATTTGACTATCTTAATGCATTGCCAAAAACAACCTTCTTTAATTTTTCGTCAATACTCTTTTCTTTAGAAACCAAGGAATTCATAACCGGAAAAGATTTTTTACGCTTCTTAAGAGATAAAAAAATAGAATTAGTTCTGAAAGAAAACCCGTATCCAGAATTATGCATTGTCAATAGCTTTTATTATTCTGATAAACTACAATTGGATATGGGGGATAAATTGAAATCATATTTAAAGTCCAATTATACCTCCAAAATGAATGTAGAAAGTATTCAATTAAAGCATTTTGGGAAAATACTATATTCCGATGAATACATCAGAAACAAAATAGAGGAAATGTTTACAAACTAGGGATCGACTAAAATTGGAATCAGTTCAATCAAAAAACACTTAAAACTTTAAAGAGAAAATACTAATTTTAAAATAATAATAAAAAAGGTAAAGAGTAAAAATTGTTACTCTAAAGATCATAATTGATAACTTTGCAAAAACTTCAACTTGAAAAAAAGTCATTTACATAGTTTTTTATCTCAATTGCAATTAGAGAATAAAGCTGTTTTTAGAAATAAAGATAAAGCTCCCCATTATGACTTTGGTGAAGGTATTACAGGTGATATCCGGCAAAGAATTGAATCTATAGAGCCAGATGCTATTTATATTTTCAATTCTCAACCTCTGATTTTATTTTTCGACCTTACTGATAAAGAAAAAAAAATAGATGAGTTATATAAAAAGGTTTGGTCCTTCGATAATACCTCGATAATCTTCCTGATTAAAGATAAGGATATTGAGGTTTTTAATGCTCTAAATTACATTAAAGAGAACGATCTAAATACACTTGAAAAAATTAACTTATCAAAGCAGGAAATTCAAGAACTTTTTAATATATGGGAATTAGAGAGCGGTAAAACCTGGGAGTGGTTCCAAAATAATTTTATTGATCAAAATAAAGGAAAAACCCATAAAAGACGAGTGAATGAACGACTTTTTAGTAATATTAAGGAAGTCAGGGAAGGTTTGAAGAAAAAAGGTCTTGTTGAGAGTGAAGCAAATTCTCTTATTTTAAGACTTATTTTTATTCGTTATTTAATTGATCGAAAAATAAAAATTGATGATAAATTAATTCCAGGGAAAATTAATAATTTGAATGAAAGGCGGAAAAGTTTCATTCAACTAATAAGAGAGCCAGAGAAACTTAATCAACTTTTTGAGATTTTAAACATTCGCTTTAATGGGGTTTTATTTAAAGAAAATGAAATTCTCTTAACCGAATCACAAGCTGAATATTTATCAGGTGTTTTTGAAGGAGAATTGGTCGGGAACGATTCTTTATTCGAAGGGTTTTTTTTTGATATTTTTGATTTTTCTATTATTCCCGTTGAGGTAATTTCCGGAATCTATGAGTCACTAATTGATGAAGAGAAAAGAAAATTAGATTCTGCAGTTTATACACCGTCTTTTTTGGTGGATTATATCTTGAATGATACTGTTGATGAGTTTTTAAAGCACAGTAGTCCGCAAGATTGTATTGTTTTTGAAGTTGCTGTCGGTTCTGGAATTTTTTTGGTACAATCTCTTCGTAGAATCATAGAAAAAGAAATAGAAACAGTAGGTAAAAAAAACAAAAATGCTTTTGCGAAGAGAATAAAGGGTTTTGCAGAAAATAACCTGTTTGGTATTGACATAAACGAACAGGCTCTTACAGTAACCTGTTTTTCAATTTATATTGCTTTATTGGACTATTTAGAGCCTGCTGATATAAATAAATATAAGTTTCCCGAACTAATTGGGAGGAATTTATTTAAAGCAAATTTCTTCGATACAGAACATCATTTCAATAAAGTAATCAAACAAGCTCAGCCAAAATTTATTTTAGGAAATCCGCCTTGGAAAAAGGATAGGTCAAAAGAGCATTTACACTGGGTAAATACAACTGAAACATACACCAAAACGATAAAAGGTAACCTTGAAATTGCCCAATCCTTCTTGCTAAGAACGAAAGAGTTTATGCAAAAAGACACTACTTGTTCTTTAGTAGTTACAAGTACAGTATTTTATAATATTTCTTCAACAGCAAAACAGTTTAAAAAAGATTTTCTAACCTCATTTATACTAAATAAGTTTTTGGATTTATCTCCAGTTAGAAGATTAATCTTCGAAAAGAAAAATAGTCCGGCTACCGTTGTTACCTATCAGCTATCTCAAAATAGTAATTACAATAAGAATATAGTAAAACATCAATCAATAAAATCTAATATATTCCTCAAGAATTTTAAAATATTGGTTATTGAAAAGTTTGACCAAAAAGAAATTAAGCAAAGGCACTTTATAGATAATGATTGGATGTTTAAAGTTGCACTGTATGGAAATACTTTAGATTATTACTTCTTAAAAAGAATTTTATTAAATGACAATATTCTATTTAATCATATTGATGATAAAACTATTTATGGCGGAGCTGGCTTTCACAAAGGGAAAAAAGGAGTTCACAAATCTTTTCCTGAATTAATTAATCGACAATTAATTGAAAATGGAGAGGTGGAAAAATATTATTCAGTTTCCAATAATCCGGATAATGTTTTAACAAAGGCCAACTCTTTTATTAAAAGTGGAGGAAAAAGGGAATTATATACCGGGCGGCAAATTTTAATAAAAGAACAGGCCAAGAATGAATCAGAAGTTGTTGTAAGTTTAACAGATCAAGAATATATTTTTCATTCAGGTGTATTTTCTATAACATCTCCAATTAAGAAAGATTTTATTGAATCCTTATACGGATATTTAATTTCTGATCTTTACACTTATTACATATATATGAATTCGGGATCATGGGGTACTTCTACAAGACCTCAAATTCGATGGAAAGAAGAGTATTTATCTTTTCCTTTAGAAATATTGGATGATGAGAGGCAACAACTACTACTTGAACATGTGAATGATTTTATAAAGCCATTAGAAAAATTTCAAGAAGATCGATCTATAGAATCTCATTCAAAATTTCAGCTGTCTCCTTCTTTCGATTTTGAGGCTCCAAACCTTCCGCTCAATAACAATGCTTTAAATCAAATAAATGAAATTATCAATGAAGTTTACCAGGTAAATGAACAAGAAAAGGACCTTATTGATTATGTTTTAAATGTTTCAAGATATCAGTTTCAAGAAAGCAAGCAGGACAAGTTTACTCAAAAAGTAGATGACCAAAAGGATTTCCTTAAAAAATATGCTGAAGTTTATATAAAGCAATTTGCGAAAATATATTCAGATGAATTTATACAGGTTGAAATTTTTCCTTTAAAACATTTCATTGCAATGAATTTTCTAATGGTAGAAAAGGAACCTCGGGAATCAATTATCTATTCAAAACATAAGAAAGCCTCAAGTGTTTTGAAAACATTAGCTAATACACTAAGCATTTCGCAAATAGTTAGCACTTCCGAGCCCTCTAAAAACCTATTCATTCAAAAAGACATCAAAGGTTTTGAAGAAAACTCTTTTTATGTAATTAAGCCTAATGAATATAAATGTTGGCATCGCGCAATGGCGTGGTATGACGTAGCAGAATTTAAAGAAGCAATTCAAAGAGCAGAAATGGATGAAAACCTGAGTGCTGAATGAACCTAAACGCGACTTCTTATGTGAAAATGGATGAGCCGGTTAAAGTGAACCACGTGCGCCGGATGAAAGTGAGCATAGCAAACTAAGTGCTCAAAATCGATTCTATTGTGGTTAAATTTACTATTTATTTTTAAGTTTTTTCCTCATT
>Ga0098069_100385_pt1 | contig 20638 bp, 22 predicted proteins | sample 27_taG_FD_92584 | JGI IMG/M metagenome (GOLD analysis project Ga0098069, IMG submission 92584) | Marine viral communities from Cariaco Basin, Caribbean Sea - 27_WHOI_OMZ | ecosystem: Environmental > Aquatic > Marine > Oceanic | place: Caribbean Sea: Cariaco Basin | collected 2014-11-09 | reverse complement strand
CGCGCAGCGAGGCGAAACCGTATTCCTCGCGCTTGCCGATCTCGTAAACCTGCGTCTGCAGGTCTTCCGCACTGGTGTCCTCGGCGGCTTGCGCCAGATAGCTGTCGAGCGCTCGCAGCGCCTTGGCCTCGTTCGTGCTGGGGGCACGCTTGTCCAGCGTGGGGACGATGTAGTCCCGCGTATAAGTCACCGCCGTGGCGATGAGCACTTCGAGCTCGGGTGTGATCCGGCCATCGCCGATATAGCTGGCGAGGTAATCGCGCAGCGATTCCTCGCTCGCCTCGGCGCCCAGCACGCTGGCGAGGTTGAGCAGCAAGCCGTAAGTCACCGGCAGGCTGTCGCCCGCGCCCGGAGCTTCCGCCGCTTCGAAACCGCCATTGGCCCGCGTGAGGTGCCACACCGGATTGCCGAGCTGCTTGTCGAGCTCCTGCTCGGCCAGCCGCTCGCGGAACTGCCAGTAATCGTCCACCGCGCGCGGGATCACGCCGACGTGCAGCTGCTTGGCGCTTTTGGGATTGGGGAAGATGTAGAAGCCGAGGCTCTCTTCCGAACCATAGGTCAGCCATTCGTCGATCGTCAGGCCGTTGCCCTTGGACTTGGAGATCTTCTCGCCGTTCTCGTCGAGGAACATCTCGTAGATTAGGCCTTCGGGCTTGCGCCCGCCCAGCGCCTTGACGATCTTGCCCGACTGCACGCCGCTGTCGGTCAGATCCTTGCCGTACATCTCGTAATCGACGCCCATCGCATACCAGCGCATTGCCCAGTCGACCTTCCACTGCAGCTTGCTCATGCCGCCCAGCGCCGACTGTTCGACAACGGCGCCATCCTCGTCGGTGAAGCGGATCGTGCCCGCTCCTGCATCGACGACTTCCACCGGCACCTGCAGCACGCGGCCGGTCTGCGGACTGATCGGCAGCACCGGCGAATAGGTCTGGCGCCGCTCTTCACGCAGCGTGGGCAGCATGATGTCGAGAATTTGCTGGTTGGTGCGCAGAACCTGCCGCAGCGCATCGTCGAAGGCGCCCGAATTGTACCGCTCGCTCGAGGCGACGAATTCGTACTGGAAGCCGAACCGGTCGAGGAATTCACGCAGCCGGGCATTGTTGTGCGCGGCGAAGCTGGCGTGCTCGCTGTCGAAGGGATTGGGCACCCGGCTCAACGGCAGGTGCAGATTGTCCTGCAGCAGCTGCTGGTTGGGCACGTTGTCGGGCACCTTGCGCAGCCCGTCCATATCGTCGGAAAATGCGACCAGCCGCGTCTTGCCGTCTTCGGGCCGCGCCCCGATCAGCGCTTCGAAGGCGCGGCGCACCAGCGTCGTGCGCAGCACTTCCTGGAACGTGCCGATATGCGGCAACCCGCTGGGGCCGTAACCGGTTTCGAACAGAACCGGCGAGCCGTCGGGCTTGGCGCCGTCGGGATAGCGTTTGAGCAGGCGCTGCGCCTCCTGGAACGGCCAGGCCTTGGACACGCGTGCGGCGGCGATCAGATCGTTCATGCTCATGCGCCCGCCTCTCGCCAAATTGCCGCAACGACGCAAGTCGCAAATTGCGCGGCGGGAATGGTCCATATTCGTTCGATGTTTTGCGCATGGCGGGCCGCGAGCGCCCGATTTGCAAGCCGATGCTGCCCCATGGTGGAGCGAGTTCCAGTCGAAAACGATGCCGGGAAAGCGGACCATTGCCCTGCGGCCACAAGGCGCCGCAGGTCACTCAGACATCGGAGTTGAAAATGGCAGACTATCCTGGTTTCGACGAAGAAAAGGTCCAGCATGCGCTCGACGCGGCCCAACGGCACAATGACGCTGTCGGACTGCAGAAATCGGACGGCGGGCCCAACATCCTGGCCGGCGGCGAATTCGCGGTACAGGCGCAGTGCATCAGCGTCACGGTGAAGAACAACAAGGTCTGCCTCAACCTGCCGCTGGGCATCGGTTCGGTCTGCCTGCCGATCCCCGTTTCGATCCCCGACGGCACGGCCGCCGAAGCCTGTCTCAGCATCTGCACCACCTGGGGCATACCCACCGGGGTCAAGGTGACGGTCTCGGTTGCCGGGCACACCATCGTGACGAAATCCTTCGGCAAATGCTGATCACCTGACCGCAGCACCGGGCAGCCGGTGCCGGCGTCCGGAATTCCCTCTCTGGCCGGACGGGTAGGGGCGCTTTCCCCGCGAGCGCCCCTATTGCCGCAGCCCCCTCCCCGATCGATCGGCGCGGCCCGCAAGCCAGCCCTCTCGGCATGACGGCTGCGCGCTCTGTTTACTTTTCGTTCCTGTCCCATCATGGTCGCGCGGTGAGCCAGCCCCTGCCCCTCCCCGCCCTGCACGCCAGCCACGCAGGCACCTGGCTGCGCGATGCCAATGGCGCCACGCGCGGCTGTTCGAAGGGCGAAGCCGTGATGGCCGCCGCCGATACGCCGCAATTGCTGATGAACGCGCCGCTGGTGGCCAGCCGGCTCGGCTATCCCGACCTGTCGGGGCTCGACCTGCTCGAACTGTTCGCCTTCGTCCACCCGGCGACCTTCTGCGTGCCCACGCCCAAGGGGCTGGCGCATGCGCTGGGGCTGGACGAACCGGCGGACGATGCGGGTGTGCCGCTCCTGCTGCAACGCGCCGCGGGCGCTCTGGTCGCGACCTGCGAAAGCGACGACTGGGCCGAACGCGAAGGCGCGTGGTCGACGCTGCAGTCGCTCGCGCGGTTGCGATGGCCCTGGGCGGGTGTGCTCGCGCCGCATGTCAGCCGGCCCGAGCGGGCCGAGAAGTGGCTGTTCACGCGGCTCCCCGAATGGGAGGAAACCGCCGAACGGCCGCAGCCGGCGCAAGTGCTCATCGACGAACCCGAAATCGAGGCCCAGCTCGAGCGGTTGACCGGCGAAGGCGCCGAACGGCGTGAAGGCCAGCGGCTGTTCTCGCGCGATGCAGGGCATGTCTTCGGGCCGCGCGACCGGCGGAAGCGGCCGCACGTCCTGCTGGCGCAGGCAGGCACCGGCATCGGCAAGACGCTCGGCTACCTCGCCCCCGCCTCGCTCTGGGCCGAACGGTCGGGCGGGACCGTATGGGTATCGACCTATACCAAGAACCTGCAGCGCCAGCTGCGCCGCGAAAGCCGCAGCGCGTGGCCTGCCGCACGCGCCGATGGTTCGCCTCCCGTGGTGGTTCGCAAGGGGCGCGAGAACTACCTCTGCCTGCTCAATCTGGAAGACGCTTTGCAGGGCGGGTTCGCGGGTCGCCCCGCAATCCTTGCGCATCTGGTCGCGCGCTGGGCCGCCTATTCGCAGGATGGCGACATGATCGGCGGCGACCTGCCCGGTTGGCTGGGCACGCTGTTCCGCAAGCGCGGGATTGCCGCGCTCACCGACCAGCGCGGCGAATGCGTCTATGCCGGCTGCCCCCATTACCGCAAATGCTTCATCGAACGCAGCGCCCGCAATGCGGCGCAGGCCGATCTGGTGATCGCCAATCACGCGCTGGTGATGGTCAACGCCGCACGCGGCCGCGATCCTGCCAGCCGCCCGACGCGGATCGTGTTCGACGAAGGACACCACGTGTTCGACGCCGCCGACAGTACCTTTTCCGCTGCGCTGACCGGGCAGGAAGCGATCGAGCTGCGGCGCTGGATTGTCGGCCCCGAAAAGAACAGCCGCGGACGCCGGCGCGGGCTTGCGGCCCGGCTGGCGGATGTCGCCAGTTACGACGATGCGGGCGGCGAAGCGGTCGAAGATGCGGTCGTTGCCGCGCAGGCGCTGCCCTCGGACGGCTGGCTTGGCCGCCTCGCCGAGAACGCCCCGCTGGGCCCGCTCGAACATTTGCTGGCAGCAGTGCGCGCGACCACTTTCGCACGCGACGAAAGCGGTCTGGAGATGGGCTATGGCATCGAGACCGAAACCGCCCAGCTACCCGGCGAGCTGGTCGAGGCGGCAGGCACTGCGGCGCAGGCGCTGGCAGCCATCCGCACACCCTTGCTGAAGCTTGCCAGACGGCTCGAAGCGATCGTCGAGGACGCGCCTGACTGGCTGGATGGACAAGGCCGTGCACGCATTGAGGGCGCGCGCCACTCGCTCGCCTGGCGGATCGACCTGATCGCGGCTTGGGAAGCGCTGCTGTCGCGGCTCGGCGGGCCGGCCGATCCCGAATTCATCGACTGGCTGCAGGTCGACCGTAACGATTCGCGCGAATTCGATGTCGGGATCTATCGCCACTGGCTCGATCCGATGAAGCCATTCGCCAAGGTCGTGCTCGAACCGGCGCACGGGGTCATGCTGACCAGCGCCACGCTGACCGACCGCGACGAGACCGGGCCCGACTGGCCGCATGCCATCACCAAGAGCGGCGCGCCGCATCTGGAACTGGCACCGAAGACCGCTGAGGCGCAAAGCCCCTTCGATTACGCGGGCCGTGCAGAAGTGCTGATCGTCACCGATATCCGCAAGGGCGATATCCCCGCGCTGGCAGGGGCCTATGCGCGGCTGATCGAGGCGAGCGATGGCGGCGTGCTGGGGCTGTTTACCGCGATCCGGCGGATGCGCGCGGTCTATGGCCGGATCGCCGACCGCCTCGCGCGCGCCGGCCTGCCGCTCTATGCGCAGCATGTCGATCCGATCGATACGGGCACGCTGACCGACATCTTCCGCGACGATCCGCGTGCCAGCCTGCTGGGCACCGATGCGCTGCGCGACGGGGTCGACGTGCCCGGCCGGAGCCTGCGCTGCGTGGTGATGGAAAGCGTGCCGTGGCCGCGCCCGACCATCCTCCACCGCGCGCGCCGCGCCGCCGCGGCGGAACAGGAAGGTGGCGCCAAGCGCTATGACGACCGCATCATCCGCGCGCGACTGGCGCAGGCCTTCGGGCGCCTTATCCGCACGCGCGAGGATGCCGGCCATTTCGTCGTGCTTTCGCCCGCTTTTCCCAGCCGGCTGCTGTCCGCCTTTCCCGAAGGCACCCCCGTCACGCGGCTGACGCTCGAAGAGGCTTTACAGCGCGTGGCCAACGGTGTTGTTAGCGCCGATCTTTCGACAGCGGAGACCCTGCCCCAGTGATGACGCGCGCATGAAGATCCTCGGCCTGCTGCGTCATGCCAAGTCCGACTGGGGGCAGAGCGACAAGCGCGATTTCGATCGCGGGCTCAACGATCGCGGCCGGCGCGGAGCGCAGGTGATCGGCGACCACATTCGCGCGCATGGCGTCACATGGGATCACCTGCTCGCCAGCCCGGCGCAAAGGGTCAGGGCCACGCTGGCCGAAGCGCTGCCCGACATGGCCCCCGAGTGGGACGAACGGCTCTATCTCGCGGGAACCGATACGATCATGGAAATCATCCGCGAAAAAGGCGGTGATGGCGATGCGCTGCTGCTGTCGGGCCACAATCCCGGCCTTGGCGACATGCTGTTCGAACTGGTCGCGCCCAAGCAGGAAAACGCGCTGTACGACGAGGCCAAGGTCAAATTCCCCACCGCCGCCTATGCGGTGTTCGAACTCGATATCGACGACTGGGCCGACCTGCGGACGGGCTGCGGCACGCTCGCCCACTTCGCCCGCCCGCGCGATCTCGATGCGGAACTGGGGCCGGAGTACTGAGGCGACTTGCCCGGCCGGGAACGGCCTCGAGGGATCAGATCAGGCCGGCGTCCTTTAGCTGCGCAGCGCGCCCGCGAGCCACGGGCACCCTGAGGCCGGTTGCCAGCACGATCTTGGTGTCTCTGCCGCTCTTTTCGCTCCCCGCGATAGCCGATTGCGCCACCCACCAGCTGCGATGGACGCGCAACCCCGCTCCCGGCGGAACCAGTTCGGCGGCCTCCGACAGCGACATCAAGACCATTTCGCTGCGCCCGTCGCTGATCACCTTCACATAGTGATCCTCCGCCGTCATCGCGATGATGCGCGGGAAACCCTTGGGCAAGCGGCAGTGCATGGCGGTCTCGGTCAAAGCGGATGCACCTTCGCCCGGCGCGTCACCGCGCGGCGCCGACATCTCGCCTCCCGTTCGCCTTTCGCTGCGGCGATAGGCAAGGAAGAACAGCACAAAAAAGGCGACAGCGATGAGCATCGACATCGGCCAGGCAAACGCAAAGGCGGGGCCGAACGCACCGCTGGTCCCGCCCGTCAGCCAGAGTATGGCCCAGGTGATGACGACCGATCCCACGGGAATGGCAAAGGCATAGCCCCACAGTTCGTCCAAGCCGAGCATGCGCGCCGATGCGGCACCGATCAACGACAGCCCGCGCATGACCGCCCAGCCGGCCAGGCATCCGCCGATACCGAAAGCCATCTGCATGCCGAGCGATGCCTCTGACGCAGGCGGGAATCCGATCAGGGCGAGGAAGACACCGCCAAGCGCCACGATGCCGACTTCGGCGAGCATGCGCTCGCGCGAACCGGGGCGGCGATTCGGCCGGCCTGACTGTTCCGGGAGAAGCTGGTCGGTCACCGCCGAATGTCTTCCCGGACAGTTCGCGCGGCAGCGGCGACCATCCACGTGTTTGCCTGACCGTTCACGTAGTTCCTCTTTGTTTTGCTGCGGCTCCGATCAATCCGGAAGTTCCTTTGAACGAAAAACCGAACCGACGGAACATCACCATGCCGAGAACCCCAAGCCGCAACAGGCCGAACAAAACCACGGCGGGCGCGGCAAAGCCGCCCTCGATCCTGTCGACCGCTGCGATCACAATCGCGGCGACCGTGGTCATGACCGGTATATCGATGGTATTCGGCGGGTTCGGATCGCAGGATGCCATGCAGACATCGCGCGGGATCAGCTTGCCGATCGTCGTCCATCTGGCGACGGTGCTGTCCGCGCTGTTGCTGGGACCCGTCGTCCTGCTGCGCCGCAAGGGCGATCGCTGGCACCGCCGGCTCGGCCGGTTCTGGGTCCTGTTGATGGTCGTGACCGCGCTGGCATCGACCTTCATCCGGTCGCCGGGGGCGGGTCTCTTCGGGACCGGCTTCAGCGCGCTCCACCTGTTCACCGTGTGGACGCTCATCTGCGCGCCGGTCGGTGTCTGGCTGGCATGGAAGAAGCGTATTGCAGCGCATCAGGGCGTGATGACCGGGCTCTATATCGGGCTGGTCCTCGCCGGATCCTTCACGCTGATACCGGGCCGCCTGGTGGGGAGTATGGTGTTCGGGTGACAACTGGCCGGAGCCGGTGCGGAGCAGCTGATCAATCCGGCCACGGCAGACCGGCGGCTACCGCAAAACCCGCGGCCCCGGCCCGCCCTCGGCGGCGATGTCGTCCGGATTGTAGAGCTTGCAGGTCTTCAGGCTGAGGCAGCCGCAGCCGATGCAGCCATCGAGATTGTCGCGCAGCCCCTGCAATTGCTCGATCCGGCGGTCGAGGCTTTCGCGGATCGCCTCGCTGATCTTCCACCAGTCGAAGCTCGAGGGGGTGCGGCCCTGTGGCAGGCTGCGCAGATGTTCGCCGATATCCTCGAGCGACAGGCCGAGTTTCTGGACGATGAGGATAAAACTCAGGCGCCGGATATCGCTGCGCAGGAACCGCCGCTGGTTGCCCGCGGTGCGGATAGAATGGATCAGCCCCTTGTCCTCGTAGAAACGGATCGCCGAGGCGGAAAGGCCGGTGCGGCGCGCAAGATCGCCGATGCTGAGCTGGTCGTTCGCATTCATCGATCAGGCTGATAGATTATTTCGAGCTTGACCTCAAGTGAAGTTGAAGTTGCATAGGGCTGTGCATCGCAACCGGCGGGCGGCCATCCGGCCCCGCCTCACAGGAGATGCATGATGACGACAGGACGGCTCGAACACGCAAATATCTCGGTGACCGACCCCGAACGCAGCGCCGCGCTGCTCAGGGACTTGCTGGGCTGGGATGAGCGCTGGCGCGGTCCGTCGCAGAAATATGGGCGTTCGGTCCATATCGGGGGGCGGCACGATTACATCGCGCTCTACACCGGCGAACATGTGCGCGGGGGTTATGCCAAGGGCCAGCCGCTCAACCACCTGGCTTTTACCGTGGACGATCTCGATGCCGCCGAGGCCGCGGTGACTGCGCACGGCCTCGAACCTTTCGGGCATGACGATTACGAACCCGGGCGGCGGTTCTACTTCTTCGACTGGGACGGGATCGAATTCGAGGTGGTCAGCTATGAATGAGCCGATGCACCGCGCGTCGCTGTTCGCGCCATCCCCGCGCCGGCCGGTGCGCCCTGGAACCCGGCCATCGCCCCGAGGGGAACCTCCTCGAACCGGCCGAGCCAGCGGCGCGCCATTTTCGCCAGCGGCACCGGGTTGAGATAGTGCCGCTTGCAGCGCCCGTCGCGTTCGGAAGCGACCAGTTCGGCCGCTTCGAGCACGGCGAGGTGCTTGGCCACCGCCTGGCGGGTCATCGGCAGGTCTTCGCTGAGATTCGCCAGCGTCAGGCCGCCCTCCTCGCTCAACCGGTCGAGCAAGTGCCGCCGTGTCGGATCGGCCAGCGCTGCAAATGTGTCGGTCATGCGAACATGGTTACGAAGATCTTGCCGAGTCGCTCAAGCGCGCGGCGTCCGCGTGGGCCGGTTTGTCCACGGTCGGCCCTCAACCGGGCAGCGTACCCGTCTGCCGCTGCGCCTCGGCCAACGCGATCGCGGCGCTCGTCGCGACATTGAGCGAGCGGACCGCGGGACGCATCGGCAAGCGCACCTGCGCATGGCTGGCTTCCACGACGGTATCCGGAACGCCTGCGCTTTCCTTGCCGAACAGCAGCACATCGTCGGCGCGAAAGGCGAAGTCGTAGGCCGAGTGTGTCGTCTTGGTCGTGAACAGCACGAGGCGGCTGTCGCCCAAGCTGGCCCGAAACACCGCGAACCCCGCATGACGCGTGATCGCGACATGGTCGATATAGTCCATCGCCGCCCGCCGCACCCGGCGATCGTCCCACGCGAAGCCCAGGGGCTCGATCAGGTCCACCGCCGCGCCCATGCATGCGGCGAGCCGCAGCACGGCGCCGACGTTTCCGGCGATCTCGGGCTCGAACATCGCAATCCGCATCTCAGAGCAGCCTCGGCGTGTCCGAGATCAAGCGTTCGGCCCCTCGTAGGCCTCGACGATGCGCCCGACGATCGGGTGGCGGACCACGTCGGCGGCGGTGAAGCGGATGGTGCCGAAACCATCGACGCCCTCCAGCTTGCCGACCGCATCGGCCAGCCCGCTCATCCCGTCGCCGCCGGGAATGTCGACCTGCCGCGGATCGCCGCAGATCACCATCCGGCTGTTTTGCCCGAAGCGGGTGAGGAACATCTTCATCTGCTCGCGCGTGGTGTTCTGCGCTTCGTCGAGGATGACGAAGGCATCCGCCAGCGTGCGGCCGCGCATGAAGGCGATCGGCGCGATCTCGATTTCGCCCGAGGCCAGCCGCCGCTCGACCTGTTCGGGCGGCATGCAATCGTAGAGCGCGTCGTACAGCGGGCGCAGGTAGGGATCGACCTTTTCCTTCATGTCACCGGGTAGGAAGCCCAGCTTTTCGCCCGCTTCCACCGCCGGACGCGAAAGGATCAGGCGCTGCACGCTGCCGGTGATCAGCTGCGCCACCGCCTGCGCCACCGCGAGGTAGGTCTTGCCCGTTCCCGCCGGACCCAGCGCGAAGATGATGTCGTCGCGCACCAGGCTGCGCATGTAGGTTGCCTGCATCGCGCTGCGCGGAACGATGGTCTTGCGCCGCGTCCGGATCATGATCGGCGGACCGCCCTTGCCATTGTCCGCATCGGCATCGACGATCCCGTCGAGAGTGGGTTCGTCCGACATGGTGATCAGCGCTTCGATTGCCCCGGCGTCGAGATCCTGCCCCACCGCCAGCCTGTCATACATAGCGGTGAGCACATCGCGCGCGCGCGCCACGCTGTCTTCGGGTCCTTCGATATGCAGCTGGTTGCCGCGCGCCGACATGAACACGCCGAGGCGGTTCTCGACCTGTACCAGATTGGCATCGAACTGGCCGAACAGGGCGGCCAGCAAGCTCTGGTTCTCGAAGCTGATATCGATTTGCGCGCGGCGCACTTCGCGCTGCGGCGAAGGCGGCGGGGAGAAGGCCTGGGCGTCCTTCTGTATGGGTTTGCGGGCCATAGGCTCCTTTCAAATGCGAGTCGGAGTTTAGGCTTCAACGCATGACGCGCAAGCTGGTCCCCGGCGCGGGACGGTGGATAGTCATCCCGCTGTAATCAGGCGGCGACGGTTTCGCGCAGCATCCCGGCAAGCGAGTTGGGGCCCGCCTCGACCAGTTCGACCTGCACGAGGTCGCCGATCTGCACGTCGCCTTCGAACCACGCGCTCTGCAGCCACGGCGTCTTGCCGAGCCACTGGCCGGGCAGCTTGCCCTTGCGTTCGACCAGCACCTCGCAGGTGCGGCCGACGGTGTTCTGGTTGAACGCCAGCTGGTCGCGGTTGAGCGCGGCCTGGAGCCGCTGCAGACGCTCGTCCATGACCTCTTTCGCGACCTGCCCGTCCATCGTCGCGGCCGGGGTGCCGGGGCGCGGGCTATATTTGAAGCTGAAGGCCTGCGCATAGGCAACCTCGCCGACCAGCTGCAGCGTTTCCTCGAACTCGGCATCGGTCTCGCCGGGGAAGCCGACGATGAAGTCGCCCGACAGCGCGAGATCGGGTCGCGCAGCACGGAAGCGATCGAGCAGCTTGAGATAGCTCTCTACGCTGTGGCTGCGGTTCATGGCTTTCAGCACACGGTCGCTGCCCGCCTGCACCGGCAGGTGGAGGAACGGCATGAGTTTGGGCGTGTCGCCATGCGCCGCGATCAGGTCGTCGTCCATGTCGGCCGGGTGGCTGGTGGTGTAGCGGATGCGCGCGAGGCTATCGATCGCCGCGATGTCGCGGATCAGCCCCGCGAGACCGACTGCGTGGCCCCTGTCGTTCTCGCCGCTCCACGCGGACACGTTCTGGCCGAGCAGCGTGATTTCCTTCGCGCCGGCTTCGACCAGCTTGCGCGCTTCGGTCACCAGATCGCTGTAAGGACGCGAGATTTCGGCCCCGCGCGTATAGGGCACCACGCAATAGGTGCAGAACTTGTCGCAGCCTTCCTGCACGGTGAGGAAGGCGGTCGGGCCGATCCGCCGGCGCTCGGGCAGCGCGGCGAACTTGGCGATCGCGGGCATGTCGGTATCGGTCGCGCGTTCGCCTTGCACCGCGCGGTCCAGCATTTCGGGCAGGCGGTGGTAGGCCTGCGGGCCGACGACCATGCTCACCGCCGGCGAGCGTTTCATGATCTCCTCACCCTCGGCCTGCGCGACGCAGCCCGCGACCGCAATCATCGGCGGCTTGGTCTGCGTCTTGCCCTTGGTCAGGCGGCCGATGTCCGAATAGATCTTCTCCGCCGCCTTTTCGCGGATGTGGCAGGTGTTGAGCACCACCAGATCGGCATCCTCGCCCTCGGCCGCGGGCTCAATGCCCTGCGCGTCGAGCATCTCGGCCATGCGTTCGCCGTCATAGACGTTCATCTGGCAGCCGAAGCTCTTGACCCGGTAGGTCTTGGGAGGGGTGGTGGTCGGTTTCATGAGTGGCGCGCCTTTACCCGATGGGACCAGCCCTTTCAACGAAAAGGGCGGCTCGTGGCCGCCCTTCCCGTTTTCGATCCCGGCGAAGTTTACCCAACAGTCGCCTTGACGATCTTGCCCGGGTTCGCGGGCGGTTCGCCCTTGGGCAGCGCGTCGACGTGTTCCATGCCGCTCTCGACCTGGCCCCAGACGGTGTACTGGCCGTCGAGGAATTCGGCATCGTCGAAGCAGATGAAGAACTGCGAATTGGCGCTGTCGGGCACCTGCGTGCGGGCCATCGAGCAGGTGCCACGCGTGTGCGGTTCGCTGTTGAATTCGGCCTTGAGGTCGGGCTTGTCGCTGCCGCTCATGCCGGTGCCGGTCGGATCGCCGCCCTGCGCCATGAAGCCGGGGATCACGCGGTGGAAGACCACCCCGTCGTAGAAGCCTTCGCCGGCCAGCGTGGTGATGCGTTCGACATGGCCGGGCGCGAGATCGGGGCGCAGCTTGATCACTACATCCTTGTTTTCGCCGTCGCCGGTGTCGAGGGTCAAAGTCAGCTTGTCGGCCATGGATCGTGTCTCCTGTGAGTGATTGGCGGCCTACATAGGGATTGCGGGCCGAGAGTCACCAGTCGAATGGCACCGGCCGCTTGCATTCCCCCCGGGTCTGCCTAGACCGCTGCCATGAGCGAAAGCGACCGCCCCCTCGACGATGACGGTTTCCTGCTGGCGCGCGAGTCGGCCGACGAAGCGCGCCCCGACGACCGCATCGACGACGAGCGGATGGACGAGGAAAACACGCTCAAGAAGGAGTATGTCGAAGCCGTCGAGCAGGCGCTGGAGGACGGCGACACCAAGACAGTGTACGAGCTGGTCGAACCGCTCCACCCCGCCGACATCGCCGACCTGCTCGAACTGTTCGAGCGCGAACAGCGCTACCAGCTGGCCGCGGCGATCACCGACCTGATGACCTCGGAAGTGGTCGCCGAACTCAACGACTACGTCCGCGAAGACATGATGGAAGCGCTGCCGCCCGAAGCGGTGGCGCAGATCGTCGACCAGCTCGAGACCGACGATGCGGTCCAGCTGATCGAGGATCTCGACGAGGCCAACCAGCGCGCGATCCTGGCCGAAGTCGAGATGGAGGACCGGATCGCGATCCAGTCCGCGCTCTCCTATCCCGAGGAAACCGCTGGCCGCCTGATGAGCCGCGATTTCGTGGCCGTGCCCGAGCACCTGACCGTGGGCGATTTGATCGATTTCCTGCGCGACGGGCGCGACCTGCCCGACGATTTCTACGAGATCTTCGTGGTCGACGAGAAGCACCACCCGGTCGGCACCTGCGCGCTGAGCTGGGTGCTGCGCGCGCCGCGCACGATCCCGCTGGCCGACGTGATGAAGCGCGACCAGACGCTGATCCCCGTCCTGCTCGACCAGGAAGAGGTCGGGCTGATGTTCCAGAAGTACAACCTCATCAGCGCCGCGGTGATCGACGAGAACGACCGGCTGGTCGGCCAGATGACGGTGGACGACGTGGTCCACATCATCTCCGAGGAAGCGGGCGAGGACGCGCTGCTGATGAGCGGCGCGGGCGAAGGCGACATCAACGAGCCGATCCGCGAAGCCTATTCGGCGCGCGTGCGCTGGCTGGTCGCCAATCTGGGCACCGCGCTGGTCGCCTCGGTGATCATCGCGCTGTTCGGCGCGGCGATCGAAAAGCTGGTCGCGCTGGCGGTGCTGATGCCGATCGTCGCCAGCATCGGCGGCAATGCGGGCACACAGACCATGGCGGTGACCGTCCGCGCGATTGCCACCAACCAGCTGACGCGCAGCAACACGCGCCGCATCCTGCTGCGCGAGATGCGCGTGGCGGTGCTCAACGGCATGACCATCGCGGTGCTGGTGGGGCTGGCGACGGGGGTGATCTTCACCCCCACGCTGGGCGCGGTGATCGCGCTGGCGATGGTGATCAACGTCGTCACCGCGGGTTTTGCCGGGGTGATGGTGCCGGTTGCCTTCGAACGGCTCGACCAGGACCCGGCAGTGGCCAGCAGCGTGTTCGTGACGATGATCACCGATTCGATGGGCTTCTTCGCCTTCCTCGGACTGGCCGTGGCCAGCGGCGCGGTGGGCTAGCAAGCCTACACATGGACCGCCTGTTACACGGTCCAGGGCGAAAACCGCCACGGGTGGTCGCTGCGCTGCGAAACCGCGGAATTGCGGGAGCTGGAGGGTTGGAGATGCGCGCATGGCCCGATCCTGCCAGTGGCGGGTCGGTGTAGGAAAGCAGTGAGTTTGCCGTCCCCGTCACGTCACCCCGGACTTGATCCGGGGTCGGGGCTGCCTGGCCTCGCCCGTATCCGATGAAAAGAAGCACCGGCCCCGGATCAGGTCCGGGGCGACGGGGGAGTTGAGGTTTCGCTGGTATCCCCTATCTCACCCCCATGCCGCTCAACCTGACCAAGATCGCTTTCGGTGCGCAGACCTATGGCGATATCGAGAACTGGTACGCCGCGCGGCGCAGCCCCAATCTGACCACGCGCTATCGCCCGACAAAGTGGGAAGAATGCATCGGCGGGTCGCTCTACTGGATCCACCAGCACAGCATCGTGGCACGCAGCGAGATCCTCGGGTTCAGCGAGACCAGCGACGGGCGCTGGTCGATCGACCTCAAGCCCGAGCTCGTCCGCGTCCATCCGCGCCCCAAGCGTGCGCACCAGGGCTGGCGCTATCTCAAGGGCGAACCCCCGCGCGACCTCGCCCCCGGCGAGGATATCGGCGATGCGCTGCCGGGCAAGCTGGCGGGCAAGCTCGAACGGCTCGGCTTAATCTGACCGCACGCGGCGGCGCTGAATGGAACATCCGGGCGGGGCAGTCCGTTGGTAGGGCAAAGGAGAAACAACTTATGCCCGAACGCCAATCGCTTCACCCCGACAACGAACTGATCGCCGAGATGACCGAGAATGCGACCCCGTCGCAGCAGGGTTCCTCCGGCGGCGAAGTGAACCGCCAGGTCGGCAAACGCGGCGAGCTGAACAGCGCGACCGATCCCGACAATCGCGAACCTGAAACGGGTTCGGACAATCCCGCGCAGGATGCACAGAAGGGCGACAAGACGCTGGCCGCCATGCAGGACTCCCGCGGCTGATTCCTCGCCCATGATCGATAATGCAGCGCCCCGCCCTTCCCGGCGGGGCGTTTGCGTTCAGGCCGCGGTTTTCTCCGCCACGCGGCGCAGCGCGTCGGCATAGGCTTCGGCCGGCTGCGCGCCGGGGATCATGAACTTGTTCTCCACCACCATGGCGGGCACGCCGGTGATGTTGAGGTCCCACGCCGCGCGTTCTTCCGCGCGGACCTTGTGCGCCAGCTCCTCGCTGGCCAGCGCCGCGCGCGCAGCGGTGCGGTCGAAACCCTCTTCCTCGGCGATGTCGAGCAGCACTGCGTCATCGCCCAGCGCGCGGCGGTGGTTGAAGTGCGCGCGGAACAGCGCGAGCTTGAGCGCGGTCTGGCGCTGCGGGCCATGTTCCTCGCCCACCCAGGTCAGCAACTTGTGCACCGCGAAAGTGTTCCACATCATTCCCGTGGGTTCGGGCTCGCCGCCCTCGTAATCGAGCGAGACGCCGGCATTTTCCGCGGCCTCGCGCATGCGCCCCTGCACCGCTTTCGACTGTTCGGTCGTGGTGCCGTACTTGCGCGCGATATGCGCGGTGCGTTCTTCGCCCTCGGGTGCCATGTCGGGATTGAGCTCGAAGGCATGCCAGCGGATATCGGCCTCGATCTCGCCCTCGAGCTGCGCGAGGCCCTTCTGCAGGCTGCCCCAGCCGACGAGGCACCAGGGGCACATGACATCGGACCAGATATCGATCCGCAGGGTTCTTGTTTCGCTCATTGCTCGATCCACCATTGCATGAGGTGATGCGCGATCGCGTGCGGCGGCGGGGCGACGAAGGGCCCATCGCCCGCCATCGCCGCCTGCACCTGCGCGCGAGTGAAGAATTCGACTTCGGCCATCTCGGTCTCGTCGATCGTCAGTTCGTCGCTATCGGTATGGCTGTGGCAGCCGATCATCAGCTGGCTGGGGAACGGCCACGGCTGGCTGGCGACATAGGTCACGTCGCGCACCCGCACGCCGGCTTCTTCCAGCACTTCGCGCGCGACGGCTTCCTCGATGCTTTCGCCCGGTTCGACAAAGCCCGCCAGCGCGGAGAAGCGCCCTTCGGGCCAGCCGAGCCCGCGGCCCAGCATCAGCCGGCCTTCGTGTTCGACCAGCATGATCGTGACCGGGTCGGTGCGCGGGAAATGGCTCGCTTCGCAGGCGGTACAATTGCGCTGCCAGCCGCCCTTGGCAAGCTTGGTATCGCCGCCGCACTGCGCACAGAACCGGTGCCGCGCATGCCAGTCGGTCAGGCTGCGCGCACCGCCGTACAGCGCCAGGTCGTCGGGCGGCAGCGTCGCCATCAGCGACCACAGCTGCGGATTGGCCATGCGCGGGGTGGCGTCGCCGCGCGGCGGAACCGCGGCGAAGCAGGCCTTGCCCTCGTCCAGCCCGAGGAAGCACAGCTCGGCATCTTCGGGCACGTCGGCCAGCGTGCCCCAGACCAGCCGGTTGCTATCGTCGAGCGCGGGGATCAGCCCGTCGAGCGCGAGCACCCGCGCCTTCCAGTTCATGTATCCCGCCAGCCGTTCGGGGTCGGCGCGGTCGTGATCGGCGCGGTCGAGCCGCGACCCGGTAAACGACAGCACGGTTTACGCCTTCGCCCCCTGCATCGCGGCCAGATCGGCGGTCACCGCTTCGGGGAAGCCTTCGTGGATGGGGTAGCTGTCCGACGGCATGAACTGCGTCATCAAATTGGCACGCAGCCCCGCCTTGTAATTGACGAAGGCGATCGTGCCTGCCGCGCCGCCCCAGCCATAGGACCCATCGCTCACGCGGCCGCCCGCGCCGAAGCCCTGGCCTTCGACCCAGGTGCCTTCGGTGGTGGCGGTTTCGGGCAGCAGGTTGGACGTGCCCACGCGGACCGCGAGTTCGCCCATCACGCGCCTGCCCTCGATCACGCCGTAGCCGAGCAGCATCTGGAGGAAGCGGTCGTAGTCGCGCGGGCTGGAGACCAGCCCCGCCCCGCCGAAGGGGAACGGCGGCGGGTCGAGATAGATCGAGGCCTTGGCCGGGTCGACCGGCAGCGGCGTGCCGTTCATGATGCCGTAATTGGTGGTGAAGCGGCCGATCTCGCTGTCGGGCACGGTGAACCAGGTGCTGGTCATCCCCGTGGGTTCGAAGATCCGCGTGCGCAAGAATTCGTCGAAGGCCATGCCCGAGGCGACCTCGATCACGCGGCCGAGCAGGTCGAGGCTGACCGAATAGCTCCACTTGGTCCCCGGCTGCAGCACCAGCGGCAGCTCGGCCAGCCGGTCGGCGAAGACATCGAGCCCCTCGACCGCCTTGGCACGGCCAAGCCCGGGGATCGGCATGCGGCTGACCTGGCCCGGGATCAGGCCCTGCTCGGCATAGGCCTCGGTAATCGGGCCCTTCTGGACGATGCCATAGCCGAGCCCCGCAGTGTGCGTGAGCAGCTGGCGGACGGTGATCGGCCGTTCGGCGGGCACCACATCGGTGACCGAGCCGTCATAGGTCTTCTGCACCTGCATGTCGGCGTAGGCGGGCAGCAATTCGGCGATCGGCTGGTCGAGCCCGAGCCGGCCCTCGTCGATCAGCATCATCGCGGCCATGCCGGTGATCGGCTTGGTCATCGAATAGATGCGGTAGAGGCTGTCGGCATCGGCCTGCGCCGCCCCGCCCAGCGCCAGCGTGCCGCGGGCAATCGTGAGCGGGTCCTGCCGGCCCCAGCCGAGCGTGGCGACCATGTTGGCGACCTTGCGTTCGGACACGTATTTGTCCGCCAGCGCGGTGACCGCGGGCCAGCTGGCGGTACCCGCCTGCGCCTGCGCCATCGCCACCCGGCCCAGCGGCGCACCGGCGAGCGCAGCCCCCGCGCTTAGCCAGGCACCCCCGCGCAGCAGCGCGCGGCGGGACAGGTTGGGGGTGTCGAATTCGCGATAGGCCATTGACGTCTCTCCGGAAGCTCTTTGACGGGGTTCTGCGGGACCGGCGGCGGAGCGTCAATTGCGAATTGAAACGGTTGCATTCGGGCAGTGTCCTATCCATATACGACACATGCTGAACCTCCTTTCGATCCTCCTCGGACTGCTCTCGCTCGTCATCGTCATCCCCGCGACCATCCCGCTGCTCGGCTGGGCGAACTGGCTGGCGCTGCCGCTGATCGTCCTCGGCGTGGTCGTCGGCCAGCTGTCCTCGACCAATGGCGGACGCAATTTCTGCCTCGTCGTGCTGCTGATCGCCGCAATCCGGCTGAGCATCGGCGGCGGGCTGATCTAGGACGCGCGCACCAGCCGCGCGGCCTTCGCGAACAGCGTTGGCAACCCGGCCTCCTCGATCCGGTCGAGCGGCCACCATTCGCCCGGCCCCGCGGGCTGCGGCGCGTCGCGCTGCACCAGCACCGACAGTTCGAGCGCGGCATGCGTGAAGACATGCCGCACCACGCCCGCATTTTCCCATGCCCCCGCCAACGGCGGCTCGGCCGTGCCGTCGCCCTGCGCGCTCCAGCCGTCGTCGGGCAACGCGCGCATTCCGCTCAGCATCCCCGTGCCCGCGCGGCGAACCAGCCACACCGCCCCGTCGCGCTCGATCCAGAATGCGCGGCCTTGGCGCAGCGGCTTGGGCTTGCGCGGCGCCTTGACCGGAAGGCGTGCAGGATCGCCCGCTGCGCGCGCCGCGCACGCCTGCGCCAGCGGGCACAGCAGGCACCTGGGATCGCGCGCGGTGCAGACGGTCGCACCCAGATCCATCATCGCCTGCGCGAAATCGCCCGCGCGCCGATCGGGGGTGATGCTGTCCGCGGCGCTGCGGATCGCCTTGCGCGCGCCGGGCAGCGGGTCCTCGATCGCGAACAGCCGGGCGACGACCCGCTCGACATTGGCATCGACCACCACCGCGCGCCGGCCGAAGGCGATCGCCGCCACCGCCGCGGCGGTGTAGGCGCCCAGCCCCGGCAATTCGCGCAAGTCCGCCTCGGTCGCGGGAAACCCGCCGCGCTCCGCCACGGCGCGCGCGCATTTCACCAGATTGCGCGCCCGCGAGTAATAGCCCAGCCCCGCCCACGCCGCCATGACGTCATCCTCGGGCGCGGCGGCCAGCGCCTCGACATCGGGCCAGCGCGCGGTGAACGCTGCGAAATAGGGCTTCACCGCCGCCACCGTGGTCTGCTGCAGCATCACTTCGGACAGCCACACGCGATAGGGAGCGGGCGGCGCCGCGCCGGGCCGCGCGCGCCACGGCAGGTCGCGGGCATGGCGATCGTACCAGGCAAGCACAGTTTCGGAGACGGTGGCGGCCACGGCGCGCCTATGGCATGAGCATCGCCATCATGGAAAGCGACAAGACCAAGGGCGGCGCAAAGCCCCCGCGCGGCGCGAGATCGGGCGGCAAGCAGCCCGCGGCGAAGCAATACAGCCGCCCGCGCGGCGGCAGCGCCAAGCCGATCAGCGACCTGATGCCGCAGATCGGCCGCAGCGCGTTCCGCCGCTTCGGTTTCGTGCAGAGCTCGATCGTCAGCCGGTGGCCCGAAATCGTCGGCACCGTGCATGCGCGGACCTGTACCCCCGAAATGATCCGCTTTCCCCCCGGCGAGAAGTCCGAAGGGATCATGCACCTGGTGGTCAAACCCGCACATGCGCCGCTGGTGCAGCAGGTCATCCCCGAGATCATCGACCGCGTGAACCGCTTCTTCGGTTACCGCGCGGTGGCCCGCATCAAGCTGCGGCAAGGTGAGGTTAAGCCGCCGCCCGACAGGGAAAAGCCCAAGGCGCCGCCGTCGCTCAAGCCCATTCCGATGGAATTGGGCGACAGTCTGCGCGATATCGGCGATCCGGAACTGCGCACCGTGCTCGAATCGCTCGCGCGCAGCCTCGAACCGCAAGAGGATGGGAACGACAACAGGTGAAGACGAAAACCGCGATAATCGCTGCGCTGGCGCTGGCCGGCGCGGGAACGCTGGCGCTTTCCGCCAGCGCGCAGGACCGGCCGATGCTGCCCGGCGGCAACTGGGCCGGAATGCTCGACGAAACCGATGGCGGGCACCGCTTCGGCAATCCCGAAGCGAAAACCAGGCTGGTCGAATTCATGAGCTACACCTGCTCGCACTGCGCCACTTTCGCGCGCGAGGGCGATGGCGCGATCAAGCTGACGCTGGTTCCGACCGGGCGCTTCAGCTACGAAATCCGGCACCTGATCCGCGACCCGATCGACCTTACCGCAACGCTGCTGACGCATTGCGGCGATCCCAAGAAGTTCGGCGGCAATCACGAAGCGATCATGTATCGCTATGACGAATGGATCGAGAAGGCGCGCAAGACCACGCAGGCGCAGCGGTCGCGCTGGCAGTTCGGCAGCCTGTCGGCGCGCTTCCAGGCGATCGCCAGCGATCTCGATTTCTACGACATCATGGAGACGCGCGGCTACGAACGTGCCGAGATCGACCAATGCCTGACCGACGAAGCCAAGGCCAGCGCGCTGGCCGACCGCTCGGCCGCCGATGCCGAACGCTACGGCATCACCGGCACGCCCAGCTTCGTGCTCGACGGCGAACTGCTCGAGGGAACGCATGACTGGTCCGCGCTCGAACCCCAGCTCGCCGACGCGCTCTAGCGGGCGAATGATCCGCCTTTTCGGGGGAAAGCCCTGTGGATACGCCGCGCGGCGGCTTCCCCTGCCCCCGCCCTCCGGCCTAGCCTTCGCCATCCAGACACGAGGAATCCGATGACCAAGACCCTGCGCTTCGCCCTTGCCGCCCCGCTCGCCCTGGCGCTTGCCGCCTGCGGATCGGGCGCCGAGCAGAGCGGCGAAATCCAAGGCGACGCAATCGCCGCCATTCCCGCGCCCGCGGGCAGCGAATGGCGCACCACCGCGGTGATGACCGAAGAAGGCGGCACGCTGGTCGGCAATCCCGACGCCCCGCTCAAGCTGGTCGAATACGGCTCGCTTACCTGCCCCACCTGCGCGCGCTTCTCGATGGAAGGCGGCGAACCGCTGCTCGAATATGTCGATAGCGGCGTGGTCAGCTTCGAATTGCGCCAGTTCGCCGTGCACGGCCCGCT
>Ga0098069_100384_pt1 | contig 20691 bp, 21 predicted proteins | sample 27_taG_FD_92584 | JGI IMG/M metagenome (GOLD analysis project Ga0098069, IMG submission 92584) | Marine viral communities from Cariaco Basin, Caribbean Sea - 27_WHOI_OMZ | ecosystem: Environmental > Aquatic > Marine > Oceanic | place: Caribbean Sea: Cariaco Basin | collected 2014-11-09 | reverse complement strand
AATAAAAAAAGCCCATCCTGAGATGAGCTTTTGTACCTTGGGTGGGAATCGAACCCACACTTCCGAAGAAACTGGATTTTGAATCCAGCGCGTCTACCAATTCCGCCACCAAGGCAAACGGGAGGCAAAAGTAATAATTTTTGTGTTAAGCAAATAGATTTCTGGTAAAAAAGTTGCAGGCAAAAAACTGCATCGGTCAAAACTGAACAGCCAGCTACTTTAAAATGCCGTTTTGGGAGCAGGTTTTTTCTTTTTTCAGAAAGAACGCACAGAAACAACATCGAAAATATGCTCTTAAAATTGTGATCGGGAATATTTTTTGAAAATAATACGCAACCTTTTAGAAAATGAAGGTCATAAGGGTAAATAACAATTTAAAACAAAAAACATGAAAAAATTTCTTTTCTTATTCATTGCAGCTTTATCGTTAACCGCTTGTGACGTTGATGACGACGGCCCTGGAACTGTACAGGTTTTGGCTGAGGTGACTGATGCCGATCTTCCCGAGTTTTTTGAAAAAGACAAACTCTACGATATCAAGATCACCTACCTGCTTCCAGATGCCTGCCATACAGGAATTGGTGTACAGGCAATGAGAGAAGGGAGTGGAGAAGCGGAAAGAAGGAAAATTTATGTAGGAGGAGTGGCTTCGCGCCCTGCAAATCAAACTACCTGTAACCTAGAAGAAGATGATCTTGAGGTTGAAGGTTCTTTTTCCATGAGAGTTGACAGTGATCAACCTTACACTTTTTATCTTTGGACAGGGGTTGATGTAGATGGCGAAAGCGTCTATGATGAGGTAGTTGTGCCGGTTGGCGAAGAAGAGCCTGCAACTCCCCAGGAATAAATTTGAACATTAAAGAACCAACATAAATTTCCTGTGGGTCTAAAGGAACTAGTTCGGCTTTGTAAACAACAGGATAGAAAGGCGCAGGAGGAGCTTTACCGAAAATATTCGGAACAGCTCTTCGTGCTCTGCCTTAAATATTCGGGGAATTACGAGCAGGCAAAAGACCTGTTGCAGGATAGCTTTGTGAAAATTTTTCAGAAAATTGACCAGTTTAGCGGAAGAGGCAGTTTTGAAGGCTGGATGACGCGACTGGTCATTAACACCGCCATCAAAAAGAGCAAAAAGAACGGGCTCCACCTTAGCATTACCGGCGAAATTTCTGAAGAAGCTGAAGAGGAGCTTGATGACCAGAACCTGTCACTGGATTTCCTGATCAAAATAATCCAGGAACTGCCCGAAGCATACCGGCTCGTCTTTAACCTTTACGTAATGGAAGAACATTCTCACAAAGAGATCGCAAAAATGTTGGGGATTTCTGAAGGGACTTCAAAATCAAACCTCGCGCGTGCCCGCTATAAGTTACGAGAGAGCATAAAGCGTCACAACCGGGGGAATTTCCTTAAATCTATATGAAAATGGAGAAGGACATAGACAAAATTTACCGGCGTCGCTTTGAGGGGGCAAAAATGCCTCCGCCCGAAGGTTCCTGGGAAAATATCCTGTCTCAGCTCCCGCCAAAAAAGGCAAAAAGAAGGCTGGTCCCGCTTTGGGTGCCGCTGGCCGGGGTGGCCGCACTGGTCGCTCTCATTTTGATGCTCTACCCGCCAACTTCAAATTTTGCTGAAAATGAAAATGACGTGCAGGTTGTTTTTGAGCCGGGGCAATTCAATTTTGAGCCCGAAACTGCTTCCGAAAATTTCCGGGAAGTGATGCAGCAATCCCAAATCCTTTTGCAGGCCTTGATCTTACAGCATGAGCTTATGGGCAGGCAGAAAATTATTGCTGAAGTAAAACCTGAAGTTAAAGCTGAAGCCGGCAAAAATACTTCAGGAAATCACCCAATTGCCAATAGGCAGTTGCAGCTCACGGAAGAGGCCGAAGTAGCTGAAGTTTTTGAAAATAAAGAAGTTCCTGAGGAGATAACTTCCGAAGAAATTCAGGGGCCGGGTGCTTCAGCAGATCTTGCTGCGGCTTTGAACCTGTCTAAAGAGGAAGAGCCTGAAATAGCTTCCAAAAATGGCAATTTTCAGCAGAAATTTAAACTGAGTACAAGGGTGGCCCCCGTGTATTTTAATAACTTCGGAAACGGGAACGTGGTGAACAGAGGCTTTTCAGAAAAAGAAGCTTCGGGGGAGGTGACCTTCTCTTACGGGCTGAGCGTGGCTTACGCGGTTTCTGAAAATATCAACATTAGGGGCGGCATTAACAAGCTGAGCCTTGAGTACAATACCCGGGAGGTTTCGTTCAACGAGGTGGCCAAAATTTCATCTTATGGCATGAAAATGATGAATGCCACAACGCTTGCTTCCCCTTCTAACGGTACGCTGCATCAAAAAATGGGATTTTTGGAGGTTCCTCTTGAACTTGAATATTTGGTGGTAGACGACCAGTTTTCACTGGGGATTATAGGCGGCGGAAGTGTGCTTTTTCTCGAAGAAAACAGCCTTTTACTGGCCCTTCCCGGCGAAGAGGCCGATCTTGGAGGGGCAAACCGGATGAATAAACTCAGTTATACCACGAATATTGGCCTTGGCCTTGGCTATAACCTGTCCAAACAGCTGCAATTAAGCCTGGAACCTGTGCTCAAGTTTCAAATGAACACTTTTAAGGACAGTAACGGGCAAAAACCTCACTTTTTTGGGTTGTATTCGGGCTTCAGTTACAGGTTTTGACAGGGGCTTAGCTAAATCTATTCCAAAACTTCCTCTCAAAAATGCCATTTTTGAGAGGAAGTTTTTTTTCAGGCTATGCCTTTTTTACTTTTTCATTATTTCTCAAAAAGTAATTTTGCCGGTTCCCACCCACAAATTTAATTTCTAAATTTGCAGGGCAACAACAAACAACACAACATGCCTGAAGTTACTACCGCAGTAAAAATCTTTTCCTGTAATCAAAGCCGTGATCTGGCCGAAAAAATAGCCGAATCTTATGGCTCTAAATTGGGGAATGTTATCACTTCTACTTATAGTGATGGCGAATTTCAACCTTCTTTTGAAGAATCTGTAAGAGGATCAAGAGTTTTTATTATAGGATCTACCCACCCGGGTTCTGACCACCTTATGGAATTGTTACTGATGCTCGATGCTGCAAAAAGGGCATCGGCAAGGCATATTACAGCGGTAATTCCTTACTACGGTTGGGCCAGGCAGGACAGAAAAGACAAGCCACGCGTGCCTATTGCCGCCAAACTTATCGCAAAGATGCTCGAAACTGCCGGGGCTACCCGAATCATTACCATGGACCTGCATGCAGACCAGATTCAGGGCTTCTTTGAGAAACCCGTAGATCATCTGTTTGCGTCTACCGTATTTTTGCCCTACCTGCGAAGCCTCAACCTCGAAAACCTCACTATTGCATCACCCGATATGGGTGGCTCCAAAAGAGCTTACGCCTATTCAAAAGCTATGGAAAGCGATGTGGTAATTTGTTACAAACAAAGGATCAAGGCCAACGTGATCTCCCACATGGAATTGATTGGAAATGTTGAAGGTCGCAACGTAGTGCTTGTAGATGACATGGTAGATACCGCCGGAACTCTAAGCAAAGCTGCCGATTTGATGATGGAAAGGGGTGCCCTTAGCGTGCGGGCCATTTGTACGCACCCTGTACTTTCGGGGGAAGCTTATGAGCGCATTGAGAACTCAAAACTGATGGAGCTTATCGTTACCGATTCAATCCCGTTAAAGAGAAAAAGCGACAAGATACGCGTGGTTACCTGCGCCAATTTGTTTGCAGATGTGATGAGCCGGGTCCACAACAACAGGTCGATAAGTTCAAAATTCATCATGTAAGCAGGAGGTAGATTTTAGAAGGTAGAAGTACGGGCAGCCTTTCTAAGATTTTAAATTCCCGCCTTTTAATATTCAGCTATTGCTGCCAGGAATCTTTCGCTATAAATAATTAGGCGCGAAGCTTTTATTAGCTCAAAAAAAGATTTACTTTTGCAGCCTAAAATTTTTAACAATGAAATCAATTACGATCAACGGATCTAAAAGAGAAAGCGTGGGCAAGAAAGCTACAAAAGCCCTACGTAATGCTGGACAGGTTCCTTGCGTATTATACGGGGGAGACGCGCCATTGCATTTTGCAGCTGAAGAAATTGCTTTTAAAAGCCTGGTATACACGCCAGATGTTCACACTGTAGAGATTAAGCTTGAAGGAGGCGAGGTATTCAATGCTGTACTGCAGGATATCCAGTTTCACCCGGTAACCGATGCAATTTTGCATATCGATTTCTACCAGATCTTTGAAGACAAAGAAATCACTATGGAAATCCCTGTACATACTACAGGTGTTGCACGTGGTGTGAAGAATGGTGGGGTATTGAGATTTAACCTTCGCCGCATGAGGGTAAAAGGTCTTCCGGGAAATCTTCCAGATTTTATCGAAGCCGATATTACTCCTTTAAGAATTGGTAACAAACTTTACGTTACTGCATTGAAAAGTGATAACTTCAAGATCATGCACCCAGATAACACTGTGGTTTGCCAGGTTAGAACTTCTCGTAACGTTATCGCCGATACCGATGATGAAGAAGAAACTGCAGAAGACGAAGTACCTGCAACAGAAGTTAACGAAACTGAATAAGCTTCCAGACTTCTTATCAGAATATAAAGCATCCCAAATTGGGATGCTTTTTTTATTTTTACCAAAAAGTCGCACATGCTATCCTTTTTTGGAAGATTGTTAGCAAAAACACCTAAAGAAGAAATTCCTCCTATGAAAAAATTTCTCATTGTGGGTTTGGGAAATATTGGCCCCAAGTACCACAATACGCGCCACAACATCGGGTTTAAGATCCTGGATTTTCTGGCGGAAAAAGAAGGACTTACTTTTGAATCCCAAAAGCTGGGAGATATAGCTACCTATAAATTTAAAGGCCGCACATTTATTCTGCTAAAGCCTTCAACTTATATGAACCTAAGCGGGAAAGCAGTAAATTACTGGCTGCAGAAGGAGAAAGTCCCTCTGGAGCACCTGCTGGTCATTACCGATGATCTCAACCTCGCTTTTGGCACCATTAGGGTAAAAACCAAAGGCAGCGATGGCGGGCACAACGGTCTAAAGGATATTCAGGCGCAGCTGGGAACCACGGCCTATAACCGATTTCGTTTTGGCATTAGTGACGCCTTCTCTAAAGGCAGGCAGGTAGATTATGTGCTGGGAGAATGGGAGGAAGAGGAAAATAAAATGCTGCCCGAACGCCTGGAGAAATCGGCTGAAGTGATAAGATCTTTTGGCACGGCGGGCATTAATAACACAATGAATACCTTTAACGGGAAATAGCAGTAAGTCTTGGAAGAACACAAAGGAGCACACGCTTTTCACAGCAAGCATCATACAGTAGTCACTATAGGTACTTTTGACGGGGTACACATAGGGCATCAAAAAATAATTCAAAGGCTGGTAAATACAGCAAAAGCCGGGAATCTGGAGTCGGCTATACTTACCTTTTTCCCTCACCCGAGGATGGTACTTCAAAAGGATGCCGATATTAAACTTATCAATACCATAGAAGAACGAAAGGATATCCTGGAACAAAGCGGGATAGACCACCTAATTGTTCATCCTTTCACTCAGCAGTTTTCAAGGCTTTCGGCACGCGAATTTGTGAGGGACATCCTGGTGCATAAGCTCAAAGCCAAAAAAGTGATCATTGGTTATGACCATCGTTTTGGGCGAAACCGCACTGCCGATATTAACGACCTGAGGGCTTTTGGGGAAGAATACAATTTTGAGGTAGAGGAGATCTCCAAGCAGGACGTTGAAGACGTGGCGGTGAGTTCTACAAAGATCAGGAATGCCCTTTTGGAAGGAAGGGTTGAGAAGGCCAACCGTTACCTTAGTTACCCCTTTTCCCTGGCAGGAACTGTGGTGAGGGGTAAGGGTTTGGGAACCGAGTTCTCATTTCCCACTGCCAACCTTGAAGTGAAGGAAAACTACAAACTTATTCCCAAAAATGGCGTTTATGTGGTGAGATCAAAAATTGATGGCGAGATGGTGTTTGGGATGATGAGCATTGGAACAAACCCCACTGTGGGCGGTACCGAAAAGACCATTGAAACCAACTTTTTTGACTTCAGTAAAGACCTTTACGGAAAACAGCTTTCTATTGAACTTCTCACCAGGATAAGGGACGAGAAAAAGTTTGATTCGGTAGAGGCATTAAAAATTGCCATGAAGCAGGACGAGGCTTTTAGTCACCAGTATATTCGCGACAATTATGCTCAATAAATGGCTTTTTACCCGCATTGATAATTCGGCACTTATCGTGTTCAGGATATTATTTGGGGCATTGTTGGCCATTGAAGCTTTTGGTGCAATCTTTACTGGTTGGGTAAGAAGAGTGTTTATTGAACCCGAATTCACTTTTAATTTTATCGGCTTTGAATTTCTGCAGCCTTTGCCGGGCAACGGCATGCTCTGGTACTATGCGGTAATGGGGCTTTTTGGCATCTTTGTAATGCTCGGGTTCAAATACAGGTTCAGTATCCTGGTGTATACAGTAATGTGGGCCGCTGTTTACCTGATGCAGAAATCATCTTACAACAACCACTATTACCTCTTAATGCTGCTGTGCTTTTTGATGAGCCTCTTCCCTGCACACAGGTATGCTTCGGTTGATGTGCGTATTAACCCGGCCTTGAAAAAACTGAGTATGCCACGCTGGGTTTGGGTCCTGCTGGTGGTTCAAATGGCGATTGTCTATACCTACGCGGCGGTGGCCAAGATCTACCCCGACTGGTTTGACGCAACCCTTCCGGGAATATTAATGGCCGCAAGAAAACACTACTGGCTGGTAGGAGATTTCCTTCAGCAGCCCTGGGTACACCATACCATTGCCTGGTTCGGGTTCTTTTTTGACCTGCTCATCATCCCGCTACTGCTGTGGAAACGCACCCGAATTTTGGCATTTTTGGCAGCTGTGTTCTTTCACCTCTTCAACAGCTTCATTTTTCACATTGGGATTTTTCCTTACCTCGCACTGGCTTTTACCATTTTCTTTTTTTCTACGGAAAACATCAACAGGTATTTTCTATGGAAAAAGCCACATTATTCCGCAGCTGAAGTAGAAGTCCCCAAAAACCGGAATTTGATCGTTGGTTTTATGGCAATTTGGCTGCTGGTGCAGGCGGCCTTGCCTGTAAGGCACTGGTTCTTCAAAGATGATGTGCTGTGGACCGAAGAAGGCCATCGTCTTAGCTGGCGTATGATGCTGAGGTCAAAATCTGGCCAGATCAGGTTTAAGGTGGTAGATAAGGCAAAGCCTAAAGACACGATCTATATTCAAAATGAAGATTACCTTTCAGCAAAACAACAGCGGGCTTTGGGCTCAAAACCCGATATGATCTGGCAATTTGCCCAACGCCTCGAAAAAGAATATGAACTGGAAGGAAAAGAGGTGGAGGTGTATGTAGACAGCAGGGTAAGCGTGAACAGGAGGCGATACAAGCCATTTATAGACCCTAAAGTTGATCTCGCAGCCGAAGAATGGAAGCATTTTGAACATCACGACTGGATCCTGCCTTATAATGAGGAAAAAGATTAAGAATTCCCTGGCAGCAGTAAGTAGAATTCAGGAAAAAGAAAAGACCGGAGAGGGAAGAAAATCACCCTGCCCCGGTCTTTAATTTAACCTGAAGTTTTTCCTTTTTCACACAATTTCCTTGACCAGGAGAGCTAATTCCTTCTGAATTTCCAGCCCTTTGTTAGAATTGTACCATTGCTGGATTTCTTCCTTGATCTTTTCAAAAGTGGCTTTTTCAGCCTTTAATTTTTCAAACATTTTCTGGCATTCGGCCGGGCGTGGCCCCCAGGTGGCGAGGTCATTTCCATTTTCATCGAGTATGATAAGCTTAGGGATAGAGAGCGTGCCGTTGGTGCGGTAATTTTCTATCCTGAACGGTTCACTGTCCCTAAGCTCATACGAAACACTAATCATGGGGTTCTCACGGCCTGCAAGTTCCAGAAAGGGCGTAATATGCGCTGCATCCCCGCACCAGGGTTCTGTTATAACAATCCACTGCTGGGGTTGGTGTATCTGCTGAAGGGCATTTTGAAAGTCAGCCGTGATCTTCCCGGTCTTCAGCCAGCGGTTCATGCGAGACCAGTTCAGTTTTGTATAGTTGAGGTAATCTTCCTTATCATAGGGAGCTTTCTGCTGCTCTAAAGGCGTGTCTTTTATAGTTTCAAAGTGCCTGCGGTATTGTTCAAAAGTCATATGTTGTGGCTTGAAGTGAAATAAAATTGGTTACAAACATCCTTCAGCATTTTTATCACTAAAAGATGCCCGAAAAGTTGTTTTAACAAAGGTAAGCATGAAGTTGTGCCAGCACAAAAGTTTAAGGCGACAAAATTCTCACCGGGATGAAAGCTGGGAGAACATTTTTATTATCTCTTGGTTGGGAAGATCAAATGTTTACGGGGCTTTTGTTACTTTTGCTTTTCTGGCGGAAGAAATACGCTTGCGCAAATCCAAATATTAGATCTATGTTACAGGTAGCCAATATCAGGGCCAACAAGGAGGCATATATTAAAGCCTTGAAAAAGAGAAATTTTGATGCTGAAGAAGTTTTTTCTGAAGTGCTTGAGCTTGATGAAACCCGTCGTTCCACACAAGCCACGCTCGACGAGAAATTAGCCGAATCAAACCGTCTCTCCAAGGAGATAGGTATGCTTTTTAAAACAGGAGAGCACCTGAAGGCGAATCAGCTGAAGCAGCAAACTTTAGAATTGAAGGAGACTGCCAAAGAACTTTCAGAAAAGCTTGCCGAAACCACCCTGGCTCTTAACAGGCACCTTTACAACATTCCAAATATTCCGAATGAGCTTGTTCCTGCAGGGGCTTCCGAAGAAGACAATGAAGAAGTTTTTCGCGAGGGCGAAGTGCCGCAGCTGGCCAGCGATGCCCTGCCGCACTGGGAGCTGGCAAAGAAGTACGACATCATAGATTTTGAGCTCGGAAATAAGATCACCGGCGCCGGGTTCCCTGTGTACAAGGGAAAAGGTGCACGCCTGCAACGAGCCCTTATTTCTTACTTTTTAGATAAGAACGTGGCGGCTGGTTATACAGAGTTCCAGATGCCGCTTATGGTGAATGAGGCTTCTGGTTACGGAACCGGGCAGTTGCCCGACAAAGAAGGGCAAATGTACCATGTCACCGAAGATAACCTCTATCTTATTCCTACGGCAGAAGTTCCTATTACCAACATGTTCCGCGATGATATGCTCAATGAGAACGACCTTCCTATTGCCTGTACCGGGTATACGCCCTGTTTTAGAAGGGAGGCAGGGTCTTACGGCGCGCATGTTAGAGGGCTAAACCGTCTTCACCAGTTCGATAAGGTGGAGATAGTGAGAATAGAGAAACCCGAAAATTCTTATGCCGCTCTTGACCAGATGGTAGAGCAGGTAAAGAATATACTCAGGGATTTAAAGCTGCCCTATCGCATTTTGAGGTTATGCGGAGGTGATATTGGCTTTACCTCGGCTCTTACCTATGATTTTGAAGTCTTCTCTACGGCGCAGGATCGCTGGCTGGAGATAAGTTCATGTTCAAATTTCGAAACTTTCCAGGCCAACAGGTTAAAACTGAGGTACAAATCGGCCGATGGTTCCAAGCAGCTGGCACATACCCTTAACGGAAGTGCCCTTGCCCTGCCACGTGTACTGGCAGGAATCCTTGAGAACTACCAGACCCCGGCGGGAATTAAGGTGCCCGATGTGCTGGTGCCTTATACCGGTTTTGATATGATTGATTAAAAAAAGTGGCATGATATTTTGAGACCTCACAGATTTTTCAAACCTGTGAGGTCTTTGCTTTTAATAGAATAAATCCCTCTCTTTCAGGTGCTAAAAAGGGCATTTTCTTATTTTTACTCAAAACACTTGCAGATGCGTTCCCTCTACTTCTTTCTCATTCTTCTTTGCGCGCATGTTTCCGGTTTTGCTCAGTCTGAGCAGCTGGCCCGCAATTACTTTGACCGGGGGGAATTTGAAAAAGCCGAAAACATCTACGAGAAGCTTCTAGACCAGGAGCCAGATAATTCCTCATTTTTCTACGGGCTCATTGCCACATATCAGCAACTTGAAAAATACTCTGAGGCAGAAAGGCTGCTCAAGGAAAGGGTGAACAATACTGCCAATGCGCCACATTACCTCGTGGAGCTGGGCCATAACTTTGAATTGCAGGGGAAATCTGAGCAGGCTCTCAAATTTTACGATGAAGCTTTAAAGGCAATAGAATCAAGGCCCAATTACGCATTTCCCATAGCCAGGGCTTTTGAGAAATACAGCAAACTCGACAAGGCCGTAACGGCTTATGAGCTGGGGATGAAAATGAACCCCGATGCCGAATACAACATCCAGCTCGCCAGGCTTTACGGCGAACAGGGGGAGATAGAGAAGATGTTTAGTAACTATATAGACGTGCTGGGAAACAACCCCGATCTTTTGCCAGGCGTAAGCCGCATTTACGGGCAGTTCATTACCGATGATCCCGCTAATGAGGCCAACATCACTTTCAGGAAATTATTGCTGAAAAGGCTTCAGGAAGACCAGAATATTCTTTATAACAATATGTTGAGCTGGTTGTTCATTCAACAAAAAGAATATCAGAAGGCTTTTCAGCAGGAAAAAGCCATTTACCGCAGGTCTAATGAAGGTTTGGGAGCTATTTTAAGGCTTACGGTAATGGCCCGGGAAGAAGGGCAGCTGCAAACCGCACTTGATGTGCTCGATTTTATTATTGCTGAAGCTCCAAACCAGGACCTGAAACTTCAGGCACACCAGCTGCGCCTGAACATTCTTCAGCAAACACTTCCGAAGGAACAATTTTCAGAAATAAAGCAGGGCTATAATGCCCTTTTTGACACCTATGGGAATGGTCCGGCTATGCTGTCCCTGTACATAGATTATGCGAATTTTCTCGCCTTTAAGCAGGCAGAGATCCCAACAGCAGAAAAAGTGCTGCGGAATTTTCTTGACCGCGACCTGAAAGAATTCGAGGAAGCCGCCTTAAAGATGGCACTGGCCGATATACTTGTGCTCGATGAGAAGTTCAACCAGGCCCTGATCTACTATTCGCAGGTACAAAATCTCATAGAAAATGATGTTGTTGCACAAATGGCCAGGTTCAAGGTGGCAAAAACCAGCTATTACAAAGGAGATTTTGAGTGGGCGAACATTCAGCTGGATGTTTTAAAATCGGCTACCTCGCAATTGATCGCAAATGATGCTATGGAACTCAGTTTGTTGATTAACGAGAATTCACGGGGAGACACTACCCGGGCGGCGCTTAAAAAATATGCCCGTGCCGATTTACTGGCTTTTCAGGAGCGGGAAAGAGAAGCCATTAAGTTGTTAGATAGTGTGCTGGCCGCCCATAGAGGTGAAAGTATAGAAGACGATGCCCTTTTAAAGCAGGCAAAACTCTTTGAACAAACCGGGCAGTATAAGAAAGCCGAAGAGAATTACCTCAGGCTTATAACGCATTACCAGAATGACATTTTGGGAGACAACGCCCACTACTACCTGGCCGAACTTTATGTCCAAAAACTGGAACAACCGCAGAAAGCCCGGGAGTTTTATGAAAAAATTATCTTTAATTACGCCGATAGTATTTACTTTGTCGATGCCCGGAAAAAATTCAGGCAACTTCGGGGAGACGAGATTGAATAAGGTTTTATTCAGTTAAAACTCCCTTATTTTTCTAAAGAAGCTACAGTCTATGTATATCTATAATGTTACCGTCAACATCCAGGAAGACGTTCACGAAAAGTGGGTGGAGTGGATGAAAAATGAACACATTCCCGAAATGCTCAACACCAAAAAATTCATTAAAGCCCTTATGACCAGGGTACTGGTGAACGAGGAAATGGGCGGGATAACCTATTCTGTTCAGTTTACTGCCAAAAACAGGCAAATGCTGCAGCGTTATTACGAAGAAGACGCCGAAAGATTAAGAAGAAAATCTGTCATTTTTGAAGGGAAATTCGTCGCTTTCAGAACAGAGCTTGAAGTTGTGAGCGAGCAGTAGAAATTACGTTACCCATGAAAAAGAATTACCATAAAAAAGGTGGGAACCGCCACAACAATACTGCGCCCGGCCATCAGGAAGGGGATGTGAAGGCTAAGAAACACCTTGGCCAGCATTTTTTGACCGATGAATCTGTAGCCGAAAGGATTGCCGGCACGCTGGGTTATTCGGGATATCCTCATGTGCTCGAAATTGGCCCGGGAATGGGGGTGCTCACCAAATATCTGCTGAAAAAGGATACCGATCTTCACGTAATAGAAATAGACACCGAAAGTGTGTCTTATTTAAATGAACATTACCCCGCCCTTGAGGGAAAGATACATGAAAAGGACTTTTTGAAGTACGATCTCAGCGAGATCTTTAAGCAGGATCAGTTCGCCATAATTGGCAATTTCCCGTACAACATTTCCAGCCAGATTGTTTTTAAGATGCTGGAGCTTCGGGAGTATATCCCGGAATTTTCGGGTATGTTCCAGAAAGAAGTGGCGCAGCGTATTTGTGAAAAGGAAGGCAGCAGGATCTACGGGATACTTTCAGTTTTGGTACAGGCATTCTACGAGGCCGAGTACCTGTTTACCGTGCCTCCTTCAGTGTTTAATCCGCCTCCAAAAGTAGACAGCGGCGTGCTGCGGTTTAGACGGAAAGAAGATTTTTCCCTGCCCGTAAATGAAAAGTTGTTCTTCAGGGTGGTAAAAACCGCTTTTCAGCAGCGAAGAAAAACCCTTCGCAACAGTCTTAAGGTCTTTGACCTGCCCGATAATATTAAAGAAGATGCTATCTTTGACCTGCGGCCGGAGCAGCTGAGCACCGCCCGTTTCATTGAACTCACACAAAAGATCCAGCCTTATGCAATTTGAGGTAAGCGAAGAATATATTGAGCATATTCAGCTTCTTATTGAAGAGAAGCGCGATGACGAGCTCCTGAAGCTGCTGGATGAGGTACACCACGCCGATATTGCCGAGATCATCCACGAGCTGGAGCTTGACCAAGCCACCTATATCATAAAGCTGCTAGACAGCACCAAGACTTCCGAAGCCCTTATGGAGCTTGAGGAAGACATGAGAGAGCGCATTCTCGACAACCTGTCGGCCAAAGAGATTGCCGAGGAGCTCGAAAATATGGATACCGATGATGCAGCCGATATCATCGCCGAACTTTCCGAAGAAAGAAAACAGGAAGTTATCCAGGAAATCTCAGATGAAGAACACGCCGAGCATATTGTAGAGCTGCTGCGCTACGATGAGAATTCGGCCGGGGGGCTCATGGCCAAAGAGCTGGTGAAGGTAAATGAGAACTGGAGCGTAACCGGCTCTCTCGCCGAAATGAAGGCCCAGGGCGAAAACGTCACCCGGGTACATTCCATTTATGTAGTAGATGACAGGGGGAAGCTGAAGGGGAGGCTGTCTCTTAAAGACCTGCTTACGGCCTCCAGCAAGGCAAATATCAGCGACGTTTATATAGATAAGGTAGATTATGTGACGGTGCATACCAAAGGCGAGGAGGTTGCCCGCATCATGCAGAAGTACGACCTGGAAGCTATTCCCGTGGTAGATGAGATGGGCCGGCTGGTAGGCCGGGTGACCATTGATGATATCGTGGATTTTATTCGGGATGAAGCCGAAAGGGATTACCAGCTCGCAGCCGGTATTTCTGAAGATGTAGAGGCCGATGATTCCATCCTGCGGCTCACCCGGGCGAGATTGCCCTGGCTCATTCTGGCCCTTTTTGGAGGGTTTGTGTCTGTGACGGTGCTGGGCACTTTTGATGCCGCCATGCAGGAGCATGCCGCCCTTTTCTTTTTTGTGCCGCTTATTGCGGCAATGGCGGGAAATGTGGGGGTGCAGTCTTCGGCCATTGTGCTGCAGGGTCTGGCAAATCAAAGCCTTAGCGGTTCGCTGCTAAACCGGCTTATCAAAGAAATTTTATTAAGCCTTTTAAACGGCTCGGCGCTGGCATTACTGCTTATTATTGGCGGTATTTTCCTGCTGGGTTTTGATTTCTGGTTTGGGCTTACGGTAGGAATTTCGCTTATCTCGGTGATCGTAATTGCTTCGCTCATAGGTACCTTTGTGCCCATTATTTTAGACAGGTTCGGGATAGATCCTGCCATGGCCACCGGGCCTTTTATTACCACCAGCAACGACATTTTCGGGATCCTTATTTATTTCACGATAGCCAAGTTAATCTTAGGATTTTAAGCTAGAAAAGAACTTTCTGAATTTTTGTAGTGTATTGTGAGGTAGTTATTGAAGTAAGTATGCCTGTAAATTAATCTGAAGTTATTTCTTTTAGAAAATCCTGAAAAGTGATTATTTGAATTCCTGATATTTTTCCAACTACTAATAGATCCTTATCACCGGTAATTAGAAAATCAGCTTTTCCATCAATGGCTAAATCGAGGAGGAAGTTATCTTTTGGATCTCGGCAAATATGCGTATTAGATTGAATTACTATTAACTCCGCATATTGATCAAATAAACTTAAAAGCTTTTCAACATCTCTTTTAGAAAAGAACTTTTTGAATTTTGGCCGGTTCACTACCTCAATAAATTCTTCTAAAGATTCATTGGAGAATAATAAAGTAAACCCGCTTGTTAAGATTAGGTTATCTATTTCAGTATAATTTTTAGAAATTAAAAAGCTAATCCAGATGTTGGTGTCCAGAATTATTCTCTTATTCTTCATATCGTGAATTTCTCACGCTTTCAACTTCTTTGGTTATCTCTTCAAGATTGATATTCTCAACGGGCTTAGATCTTAATTTTTTTACAAGTTTGGAAAAATCTGATTTTTTTTCTTCTTTAATTTTAATTAGATTGAGATCAGCTAACTCTTTTAGAATTTTCTTAGCTTTTGGATTGATAATGTCGACTCTTAAAGTTTCCATTGCTCTTTTTTTATAAATCTACAATTTATTTTCCTTCCTTAAGCCATTTAATTGCAGCTTATAATTTATGTTCTGCGAATATAATCTGCGGAAGTTTTTTCTCATTTTACTTTTATCTTTGGAAGATGAAAACAATAAATCCAAAGGAAAAACTAAAGAGCTTCAGCAGTCACTGGCATCCGCGGCAAATTGGAGTGGTGAACGATATGCAGGTGCTCGTGGCAAAGGTAAAAGGTGAATTTGTGTGGCATAAGCACGACGACGAAGACGAGCTCTTTCAGGTAATAAAAGGTACTTTATATCTTCAGTTTGAAGATCGCACCGAGACTGTACGGGAAGGGGAGATCATCATTGTTCCGAAAGGATTAAAACACTGCCCCATGACCAAAAATGGAGAAGAAGTACATATTATGCTCTTCGAAAAACTCAGCACTAAACACACCGGGGATGTACAAGACAGCCTTACCCAATCTGACTATCCAAAAATCTGATTTTCATGACCATTCTTCACGCCGATTCTAATCACCCTATTTTACTACAACAACTCGAAGCAGCAGGGCACCAGAATATAGAAGCCTATACCCAAAGTGAACAGGAGATCCTGGAAAACCAGCATCTCTATGACGGTATTGTGATTAGAAGCCGGTTTCACATTGGCAGGGAATTTCTCGATGCGGCTCCCAACCTCAGGTTCATTGCCCGGGTTGGCGCAGGCCTGGAAAGTATAGATGTAGATTATGCTGAACAAAAAGGAGTGAAGCTTTTTTCGGCGCCCGAAGGTAACCGCAATGCCGTTGGTGAACACGCCCTGGGAATGCTGCTTTCCCTTTTCAATAAACTAAATCAGGCCGACAGGCAGGTGCGGGAAGGATTGTGGTACCGGGAAGCCAACCGCGGATTGGAACTGGAAGGTAAAACAGTGGGTATCATTGGCTACGGAAATATGGGGAAATCCTTTGCCAAAAAGCTTCAGGGCTTTGATGTAAAAGTGCTTTGTTATGACATTTTGGAAGGGGTAGGAGATGAGTTTGCAGAACAGGTTTCCTTAGAGAAGTTTCAAAAGGAATGCGATGTGGTGAGCCTGCACACACCCTGGACTCCCCAGACCAATAAGATGCTGAACAAAGATTTTATCACAGCTTTTGAAAAACCTTTCTGGCTGCTCAATACCGCCCGCGGAAAAAGCGTGGTGACCGAAGACCTCGTTGCAGCTCTTCATTCTAAAAAGATCCTGGGTGCAGGTCTCGATGTACTGGAGTACGAAAAAAGCTCTTTTGAAAGCCTTTTTTCTGAAGGTGCAGAAATGCCGGAAGCCCTGCAGCAGTTATTGGTGATGCCAAATGTGCTGCTTAGTCCGCATGTTGCCGGCTGGACAGTAGAATCTCACAAAAAGCTGGCAGATACTATAGCTCAAAAGATCATAGATCATTTCAAGGACCTATGATCTGTACAGACAACCCTGGGTTGTCTCCCCCAATTTAATTCTATAGTACGGTCAGCTCGTGAGCTTATCCTGGCAAAAACCTTTTTCCTGCGAAAATAAGGCTATACCTTTGCAGGCTCAAAAAAGGCATTTTGAAGGATTATTTTTACTTTCTGAAAGGGAATTTCAGGACGGTAAGCTTTGGCTGGCTGCTCACGCTGTTGTCGGGCTTTGGGCAAACCTTCCTTATTTCGCTCTACGTGCCCGAGATCATCAGGTCTTTCCAGATATCTGAAGGTGCTTTTGGAGCCATTTACGCTGGCTGTACCGTTGCTGCCTCTTTTATCATGCTTTCGGTAGGCCATACGGTAGACCACAAGCCGGTAAAAAAGGTTACTGCCTGCACTGTGGCCGCCCTGGCACTCTCCAGTATTTTATTGGGGGTTTCAGAAAATATTCTGCTGCTCATCCTTGCCATTACCGGCCTGCGATTGTCGGGGCAGGGCCTGCTCACGCATATTAGCATGACCATCATGTCTAAACAATTTGTGGCCGACAGGGGGAAAGCCCTCAGCTTTTCATCCCTGGGTTTTTCTGTGGGGGAAGCTGTTTTTCCGCTTATTATTGCCTTTTTAATAAGTTGGTTTGACTGGCGAGTTGCCGCAATTGCAAGCGGGATTCTCCTGCTCCTTTACCTTGTTAGGCTGAAGTTTAACAGGCTCGATAATTTTGACCGGGAGCTTTCTAAAGAGGGGAGCCCCTCGCCCTTTGCACTGCTAAAAGATTATAGATCGGTGGTATTAGACCGAAGGTTTGGCGTAATGATGCCGGCGAGTTTTATACTTAGTTTTTCGGCTACGGCCATTTTCTTTTATCAGTACGTTTTTGTTGAAAACAAAGGCTGGTCAATTCAGTTGTACGCTACTTTTTTTACGGTATATGCCGTTACCCGCTTTCTCTTTTCATTATTCGGAGGGCTGTGGGTTGATAAATTTACCGCCCGAAAGCTCTTTAGATATTACCTCATTCCTGTAAACCTGGGGCTTCTGCCTTTTGCTTTTATGGATAGCATTCTTGGGGCACTTATCTTTCTGGTCACCGCCGGAATTACCATGGGAGTCTCGGGAACTGTTAAGACCGCTCTCATAGCCGAACTCTACGGCACCGGGAAGATGGGGGTGATAAGAAGCGTTTTTACAATGTTTTCGGTAATAAGTACCGCTCTAGGACCACTGGTGGTGGGATTGCTAATGGACGCCGGTGTGGGTTTTGAACATATTATGGCCGGAATTTTTGTGTTGATGCTACTTATTATCATCAATTCCCAGCGTATCAAATCATATCAGGATCTTGAAACGGTTTAAAAATTCTTCCGTTTTACATCACCAACGGCCTATCGAAAATTTTAGCAACATTTTCGTAAGCCTAGATTTTTTGGTTCTTTTTCATCAATGGGAAAAGAACAGAAGAGATTAGCACGTTACTGGAATTACGAATTAAGGCTGAATATTGTTAACTGATCAATGTGAATTGATTATACCAGTGAATCCTCAATTTTCTGAACTCTTCCCACTTCGCCTGTTTCCAGCCTCACCTTTATGCCGTGCGGGTGCATGGGCGATTTGGTGAGTATGTCAGCCACGTAGCCATAGGTAAGTCGGCCAGATCGCTGATCCTGCTTCTGAACTATGGCCACACGGCTTCCGGGAACAATCTCCTTTCTTGTAGGTTTCAAAAATGTGCTTTTTGATTGATATTTTTCCGAAGTAATTATGACTGACTCAGCTCTATCATAGCCGATTTAATGGGCTCTTCTCCCTCTACAGCCTCAAAGCTCATGTTCTTCACCAAAGGATCGGCTAGCGACATGATGAGGAGAAATGCCACGTCGTCTCTGGGTATTTCACCTAAGGAGTCCAGTTTTTCTGAAATTTTCACCCTGCCTGTACCCATATCGTCGGTAAGGCCTCCCGGGCGCACTATGGTATAGTTTAGTCCGCTTTCTTTTAAGTGCTTATCGGCGGTGGCTTTGGCCTTCAGGTAGTGTTCCAGTTTCTCGTGCTGTGAAGGTTCATCGGCCCCCATGGCGCTAAGCATGATAAACTTCTTCACTTTTGCCTTTTTTGCGGCATCTATCACTTTTATGGCACCTTTTTCATCAACTTCTGTGGTCTTGTCGGGGCCTGTTTTACTGCCCGAACCTGCAGCAAAGATCACTTTGTCAATACCTTTTAGCGCAGGGCTAAGGTCGTCCTGCTCAAGGTCGGCAAATACCCACTTCACCTCCATATCGTCAAAAATCTCTTTCTGCTCCTCTTTTCTTATCATGGCCACCGGTTCAAAACTCTGGCTGTTGTTCAGGATTTCGATAATTCTTTTTCCTGTACTTCCGGTTGCTCCAACTATTAAAATCTTTTCCATTTGTCGCTTTTATTTTCTGACATAGCAAGATAAGCATCAAAAAGGCCATTTCCAAAGGGCTTCGGGCAAATTGGCTATTCTTGTTCAGCCTGCTGCTCCTTTTTGCGCATTTCGGTAACCTTGCGCTCCAGCTCCTGTTGAAATTCTTCTATTACCGGCCGCACGGTGCTTTCAGGAAGATCGGCAATGCGAATGTACATGAGTCCGTCAATCGCGTCATTGAACAAGGGGTCTACGTTGAATGCCACAACCTTTGCGTTTTGCTTGATGTATTTTTTGATAAGTACCGGAAGTCTCAGGCTTCCGGGTTCCAGTTCATCAATGAGGCGGTCAAACTTGTTGAGGTCAGACTGGGTTTCATCAAACACAAAATCTTTGTCCACGTCTTTCAGCTTAACCTTAAATTCCTTTTTCGGCCTAATGTATTGCGCCACATAAGGATCGTAGTAATGCGACCTCATGAATTCTATCATGAGCGATTTTGAGAAATTGGAGAATTTATTGCTGATGCTCACCCCGCCAATAAGGTATTTGTGCTTTGGAAAACGCAGCGTACAGTGCACAATGCCTTTCCACAACAGGAACAGGGGCATGGGCCGCTGTTGATATTCGCCGGTGATAAAAGCCCTTCCCATTTCAATAGATTCGCTCATCATTTTATGCAGTTCGGGTTCAAACCTGAAAAGGTCCTGCAGGTAAAAGCCCTGAATCCCGAATTCTTCATAGATCTCGGCTCCCATGCCCATTCGGTAAGCCCCGGCTATTTTGTTGGCCTCATTGTCCCACAGGAACATGTGGTAGTAGTAATCGTCAAAATTATCGAGATCTGTAGACATGTTGGTGCCTTCGCCAATCGCTCTAAAGGTAATTTCTCTTAATCTTCCAATTTCCTTAAGTATATTGGGAATGATCTCTTTTTTTGCGAGAAAGACTTCGTAATTTTTACTTTCCAGGAGCCGCTTGTCGAGTTTTCGGCAGGTCTCCACCTCTTCCAGCATTAGATCCAGTTGGGTCTCTTCAACAATCTTTTTGGGAGGCTTCTGAATTTTAAAATTTTTGGGAATACCTTTCAAAAATGGCTTTTTTTCGAAGGCATTTGCCAGCATGTAAGTCTTTCGGCGTAAAAAAGCAGTGAGTGCTTCAATGCTTGTAATATCTTCAATATCCTGTGGCTGAATGGCATTTCCAATCCGTACTTTGATCTTGCGCTTCTTTTGTGACAACATCTCGCTGGGAAGCTTGGCGGTTCTAAGAATGTCACTTATTGATGCGAGCCGGTAAAAGAAGGTGCTGTTCTTCGCGTGAAAATAAATGGGGATCACCGGCACTTTTGCCTTCTGGATAAGTTTAATGGCGGCTGGATCCCAGGGCCGGTCAACGATCATTTTATGGTCGCGATAGGTAGAGACCTCGCCTGCGGGAAAAATGCCAAGCGGTTTGCCGTCTTTGAGGTGTAAAATGGCCTCTTTGATGCCTTTGGTGCTGCTCTGTGCCTCCTTGTGCTCCTCAAAAGGATTTACGGGCATAATGTAGGGCTGTAAAGGCTCGATTCGCTGCAACAGGAAATTTGCAATCACTTTAAAATCCTCACGCCTTGAAAGCAGGAGCTTCAGGAGTATCATACCGTCAATACCGCCTAAGGGGTGGTTTGAAATGGTAATAAAAGGCCCTGTTTTTGGGATGCGCTTCAGGTCTTCTTCGGGGATTTCGAAGTTGATTTCAAAAGCTTTCAGAATAGAATCAATGAATTGGGGCGCGCTCATGTCTTTGCGCTTGTCGTATTCCTTGTTGATGACCGAAAGCTTGGTAGTTTTAAGAACTATCCATCCCATAGAGGTTCCCAAAACTCCGAATTTGTCCAAATTCATCACTCTGGCAACTTCTTTTGCACTTACAATTCCCATTTAAATTT